>Ga0153916_10000366_pt1 | contig 29748 bp, 42 predicted proteins | sample Opewatmetagenome_FD_109642 | JGI IMG/M metagenome (GOLD analysis project Ga0153916, IMG submission 109642) | Freshwater wetland microbial communities from Ohio, USA - Open water 3 Core 3 Depth 4 metaG | ecosystem: Environmental > Aquatic > Freshwater > Wetlands | place: USA: Ohio, Lake Erie...
ATTTCTTATTGATGTAGATTTACCAGTTCCAGAATTTCCTAAAATTAATACAGCATTATTCATATAGTTTAATCCTTATTATTCAATTTCAAACCCTTGATCATCATTCCATGCCTCGTCATTTCGCTGACATTGTGTATCGTTTTCGTGTTGTTCTTCGTATACTTCATAATTGATTTTATTCATTATTTTCCCCCTTGATTTTAATTTACAACAAGAGTATACATATTTACCTACACAACTACAAGAGAAATAAAATAATGAAAGATAAATGTATAGTGAAAGGATGTGATAGACCTATAAGCGTGAAAAAACATCAACTATGTCATGCTCACACGATGAGATGGTATAGAAATGGCGACATAGGAAAAGGCAAGATACCGAAAAGAAAAAAACACAAGCCTTTTGTATTGACATACAAAGGATAATCTATAACTCATACTCATTTTAATAAAGGAGATAAATCTATGGATAGACAAAGTATGTATCACTTATATAAAGAGTTGCTTTGCAAGTTTGGCGCAATTCCAGAAAAGGGAGAATGCTACGAGCAATTAATAACTTGTTTACTAGATATTTACGAAAAAAAGAACTCATCTTATCCGGGAGAATATTTCTAATGGAATTTGACGAAAAGTTATATCAAGCAATGGATAGAGACGGAATACATATTGATGGAACTATAAATTGGGCATCGCGTGATTTTCAAAGATTTAGAGTTAAGAATCACTGGAATAATAAAAAACATCTTTTTGTGGTTTTATTCGGTTATGGGGCATCATATGGCGACTGGAGAAATCCTTCAACATGGAAAACGATTTATGAAAAAACATGGGATGAAACATCAAAAGAAGAAAGAGAGGAAAGAAAACGTCATCAAGAAAAATTAAATTTTGAAAAACAGGCATTAAGAAGCCATGCGATATGGAGAGCTGCATTAATGCTTAAGCATCAAACATGGAGAGGCGATACATGTCATACAGACACAGAAAATCATCCGTATGTTAAAATGAAGCGGATAAGAGCTTATTATGGTTATCAAATACGATCTTATCTGATATTGCCAATCACAGATATAAACCGTAATTTGCAATCACTTCAATACATAAGATCAGACGGATTTAAACGTTTCAAAAAACATGCTAGCCCAAAAGGAGGTATGTTATTTCTTGCTCAAAAAATAAATAAGAATGATATTATCCGTGTTTGTGAAGGGTACGCAACTGGATGTAGCATTTACGAGGCGGTTGGCTCGCCGGTAGTTGTTTCGTTTGGAGCAAGTAATATTTTATCTGTATCTTTATCATTAAGAATGAAATACCCGCTAAATCAGATAATCATTTGTGCTGATAATGACCAATTCAATAAACAAAATACTGGATTAACGTATGGATTAGAGGCAGCTCAAAAAGCTGGAGCAAAAATTATTTACCCAAAATTTGATAGCTTTGACTTGTCATCAAAGCCAACGGATTACAACGACTTAATGTGTTTAGCAGGGATTGAGGAGGTAGAAAAACAATTATTAAATTTTTAAAAAAACCCCTGCTAATAACAGGGGAATAAAATTTTATTTGTCACGGAGCATTATGGAAGATATAGACGAAAAAATCAACAAACACAACCAGAAAACAGGTGAAGAAATAGCCAGATCACACAGAGTTTTATCAATTAGTGACATTATAAAGGAAGAATGCAAACCGATAGAGTTTATTCTTGAACCTTGGTTTAACAAACAAGGTTTAGTCATGGTTTTCGCAGAGAGGGGAGTTGGTAAAACTCACTTTTCTCTAAATACAGCTCACGCTATAGCAAGAGGTGGGGAGTTTCTGAAATGGGAAGCTCCAGCAGCAAGGAAAGTTTTATATATTGACGGTGAAATGCCTTTCTTTGCAGTAAAAGAAAGAATACTTGCTATGAATAAAATGTATGGTTTTGATCCTGAAATAGATAATTTAAGATTGATAACACCGGATAAATATAATCGAACCATTCCAGACCTATCATCAACACAAGGCCAAAATGAAGTAGATCAAATCATCGATGAAGAAAACATAGAAGTTGTCATAATCGACAATATTGCTTGTCTCATGCCAAAAATAAAGGGCAATGATAATGACTCGTGGAATACCATGATCCAAGGCTGGCTATTATCGCTCAGGCGTAGAAACGTAGGTGTCATGATAGTTCATCATGCGGGTAAGCCTAAAAAAGACGAGAAATCATCGGGAAGGGGCAGCTCGGGGAAAGAGGACATACTTGATACCGTCATATCTTTGAGTAGACCGCTAGGCTATAACGCATCAGACGGCGCAAGGTTTATTGTTGAATTTACAAAAAATAGACACTTTTACGGAGATGATGCGGAACCGCTAGAAGCTTGGCTAAAAAATGACAGTAATGGAGAACCATTCTGGTCACGAGACAATATCATTGAATCTACATATAGCCAAGTCTGTACAATGATGAATGATGGAATGAGACAATCAGAAATAGCCGCCAAGCTAAAAATATCTAGACAGCGAGTTTCTAAGTTAGTTCAAAAAGGTTACGAACAGCAAAAAATTACAATCTTCAACGATTCTTTTTCAGTGAAAAGTTGACAAACATAGACGCAGTAGACATGGTGTGACCTCATTTAACAATGGAGTTACACTATGAAAATAGCTAAAAATTTAAAAACATTACGATTAAAATTAAATTTATCTCAAAATCAATTCGCCAAATTGCTTGGTGTTACAAAGAGTTTCATTTCTCATTGTGAAAGTGGAAGAAGAACACCAAGTTATTCTATTGCACAAAAAATGAACTCACTAGCTGATGTGGCAAAAATTAATTTTAAACTATCTTATATTTTTGAAAAACCAGAAATCGAAAAAATTAACCCTGATGATTTAGTGTTTATAGAATAATTTTCATCACCTCCCGCCATCCACCTGTTGATAGCAAGGGTGTTGCTCTGTATCTGTTGACAAAACCCTGTAACGCCCGTGGCTCAAGGCCTGCGTTGTCAACAGGCTTTGTCAAGGGGGGTTGATAGCCTGATGACAACTTAATATCTGTGTGCAATAATTGATCATGCTATCAACAGTTGTCAAGGGGGGGTTGATAAAGGTGTTGACACTATAAGTATATGATTTATATAGATATTTATATAATTGTCAACAGCTAGCGGAGAAACACAGGGGTTGTTGACAGATGACAGTAGCAAACCAACAAGGAAGAAGCATGGGAAGAAACAAGTTAACGGATGAACAGCTAAACGAAAGATTGAAAAAATGGGAAAACTGTATATATTGCAAGCAATGCGGATATAGACCGGTGTTTTGTTTTTGTTCACAAGGAGGGTTAGACGATGTTAAGCGAAAAGCAAAAATACGAGATGCACAAAAAATTCAAAGTCGGGGAAAAGATGACGCCAGAGAAAAAGGCGGAACTCAATAAGCAAATATTCTCTATGCGAACACAAAAGCCAGAGAATGAACAGTTTTCGATCATAAAGGAACAATGGCCAACGGTTTGCGATTTCGGTTTTGCGTGTTTTAGTCTCGGGTTCGGGTTTGTATGGCCTAAAAACGAAGAACAAGCGGCGTAGGAGGTTATTTATGGTTGAGTCGCTACGTATCAACCTGTTAATTGTTTCGAGTCTCCACGGCCTTTAAATTGAGTTTAAACTATGTGTCAAAAACATTCAGTCGCAGATAGATTCCTCTGGGGGGATGATTGTACTCTCAACAAGTGTCGTATTTGTCGTTATGAGGTGTACAAAAATAACTACGCTCAAAACAAAGAGCGGATACTTGATAGACAAAAAAAGAACAAGCCGGCGTATAGAGAGAGAATCAGGAATCTGAAAGCAACATACGGTTTTGACCCGAGAATCAAAAATCAGGAAGAGATTAAGAAAACGAAAATGTATATCATGCTCGAAGAGCTATTGATTAAAATACGGAGCGTTGAAAGTGAATTTAGAAGACTTGGACAGCATTAAAAAAATAGCACTAACTTTGGTGGACAAAGTTTTATCAAAAAAGGGTGACGAAGAAGAAGTAAGAATGTTTTGCAAGCTGTCTAATGTCGTTTTATCAGCAGTCAAAACAGAATTAGCAATAAAGATGATTGAGAAAAGAAATTCAGAAATCCGAATGATTGAGTAAAATATGATTAGATTAATAATAAAATGGTTGAAATGTAAAATTGCTGGCCATCATTTTGAGCTGTATTACTGCCCAGAGAAAAAAAATTATCCGCTTGCAGACTGGGTTGATAATCCGATTTTTAAATGTGTGACGTGTGAAAGACTTGCCGTGATCAAAAGTGAAAAGTGAAAGTGGAACTTTTTTATTAAAAAAATGTTCCACTTTTGATGACTTAATTTGCGAAAGCCCATACTAAACTGACTACCCAGCCAATCAATGTCCATCCTAACAGTGTATTAAGTATACAAATTGCATCGGCATTTTTTGATTTACGTTTGTAAGCTGCATATGACGGTAAAAAGTACAAAAATACAATTGCAGCTAGTATCAGAATTGCAATTATTGAATCGATCATGTAAAAATACTCCTCGTTTTGTTTAGTTAAATAATTATTGCGAAAATTAAACACAAAGTGACAAACACATAAAATAAAATATTCTCTCTATCATTATTGCTTATCATTGTTAGCCCCTTTATATTTTTGCATTTCGATTGATCGTGTTGTTATTCTTTTACAGCTAATGCAGCAAAAGATTGCGCTAGCCATTGCTTTGTCATCTGTCTCTCGCTGAAAAGAGAATAATTTTTTATAACGATGAAACCCAAGCATGTGACACAAGATTAATTCCAGCATTTGCTATCTCCCACCGGTTTGATAATCAAAGCCCCGTGTGCCTTGCCGAGCATTGTTTTTTTTAGGGTCATCATCTTAAAGTAAGTGCCCGATGACAATACGATAACGCGACCATGATTTAACTCTATTAACTGATACATTCTGTTTCTCCTTGATAAAAATTATATTTTAACCGCCATTTAGTGTTATCGGTCTATTCGCACACGCAGCCGCTTGCATAACGTGGTCAATGTGTGTGTAGTAAATGCTTACGCCGAGCAATACTGTTAATAATATATTCATAACGATACTTCCGAAATTGTTGTCCATTTCCCTGTTCTCCATTTGATAAAAGTTAAATATTTTTAATGTACATTTTTGTTAAGTCAGATATTAAATTTTTTAGTATTTTCATTTTCCCGTTTTTGTAATCTTCTTCTGTGCATCCTGCGTAAACTTGCGATATAAAAGTGCATAGTTTTTTTGCTTCTTCCCGTGTCATTTCTCTTTAGTCCTTAGTTTGTTTAACATGTCATTGTATTTTTTATCTAGTTTTGATTTTTCAAGTCTTGCTTTGTCACCGCACTCCTCGCATCTTGTGTCACTTGACGAGTGAAACGTGGTTGTTTCTACTTCACAGCCGCATTCGCGGCATGTGTAGTTATATAAATTGAATATTCTTTCTAGCATTTAGTTTTCTCCTTAAACTAATTCCAATTTTTTAAATCTAACGTATACTTTTTGTTTTAATTCTTCGTTTTGTATGTTTGTGAGTATTATTGTTGCGTAGTCCATGTAGTCTTGGTCATCGTTCTCAGAATCAAGTACCGCTTGTGAAAAATAAGTTTCATTTAGGTTTGTTAAGAATAAGCTCAGCATTTCTTGCGTTCTTTCGATATGTTTTCTAAATACTTTCACTGTCATTCCCCCTTGTTAATGTCATCAATCTATAAGAGCATAATATACTATTGTTTGCTTCTTGTAAACATTTAATTTAAGTATTTTTACACGAGCGGCGCATTAAGCGGCCGCTAGTTTTGAGTTTTCGCGTACTATTATTTTTTTGCTACCGTGAGCCTCGCGTATCTTGTCCATGTCCCACGTTTTGCGGTTAAAAGACTTGTAATCAGCAGGGCGGAAATACCACTGTTTCTTTTTTGGTGCAAATTTAAAGCCAGCATTTTTCAGGGCTTCGCGGTGAGGATATGTATTGCCACCAATCCAAAGCCATGAGCCACATAATTCGATATCTAGCCCTAGACCTGCTATTGCTTGCAATGCTGCGTTAATGTTTTCGCCGTAGTTTTCTGCGCCCTCTTCTTCTACTTCTACGCCTAATACTGGCTCGTAGTTTTCTAGTGCATCATAAGCGCAATTTACTAATTTCATCATCTCAGCCCCAGCGGGATTGCGGTCTGGGTGGTATTGTGCGCACGCTTTACGATAAGCTTGTTTAATTAATTCTTTTGTAGCGTCCAGTTTTAAACCCAAAATGTGTAACGCATCTTTGTTTGACATTTTCATTGCTATTCATTCCTTTTTGTTAATGTTGTTAATCACTCTATGAAACGAATAATACTAGAATGTTTGCATGTTGTAAACATATATTATCAATTATTTTCATGTTTTTTTTTCGGACGCGGTTTTAAGAAGTGAAAAATTGCATCCGCAATTGATTTTGGTCATTTTTAAAGCTAAAATAGACGTATGACACTACATAGCGAGCTTGATTATGAAAGTACGTCACAAATTTAATGCAAAACCGGTCAAAGATGATGGTTTTCACTACGCATCAAAACTTGAACACAGGTACAAACAAAAACTCGATCTACTGCAAAAAGCGGGTGAAGTGTTGTTTTATCTAGCGCAAGTGCCGATTCGATTACCCGGCGGCGTGAAATACGTAATTGACTATCAGGTCTTTTATAAAGATGGAACGGTTGATTTTGTCGACGTGAAAGGATATGACACGCAAAACTCAAAAATAAAAAGATCTATTGTTGAGTCAATTTATCCATTAACAATAAATGTAGTAAAAAAAGTATGAAAAAATCTTGTCTTTTTTGTAAAAAAATATTACTAGCTGCCAGATCAAGAACTAAATTTTGCTCAAAATTGTGCTTTGGTAAAAACTCAAAAGGGAAAAAGGTAGGAGATGGGTTTTGGTATGAGAACGGATATAAAGTCTTATACACAGAAGACGGAAAAGGAATAAAAGAACATATAAAAATTATGGAAGAAAAAATAGGAAGAAAAATAACAAAAAACGAAGTAGTGCACCATATTAACGAAATAAAAGACGATAACAGAATAGAAAATTTACAACTTATGACTAGATCAGAGCATTCTTCTTATCACAGAAAATTAGAAATAAAAAACGGGACTTTTCAAAACGGAAGACATGGGAAATCCAAGCATCAACAAGAAATCGTCGGGGTTTAAAATGGAAGAAAAAAAGAAAAAAGGTAGACCTTCATCATTTAGTCAAGAGATAGCAAACGAGATTTGCGAAGCAACAGCAAAAACATCTCGCGGATACGATCGATTACGTGAAAAAAATCCTCATTGGCCATCAGAAAAAACAATGCAAAGATGGGAGAAAGATATAGAATCTTTCCGACTGCAATACGCACTAGCTAAGCGCGATCAGATCGATTTTATGGCTCGCGAAATCATCGATATTGCAGACAACGGAACGAATGATTTTTACGAAGATTCCGAGGGAAAATTAAAACCGGATATTGAACATATCAATCGATCAAGATTGAGAGTTGATACGAGAAAATGGTACACGTCAAAGCTCGCACCTAAAATTTACGGCGAGAGACTTTTCAATGAACAAAAAGTAGAATTTAGCTATGACAAAATAGACGCTATGAGCGATGCAGAGTTAAGTGAGTTTGTCTCAAAAGCACCACAGCGTTTACATGATGCGTTCATCAAAGACTTTGCGAAAAAAGCGAAAGAAGCGAAGGAAGGAAAGAAAAAAGTAAGATGATAGTGAGCAAATGTCACAATGCGGACGTAAATGTAATGTACACAGAAATCGAGGATTATTATCAGTGCGAACATTGTTTTATGCCATGTCAGACGATGTTTGTGCTTGATCTAAACAGGAATGATGACGATGACAGTGTTTGACGATGCAATAAACTACACGCTTAAGTACGAAGGCGGGCTTGTCGAAAACGCAAAGGACAGCGGAGGCGTCACTAATCTCGGCATCTCTCTACGTTTTTTGCAGACGATTAACGAAGCTGCGACACGTGATGACATTATCAATATGACTCTTGATACAGCTAAAGAGCTGTATAAGACATATTTTTGGCGCGAGCGATTCGAAAAAATAACATCGTCTCAAGTTGCTATATACTTGTTCGACTTCTGCGTTAATGCCGGTGAACCTGTAGCCGTGAAACATCTACAGCGCGCTTGCTGGTCAGTTGCTAAAGATATGACACTCAAAGATGACGGCATGATCGGAGACGTGACAATCGATCAAGTCAATCATTCCGGATTTTTGCTGATGCCCGCTTTCAGAGCTGAGCGAGCGAATTACTACAGAAAAGAAGTCATTAAAAACCCTGACAATGCTCTATTTATCAATGGCTGGCTCAAGAGAGCGTATCAACTATGACTAACCCTTTAATCTCTTTGATCGAAAAAAGCGCCCCACTTCTCGCTGGCGCTATTGCCGGCCCATTCGGTAGCGTGGCCGTCTCTCTCGTTTCCGCTCTTTTCGGAGCAGATAGCAGCAATATAAACGATGTTGTAAGTAAGATCACAACCGACCCAGAAGCTGCGATAAAGCTAAAACAGCTAGAGATGCAGCATCAAGAAGCTCTAGAGCTGATAAAGTCTCAGCAATACGAGAAAGAACACGACGACATTGACGACGCTAGAGACTTTATTAAGGATGGCAATCACAGACATACAGTCACATTTTTAATCGCTGCGTGCTTCTCATTCATTGTTTTATGCTTTCTCGCTCTATACTGGTTTGATGACGACAAATCAGTGATTGCGCTCATATCAGCATTGCTTACTACACTCATGCACCAAGTACACAAAATATACAGTCTATTTTTTGGTGACAGTAAAGACAATGACTAAGTTTTGACATAATATAGTTGTAATTCTTTTTTTTGGGGTGCAGCAATGCCACAAGTCGCAACGAAACAAATTTCAGGGCTAGTCATCAATCCCGCTCCAGCGTTAACAGACGTACTTGCAATAGATAACGCGATTGCTAAGACATATAAAACAACAATGGCACAAGTAAGCCAGCTAATCGGAGGCTTGACTTGGGTATCGAATACAAACGCATCTATCACGCTAGCCAAAAATAACGGCTACATCTCAGACAGCTTGACTACCAACACCTATGCACTGCCCGTGACGGCAGCCGAGGGCGAGGTGTACGCTGTCTCTGGCGGCGGCGCTAGTGCATGGTCAATCACAATCGGAAGCGGTCAAGCAATTTTAATCGGTAATGACGTGTTTACGGGTATTACGACGATTAACTCAAATACGCCGAATGATATTGTCTATCTCATTTGTATCAAAGCTAACTCTGTATTTTTGATTTACGCATCTAATAACGCGTATTTCATGGGTACAGGCTTTACGCCGGTTAATTTAACACCAGCAAACTCAAGCGTAGAGGCTTATTTAGCTGCAATCGACGCTAAGCTGTCCGGAATATCGTGGCACGACATAAGCGTGGGCGGCGCGATTTTATCGGGTAACACAAATTACAAAGCAACTAATGCGGGTGGTGTTGCGTTAACAATGCCAGCATCGATGCCATTAGATGCGACAGTCGAAGTGGCTTTTGCTAATGGTTCATCTAGCAATTACATTTTCTTGAGTAGCTTGCAGTCTCTCACGATTAACAGCGAGACAATCACAGCAAGCGCTGGCACGATAACAGGGCTACAAACAACAGCTAATACGCTAAATCAAGATATCAGGATATTAACAAAGACAGCTAACACGGCATTTCAAGTAACAAACACATATGGGATTTATAACACGTTTTCACAATCCGGTGTGCTTTTATGGCTAGATGCTAATGATCCAGCCGGAAACGGAACGCAACCGGCTAACAATACATCTATGGCGACGATAGTCGACAAGTCAGGTAATGGGTACAATGCAACACAGAGTACGGGGGCGAATCAACCAGTTTTTGTAATAAATCAACAAAACGGATTGCCGGTACTGGTTGGAACTACCGTGACAAGTGTCACTTTTACAAATTCATTCATTTTAAATTTTGCGACTGATTACTCTATTATGATTGTGATTAAACCTGCCGCTCAGCTCTCTGCCGGTCAGTTTGCTTTTTCAGCTCAGCCCGACAGCTTAAACAATAGACTGGCATTCTTCTTAAACAATTCTGGCGATACTAGTATGTATTCCGATTATGGCAACATTTCGCCTGGCCCAGGAGGTTTGAGAGTGGTTTCCGCAGAAGTGGGAAATTTCGGTGTTGCATATGTTCATACCGCGATTCTCAATATCGCTTCTAAGACGGGTTATATCTATAGAGGATTGACGCAAACAGCGTCAGTAACTATCGGCGCAGTGCCGTCATTCACACCGGGAACAAAAACCGGACAAATGATTTTTGTTGGTAATCTTTGCGAAGTGATAGTATTAAATCATTCTCTCTCAGCGGCTGAGCTATCATTCTATAATAACTATTTTGCAACGAAATGGGGTGTGACAGTATGAGCATGGCTATTACGTCAACTAGCGCACAATATCTTCAGACAGCTAACGCGCAAATCATGGCTAATGCTGGCATACCAACAGCCGATGGTAAAACAACGTCATGGGCTACGCCGCAATTAGCTCATAATCAAACGTTTTATTACATCATGGCTCCCGATGCCGGCGGATGGAACGGAGTGTCATACAATCAAATGATGCAAAATGTAATTAACGCGAATGTATCGCTAGTGGCTTTTAGCAATACATGGGTAGCACCTATCCCAACATAATGAGAGATAAATAATGGCAATACATTCAGCACTTGGATCACAAGCAGAAACAATGGCGTATTTAAACCCGTACTTATTCGTAACGGGTGCGATAACGCTAACTTCCGCTTATTTTTATAACACAGTCGCTTGCTCAACTTCCGTTGCATCTTACGCAGTTGCATTACCGTCGGCGGCTTCTTCTGCTGGCGCTTGGATTAGATTTATAGCTCAGTCGGGTACAGGCGGAATAGTGACGCTAAATATTGGTCTCGGCGGTCTTAATCCTGTAATCGGTCAGGGCGAAGAGCTGACTTTGTTTTCTGACGGCACGAGCTGGTATATCGTGTCATCTAACACACAAAAGAGTCATTTTTTAGCAACACCGGCTGTCAATCAAAGTTTACTTAATAATACCCCCGCTATGGTCGGCTTCGGCACTATCTTAGCGGTTGGGTGTACGATGACAAGTACGATGACCGTTACTTATCCCGGTAATTATTTCTTCAATGCCTCTGTCATGCTTGCAGCAGTTACAGCAGGTACAAAGCTGACGGTAGGCTTGTGGTATAACGGTGCGTTACTTGTTAGCACATCAAGTGAAGCATTAACGGGTAATGATTGCGTTGCAACTATCAGCGGATTTAGTCAAGTTATGAATGTTGGTGATACAATGTTTTTGCAAGCACTGCAAGTTTCAGGCGTAGCGCAAACGATTACAGCGGCTCCCGTGCAGACATATTTCAGCGGCCAACGAACAGCACAATATTAGAGGTAATTATGGCACTTAAAAAACAGTATCAAGTTGCAGTCGTTAACGATAGCAATACAACAACAACAAGTGTTGTATTTACCGGCACAACATCATCTATTTTAGATTGCGGTGGTACATCGCCAACGGGTATTTTGCTGCCTGCTAACTGGTTACTTTCAACTTTGACTTTTAATGTCGGCAAGTTTTCATCAAGTCTGGTTCCTCTGTCTGTATTTGACAACGGCACAGTAAGCTACTCAATCGCAACACCTGCGGGCGCGGTATTTATCCCATTAAACCCGGCTATGTTTAATTCGGTGTTATTCTTGCAACTCGTATCGAGTGTAAACCAGACAAATTCGCCAACAGTTGATTTTATGCTTTCCCCTGTTTTTCAAGGTGTTCACAATTAGCAAACATTGGAGGGTTGATCAATGAATATGCAATCAGTAGATTTACTCTTACTGTTTAACTTCATCAATTATATCCCTCCTATTCCAGCAGGCATGATTTACTGGGTTGACGATGCAAAAGATTTCATGGTTGATGACTTTGGCAACTTCATGATATTCAATCCGGGTACTTAATGTCGGATTACATAAAGTACGCATTGCAAGAACTCGAGGAAAGAGACAGCGCAGAAGCGTCACTAAGCGAGTTTATTAAGCAATCGTGGCATGTTCTACACCCAACATCCCCTTATATCCACAACTGGCATATTGACGCCATAGCCGAGCATTTAACAGCTATAACAAACGGGAAAATAACCCGCCTCCTTGTCAACGTGCCCCCGGGCAGCTTAAAATCTCTGTTGGTCAATGTGTTCTGGCCCGCGTGGGAATGGGGCGCAAAGAGAATGCCAGAAATGAGCTATCTATGTGCCGCTCATATGGAAAAGCTGGCAATACGCGACAATATGAAGATGCGCCGGTTAGTATCGAGTGAGTGGTATAAAAACCGCTATCCTCACATCATTTTAACAAGTGATAGAAACTCTAAGTCAAACTTTGAAAATACCGAGACTGGATTTAGAGAAGCTATGGCAATCGGAAGTTTGACAGGGTCGAGAGCGCATAGAGTGACATGTCTGCCATATAATGCCAAAATATGGACGTCAGATGGTTTGATTTCTATAGGTGAAATAGTAGAAAAAAAACTTGACGTATTAATAGCTGGAACTGATTTAAAAACTATTACATGGCAGAAGATAGAAAATTATGAAAAAAATGAACCTAGAACCATCATCAGAATCGAATTTGATTGCGGATTCATTGAATGCACAGAAGATCATAGAATCTATACAGACTCAGGATGGAAAGAAGCAAAAGACATTACAGACAAAGATAAAATATATAGAAACAATCACATTAGAATGTTTGAATTGCAAAAAATCATTTCATCCGAGAAAGAAAGCAGAAACAACGCCGATATATGGAACAGAGAAACAGAGAATGTATTGGAAGAAGTTGTTATTAGAAAAATTGAAAAAATAAATAGGAAAGATGAGTTTTCATACAATATAAAAGTAAATCCTCACCATAATTATTTTTGCAATGGGATATTAGTTCATAACTGCGATGACCCGTTAAGTGCCGAGGATGTCACATCGGACACTAAACTAGATAACGCTGATTTCGTATTTAGCGAAGTCATCCCAACTCGCTTGGTTGACCCGATTAGGTCGGCAATTATCGTTATCATGCAACGATTACACGAGAGAGACACGAGCGGTATCATATTGTCTCGCAATCTCGGCTATGAGCATTTATGTTTGCCGATGGAATTTGAGCCTCTAAGACGATGCACAACATCCATCGGTTTTAGTGACCCGCGTACAGAAGATGGGGAGCTGTTATTTCCTCAGCGTTTCCCCAAAGAAGTCGTAGAGCGCGATAAAAAAATACTTGGAATTTATGCCTGTAATCCATATGAAGCTCCTGTTTTAATGGGGGATTTATCATTAAAACCTATTGGTGAAATAAAAATAGGTGATGAAATTATAGGATTTGGGGAAAGAGAAAATAATATTAATAAAAATAAAAAATACGGAAGACAACATTTAAAAAAAACATTAGTAGTAAATATTTTTAAATCAATTAGACCTGTAGTGAAGATCACATTTGAAAGCGGAGAAGTCATTCGATGCACACCAGATCACAAATGGTATAGAAAACAAAGAAAAGATACTGAAAACAACAAAGGGGCTTACCGACCCGCAAAAATAGGATCAAAACTTGCTCGTGTATGTGATCCAAGTTTGATGGAATTATCAAAAGAAGATGAAAGAATAGCTGGCTGGATAGCTGGATTTTTTGACGGAGATGGAAGTGTATCATCTCATTCAAAAACAAAAGGAGATAGAAATTCGTCATCTATTTGCTTTTATCAAGGAGCAGGAAGAAATTTACCTATTTGTACTTATTTAGAATCATCATTAAAAAGATTTGGATTTGAATATACTTATAGTGAAGACCTTAGAAAAGATTTAAAAAGTAATTTTGGATATGGTTATAGACAATACAGACTAAAAATAGATGGTTTGCCTACATTTCAAAAATTTTTACATATCGTAAGACCTAATAAATGGAAAGAAAGACTCATATCCGGCGCATTAGGAACGAAATTCATAAAAAAAAGAGAAAAAGTAATTAGCATTGAGCCTGACGGAGAGGAAGAAGTTTTTGCGTTAGAGACAATAACAGGAAATTATGTAGTATGGGGATTAGCTTCCTCAAATTCAGCCGGGCAGTTTCAACAACGGCCGTCACCCCGTGGCGGTGGATTGATCAAAGAAGAATGGCTTTCACAGAGATTTAAGCTATTGCGTGACGGTGCCGGAAAAGTTGATTTAAAACAATTTTCTGAGATATATCAGTCATGGGATACTGCATTTAAAGAAGGCGAGGAGAATGATTATTCAGTCTGCACAACGTGGGGATTGAAAGACAATAAAATACACCTCATTCATCTAGCCCGTGTAAAAATGGATTTTCCCACACTGGAGAAGCGAGCTATTGAGCTTGCTGCACACTTCTGCCCTAATCAGATTTTGATAGAAGATAAAGCAAGCGGTCAGTCACTTGTTCAGGCATTCAAACGTAAAACACGATTGCCGGTTAAGGCAGTCATACCACAGCGCGACAAGATAGCGCGTGTTAACTCTGTCACTGGGTACTTTGAGGCAATGCGCGTTTGGCTACCGGAAAATGAACCGTGGTTAATTGATTACATTGACGAGATGACAACGTTTCCAGCAGGCGCCCACGATGACCAAGTGGACTCGACAACCCAATTTTTTATACAGATAGTTTTAAAGAGGGAGGCATCATTACAAGCGCTAGAGGTCACAATGATGTCGCGTTAAAATGCAAGTATTTTGTGTTTTTTTTGGTTATACTAAACAATATTAACTCACTCAAAAGGATTTCTTAACATGGCTAAATATCTCTCAGCACCTTGGGCGCCCTATCAAATTGGTTCAGCAGCATTCGCAAAAAAATGGATGTTGATTGATACGGTAAGCTCCTATGCTCAAGTAACAACAGCAGGTTACCTATCCGACCAACAAGCATTAGGTCACGTGTTCAGTGCTAACGATTTAATGTACATTCAATATTTAGGCGGTGCTGGCTGGTTTAACCTGTCTATTGATGTTAACAACAATATTACATTATCAGGATCAGCTATCATTGCGTCAAACATGGCTAGCGTTGCGATCACAGCAGCTCAGTTTCTTGGTATGTACGCAGCTCCAGTGCAATTAATCGCGGCTCCCGGTGCAAATAGATTAATAGTGGTTAATAGTATGCAATTAGTGTTGACCTACGGCACAGCGGCATTCGCTGGCGGTGGTGTGGTTGCGGCTCAATATGACTCTACAGTACATGGCGCTGGCGTATTAGCGACAAACAGCGAAGCAGCAGCAGATTTTGCAGTCACCGCAAGTACGACATTTAACTTTATCAGTGAAAGCGGTAACACAGTCGGCGCTCTCCCATTCTCCACAACCGTGAACAAAGGTCTCTATCTGTCTAATGCGACAGGCGCATTCACAACAGGTGATAGCACCATCGTTGCTAAAGTTCGCTACGAAATCATTGCTACAGCGTAACATGGACAAGAGCGGCTTTAACTAGCCGCTTTTAAATGCACAGGAGTACAAGATATGTATCAGCCAAAATTTCAACCGATTAAGCCAAATCCAGCAGGCGAAAACAACCGCGCACCTTCTCCAATGTCTAAAGGTAAATCCTATCGAAGCACTGGCGTATCTGGTGGCGCACAAACAAATCCACGTCAGATACCAACCACACAGGGCTTTACTGGTAAACGCATTAAAAAGTAATGGGATTATTATCTGATGATGCACTCCTCTACACATTTTGTAGGTGCTGATTCAAGTGGCGGTTCGCATGGCAAGAATGATAAGTTCATATCTCGCTATGCTAACCGCTTTCAGCTTGAATTAGATAAAGATTGGTCTATAAGAGAAACAAAGCTGCATATATTGCAAATGTTTCTCGATGGTTCTATTTACGACAACCTACAGCCGTTTTATCAAGAGTATCAAGGCGGTAGCGGTGCATATGTTAAACTGATTAATAGACGACCTTCTATTCTTTATGGTCTCTGCAAAATTGTCGTTGATGAATCAATATCAATGCTTTTTGATGAACAGCATTTTCCACGTGTACGATGCAGCGATCAAGGGCACGATAACACAGCGGATTTTCTAGACTACATTACAAGAGAATGTAATTTAAAAAGTGTAATGATAAATGCTGCGAGAATCGGTTCTATCGGTAGCGTGGCTATTGTTGTGAAAGTGTTAAACGGCAAGTTTTACTTTGATGTTTTATCTACAAAGCACTTAAACCCTGTATTTAGTCAAGAATGCCCCGATGAATTGCTTTCGGTTGTTGATAAAAGAAAGTTAGACGGTGCGTCGTTAATGGAGCTGGGTTATGACATTCCAAAGGAAAATAAGAATAAGTATTATTTTCTGGAAAGAGAATGGGACGATCAGCAAGAAATTTACTACATGCCGTATCTCACTGACGACAAGAGTGCGCATGACGACAAAGACGTTGATAATGATAGGTCAACGGTTCACGGGCTTGGTTTCTGCCCTGTAGTCTGGATTCAAAACCTACCTAAAGCTCACCATACAGACGGTCATTCTACGTTCGAGCATATCATTGATATCTCAATAGAGATTGACTATCACTTAAGCCAATTAGGTCGAGGGTTATATTATAACTCTGATCCGACACTGGTCGTAAAAAACCCGACAAGCATTGAAGGTCAGCAGTTTGTTAAGAATGTGAAAATACTTAATCTTGATGAAAAAGGGGACGCCTATTACGCAGAAATCACGGGTAAATCTACATCAGCCGTGATTGAGTACGTAAAAATATTGCGTGAGTATGCGCTTGAAGTATGCCGTGGTAATAGAACATCCCCCGATAAGATAAGCGCGGCTCAATCAGGTAAAGCAATGCGAATGCTAAACAATCCACTTGTGTCACTGGTTAGCGAGATGCGTTTAACATATGGCGATAAAGGGTTGATTAAGTTGTATTCAATGTGTATTGACATATACAACAGCGGATCGTTTGAGATAGAAACAGGAGACACTAAACCTGACGAGCTAGATTGCAACGGCCATTTATTTTTGCAATGGCCAGAATGGTATCCGATTACAGGACAAGACAAGGCACAAGAAGCGCAAGCACTTAAAACTTATCTTGAAACTGGAATTTTAAGTCGTGAAACAGCAATGCAGTCTATCGCAGACGAGTACGACATTACTAATATTGATGATGAAAAATACAGTATTGACAATGATAAAATGAAAGATCAAAATAAAACCAATGAGAAGGCGATGGTGGAACCAAAGCCAAAACCAAAGGTGGAACCGGCGGATAAACTCAAAAAAGGTGATAAATGATGGAAGAAGTATTACACGAACAAGTTAAAGAGGGCGCAAGCTCTTTAAGCGAAACAGAGCAGAAAGAAGTAGCTAGCCTATCGGATAATGATATTAAGTGGCGCTCTAAGTACAAGTCGAAGAATGCCGAGTTTGAAGATTTTAAAAATCTGACTCAGAAAGAAAAAGAAGATTTATTAAGCAAAGTAAACTTGGAAAATCAGAGACGGGCGACCATGGAAAATCAATTAATCGATGCAAAGATAGAAGCAATAGCTGTATCAGCAGGATTACGAGATATAGAACTCGTGAAACTGATTGATAAAAAAGACATTAAGCTGGGTGAAAACGGTGAAATTGTTGGTATTAATGAGGCCGTTACTGCCTTTAAAACAAGAAAACCCGAATATTTCGCTCAAGAAAAACGAGTTTCAACATCAACAAACTCGGCAGTTAATACAGGATCAAATGTTAAACCCCAGTCTAAGAACGCATGGGATTTAACAAAAGAAGATTGGAAAATGAATAAATCTCGCTATATGAGCGGGAATTTTACTTAAGAACATTGGACAACGCCGCGCTATAGAGTGGAGCTTTATAGTGTGAGTGCCTTCTGGGGTGGATCCTCTAAAGGATAAGAAGTCGAAAAAAGTTTGCTTTTTTTACTTATTATTTTTTGGAGATTCACTATGAGCTTTATGTCATTCCCACCCCAATTAGTTAATGCGATACAAACCGGATTTTTAGAAAGAGCGTTTGTTGATCCACTATTAAACGTATTAAATTATCGTGTTATTGCTGACCGTGAAGTGTTCCCCGGTCGAATTGGCGACACGATTACAAAAACACGTTTAGGCTTGATGCTGCCAAACATCACAGCTCTTGATCCTTCAACCAACACCGGCCTCGATAACGGTATTACAAATCCACAGCAATACTCAGACGAGCAATACGTTCTTGGTATTGGTCAGTACCCACAAGTTGCGCCTCCTATCAACTTGATTGATGACGAGACAACCATTGCATCTTTTGCTATGGCGAACGCTGAAAGACTCGGTATTGCTCAAGCAACCGCAATCGATCGCTTAGCACGTAATGCGCTATTCGGTTCGTATATGGGCGGAAACTCTGCTATTACATCAGCAGCAAACAGCATAACACAGCGTGTCGATGACCTTCGCGGATTTCAATCAGTTGTGGTAAATGGCAATGTTGTTGCAGTTAGCAACAGCGCGCCTCTAGCGGTATTTGTAAATGGTGTTGCTAATACAGTCGTAGGCTATGCAGCAGATGCGGTTAACGTATCAACAGCAATCGGCACAGGCGGTATCTCTGGAACTGTAACCCTTGGTTCTAGCGTTAACTCAAGCGTGGGTTGGGCTATCATAAGCCAATTTGCACCGTTTATTGTACGTCCAAATGGTCGCGCTACATCGGCAGCTTTAACCAGCTCTGATTTATTAAATATGACCTCAATTTTCCAAGCGGTTAGTTTCTTGCGTAACAACGCAGTGCCAAAAATTGACGGCGCATATAACGTATACTTGAACTCAACCTCGATGCAAGAACTGTATCAAGACTCTGAATTCCAAATCTTAAACCGTGGTGTTTCGACACGCGATCCTAACTACGAAAACGCTTGGGTTATGGGCGAATTCTTAGATGTTCGCTTTGTAATGACCACAGAAACTTTCGTACAGGCTCCAGTAGCTAACGGTAGCTATTCAGTAACCCAAACCGTACAACGTCCTATTGTTGTCGGTAAAGGCGCATTAGTTGAGGGTGTATTCACCAAGGGCTTAGATGCAATTCGCAACATGACTGCATCTTTAGGCGTTGGCAGAATGGAAACATTCCCACAAGTAGTAAACGTATTGAATGAAAAATTCATTTACGAAGGCTTTTATTACTACATGCGTCCACCTTTAGATCAATTGGCGCAAATTATCACACAGACATCTAACTATATCGGTGGTTTCACTGTTCCAACAGACGTAACCACAACTAGCTCGATCATTCCAACCGCTAGCAATGCTTACTACAAACGTGCTGTCATCATCGAGACCGCATAATGAGTAAAAAATCTGGCAATAGAAATGAAAGCGCGGGCCAAAAACCCGCGCTAGCTCCTCGAGAAAGAATTGGTGTAATGATGAAATTATTTGTTGAGTCAAACAAATATAGCCCCTCACATCATTATTCATGCTTAAAGAGATGGGAGGCCGGTAAGGTCATTTATAATGCCGCTGATATTGACAGGCTTTTATCTCTCAATGCGCCAATAAAGGTATATGTAGAAGATGCTGACGGATGCGCAGAAAGATGACATAAGGCGTCATTGCGGGTTTCCTGTTTATGGTGCTGGTGTTGGCTCGTCCCCTCCTTCATTCGGGTATCGATATAACTATTGGTATCTGATTTTAGAGTATAGGATGAACAACCTGTCATCTAATCAGGAAACGTTATTAAACACGGTCTATATTCCAAATTGTAATGCAGCTCTTACGGCGATTCAGACGGCATCAGCTAATCTTGATACCGATAAGGCCGCTGTATGGACTCACAACAAGAACGAAGTAAGAGATAGATTTAATCTGTATAAACTGCAATGTCAGCTCATGATCCAGTTTTTAGGATTAGAAAGCCCCGGAAATACAATTAACGGTATTAGCATGGTGGTTTAATGGATGGATCGTTGATACAAAATAGAGTGTCATTCGGTTATGCGAAAGCAGCAAGCATACTCGGTGCGCCCTTTAATTTGTATCGTTCAGCAACGCCCATTAATCCCCTAGCCGTTGGCAATCTAATTACACAAGTTAAGGCGAGTACAAATATCACTTGGGAATATATGAAGGGGAATCGATATGGCAATGCGCTTTATCAAATTCTTATCGATGCTCAATATTCTACGTCACCCAATAGTGTTATTTTGGGCGATTATATTGTTGGTATTGCTGATGCCAATGGTCATGTCTTGGATAATCATACGTACTTTGTTGTAAGCCTTGAGTATCTATTACCACCACAAGCGATTCAATGTAATTCAGTCATTAGTGTTGCACGCCCCAGTCAAACAACCGGAGTGGGAAATGTGGGATATTCTGGGTATACAGTTTCCCCAGTCAATTCCCAGACGGTTATGACGGCAATGCCTGCATCAGTTTTGATTGAATCTCGCGGTGAAAAGTCGCCGATTGATTTACCTACGGATACAAAAGAGCCAAATTGGTTGATATTGTTGCCGAATCTAGGCAATGTTCAGATAAGAGTCGATGATATTATCTTTGATGCAAACAATCAGAGTTTTGTCGTGACAAATAATGAATTAACCGAGTTTGGCTGGCGTTTACAAGCTCAACAAGTCATTAACGCGAGGTAGTATGGCGGGTCTATTTGACGTACTTAATACTCTCTCCTCATTGGTGACATCGGCGGTTTATCCCAATGGAACCGGTTTACCCTCTGTCACAGGTAAACAAGTGACAATCCAACAGGGATTCCCTATTAGAACGCAGCAAGATATAGACTTGCTTGCCGGATATTCTCATGTATCCGTTTACCCAACGTCTAAAGAAAGAGTAGTTACAAAGTATCAACGAGATTACCAGCCTTTGACCTCAACCCCTGCAACGCTTACAACGACTGTATCTGGGCAAACGGTTACGATTGGCGGTACAGTTTCCACGCCTCAAGCAGTTATTTTGATAGTAAATAAGATTGGATATGGATATCAGGTTCAAAACAATGACACCTTAAATACTATTGCGGCAAGCCTTGCGGCGTTGATTCCGGGAGCGACAGCGACAGGGAATGTTATCACTATAACAGGTGCTTATAGCATTATTGGCAGGCTATCAACACCTTACACGGCAGGCGAGGAATTGTGCCGTGTTGATCGCGTTTTTGAGATTATTATTTCGTCTCCTAATCCAACAGATAGAGCAACGCTCATCAATGCAATTGATGTTGCCATGAAATTGAATTATCGAATTACATTATCTGATGGGTTCACGGGCATGGTTTTCTATGCCGACACACGTGTTGACGACATGCTGGAAAAACAAGGCGAGTATCAAGGAATACTTGATTACACCATCCAATATCCAACAACCTTGATAAATATATTTACCGGTATTGCTGACCCTTACGTTAATAGTATCACGGCGACATCATGAATAATTGGATGAAAAAAAAACCAAAAAAACGACAAGAACCCCATAACGACTTTGAAACAATGAAAAAGAAAATGCTATTATATAAACAACTCGGTGAGATAATCGATAAAGATTTATACGACCTGAATGAACCTCTAAGGAAGGATACAGAATTATGTCAATAGTCCCAGCAGGCACAACGAATCTCGCGGCAGCGGGCGTCCCCAATGTTTTAGTGCAGATTGTCCCACCCAATCCATTATTAAATGGCGTTCCTACTAATATTGTAGGTGTTGTAGGTACAGCAACATGGGGTCCAATTAATTCTCCAACCACTATTGGAAGCCTTGCCGAGCTTATTTCCGACTTTGGCAATCCACAAAACGCGCTTTATGATCTTGGTACACCTGTTTACAATGCCATGCAGCAGGGCGCAAATGATTTTCTATGTATTCGCGTAACAGACGGAACAGACGTTAATGCTCATCAAAACATACTTGATAATGCATCAGTTTCTGGCGTAACACTCACAGCTCTATATTCAGGCACGCAAGGCAATCAAATCAATGCGGTTCTGAGTGTTGGATCATCTAACACAGTGGTAATTGGAGCTAACCCAACAAACTACAATTCATACAAGCTCACTATTTATATGAACGGTGGAGTCGCTGAAGTATTCGACAACATCCCTTGCCCAGTTTCCGCGCCTTTCGCTTCTTTCTGGACTGCACTAGCTAATGCGGTGAACCTTGGTCAAAGCAATCTTCGCGGCCCGTCTCAGTTAGTGACAGCAACGACAGCAACGAATATTCAGTCTGTTACCGTTACAGCAGCCGGAAGCTATGCAACGATGCCAACACTGGGAACAAGTGGTTCTGGTTCGGCCGCAACATTAGCACCGGACATGAAGGCGGTAAGCGCAACAGTGACAACGCCGGGAACTGGATACATTCCAGCCGATACAATTACATTGACCGGCGGTGTACATTCTACATCGGCAATTTTAACGGTTGACACTGTACAACTTGACTCGGTTGTACTTAACGCAGCAGGTACAGGCTATAACGTTAACGATTTAATCGTGCTGGCTGGCGGCACATTTAGTACAGCAGCAATATTAAAAGTCACCGCAATTGGTGTTGCGGGTGCGGTTTCCACGTTTACGGTTCAAAGTGGTGGATCGTATACAGTAGAAACAGCAACATTTACACAAGGTTCCACCAGCGGAACGGGTAGCGGTGCTACATTCAATACAGCAGTATGGGGCGTTAATACGGCTCACGTATCAACAGCAGGATCATTCACGACATTGCCCGCTAATCCAGTATTGCAAGGCTCGACTTCTGGTGTTGGTACAGGCGCACAATTCACCGTGCTATGGGGATTATTGTCTGTCATCGTTAGTGCTGGTGGTTCTGGCTATACTGCTAGTTCTGGATTCACTGTTACAGGTGGCGGTGGAACAGGCGGAGCAACAGGACAGCTTGTTCTTGGCTCGGCGTCCTACCCAAATCTGCCTAATGGCACCTCCACATTGCCAACACAAACTCTTACATTAGCAAATGGAACAAATGGTAATGCTGGCGTAACTGATGCAACACTCATTGGCTTCGATGTTCCTACCGTGATTAACGGCGTAACATACAACCGTACAGGTATGTATGCACTGAGAAATACCGCAGCAAGTATCTGCATGTTAAGCGACCAAACAAATTCAAGTTATTGGGCTACTCAAGTAACCTTTGGTCTGAATGAAGGTATGTACATGATCGCCGCAATGGCTAACAGCTACAGCAGTAACATTGCTGGCGCAGTGGCATTAAAGAGCGCGGCAGGCGTTAACAGTTACGCAATGAAACTCATGTTAGGTGACTGGTGCTTGATGAATGATCCTTTCAACAACGTACAGCGCTTTGCGTCACCTCAAGGTTTTGTATGCGGCATATTAGCAACACTTGATCCAAGCGGTTCCTCATTGAATAAACAAATGACTGGGGTCATTGCCACTCAAAAAACAGCGAATCAACAAATATACAGTGAAGCAGATTTACTGCAATTGGTTGGTGGCGGTATTGATGTTATTACCTCGCCTATACCATTATCGCCTAGCAGCACGATTTTTGGGTGCCGTATTGGTTGCAATACTTCAAGTGATATCACGGTAAACGGTGATAACTACACAAGAATGATTAACTTTTTAGCTGAAACTTTTAATTCTGGTTTGGGCGCGTTTATTGGCTTGCCCCAAACGGCAGACGTTCAAAGACAAGCTAAAAACATGCTGCAATCATTCCTACAGAATCTAGTTCAAGCTGGAACGATTGGCGCATTATATGGCGCACCTGCGTTCAAGGTAACACTAGATTCAACAAATAACCCACCTAATCGCATTGCATTAGGCTTTATGCAAGCAGACGTGCAAGTTACTTTGTGGTCTATTATTCAGAAATTCGTTATTAACTTACAAGCTGGTCAATCTGTACAGATACAGGTTCTACCCGCTCAACTTGCAGCCTAATAGGGAGATAACATCATGGCAGCGAATGGTTTAAGCACTGGTATAGATCATAAACTCACGTTTACTGATATTAATGGCGTACAGAATTTTGTTATCTTGGAAAACTTCACCGCTAAAGAAGATGCAACAACCGACAAGGTTGTTGCAATGGATGGAACAGTAAGACACCCTAAGTTTCATGTGGGCTGGTCTGGTAGCTTTTCTCTGCAAAGATCAAGCAACGTAATGGATAATTACTTTGCGTTACAAGAGGCTTCTTATTATCAAGGTGTTGATCAATTGCCTATGACCATCACTGAAACAATCACGGAACCGAGTGGTGTTGTTTCTACATATCAATATACCAATGTTGTCATTGTTTTTGATGACGCTGGTAACTGGTCAGGTACTGAGATCGTACGTCAAAGAATAAGCTTCTTGGCAAGCCGTAGACAACAGTTAGTATAACCTTAGAGGTAGATGATGAAAGCAAGTGAGAGAATAGTAAAATCGTCATATGACGGAAAAGACATTAAAGACAGTGAAGGTAGGGTAATTAAGTTAAGAAAGCCTAAATTGCTTGATGTTTATGATTTAATGAAAGCATTGGGTGACGATGCTAAAAACTCGGCTTGCTTAGGTATGGCTTATAACACTCTGTATGTCGGCATGATTGACGGCATGATTATTGAATGCCCTAAAACCTACCGTGAAGTGCGAGCCATTTTACAAAGACTTGACGATCACGGCATGGCGGCTATCTCGCAAGCGTTAAGTGACTTCGAAGAAAATAAGACAGAACAGGAGCAGTTAGAAGCTGCAAAAAAATAGTAGAACACACACCAACAACCGAGGCGTTGTATTTAGTTAAGAATGGCGTACCGTTTGACGTGGCCTTTGAGCTTGATGACATAACGCGGTTCGCTTGGTGTGTGACGCTAAATCAGATAGAGTCAGGTCGCGTTTTCTGCTTCGACAGTATGACTTTTAAAGAAAGAAATAATTGAAACAAAATTAAACTAGAAATATACTTCCAATATTATATTAAACAAGGAAGTGTATTTCTATGGTTAAATCTGATCGTGCAAAACAGTGCAGACTTAGAAAAAAATTAGGTATTGTATGGCGTCCATTTTACTTAAGTGATTTATGCAAAAATTGCGGACAGAAAAAAGATGGCAAAGGAAAATGGCTTTGTAAAAAGTGTGCAACCGCTTACAGTAAAAAATACAAAAAACCGCTAAAGGAAAGAAAACCTAGAAATAATATTTGTTCAAAATGTGAAGGAGTCAGAGATAACTACCCGAAAAGTTGGTGTAAGTCTTGTACAAATGAGTACAGTAAAGCAAGAAAAAGAAAAATTTCTTCATTAAAGCCTAAAAAAGATAAAACTTTATGTTGTAAATGTAACAACAAAAAAGATGTTACTTGGAGTAGCTATTGCAAGGATTGTCGAAGAAATTACAATAAGTCTTATCGTTTGAATGAAAATTCAAAGAAAAAATTAAAAATTAGAATCAAAGTAAATTCCCTCATTAAATCAAGAAAAATAATCAAAATGCCATGTGAAAAGTGCGGCAATATAAAAACACAGGCTCATCATGATGATTACAACAAGCCTTTAGATGTCAGGTGGTTGTGCCATTTTCATCATAGAGAACACCATAGGATGGTAAAAAATAACCCAAACGAAGTAATAAACGATTTAGTTACTAGAAAAAAAGTACCTGGAGTGTGTATAAAATGTAATAATGTTTTAGAAGATAAGAAATTAAGTTCGTGTAGAAGTTGTCGGTCAGCTTATGAAAGAGAAAGAAGAAAGAAGAAAAAATTAATTTCATAGCTATGCAATTTGAGGAGCGAAATTAATGTTAGTACGCCGTTTTAATAACTTCAAAGATTTTGCAAAACTCCTCACTCGAATAAGTGAGGAGTATCCACGATATGAACACGCATTTCTCAATCAAACCGGCCACTATCTTGCTGATTTCTCAAAAAGTTTAATAGGTCATTTACAGCATGGTGGAATGGCTATTCCAGATTGGAAAGAGCTTGCGCCCGCCACTAAAAAAGACAAGACGGACAAAGGCTATGTGTTTAACAGCGAATTTAATCCGTTGTTTCGCACAGGCGATTTAATGAACTCTATCTCTTACTCGGTTGTACAGCATACCGTGTATATTGGTTCTGATGATCCGGTTGCGGTTTATCAAGAAATGGGTGTACCAGAAAAGAATTTACCGGCGAGATCGTTTTTGGGTCTGGCTATGTATAAAAACAAGTTAACTTTAGAACACGCTTTGGGTGATTTTTTGCTAAAATGGATTACATATCGACCACCTATTTTTGACATTAAGAAGATGCCAACATGATAGAAGCATATAAGATAGCGGCAAATCTGAGCATAACAGGCGATGCTCAGAAAAAAATGAATGAATTATCCAAGGCAGCAACAAAGCTTGCGACTCAATTTGAAAATATTAATAAACGCCTTCCTGTTTTTGTCCGGCATCTTGAACAATTTGAAAGGGTATCATCTAAGCTAACCCCGTTAATGAATGGAATGGCTTTAAGTTTAAAAGCTACGGCGCAAGCAATGCCGTCACTCAACGAAGGGTTCGCGAAATTTAATTCTAGAGCAGCAACCACAGAACGACGACTAGAACGTATTAGCGCGAAAGCAAGTAATGCTAGAGCAAGCATTGCGGCATTGGGAAATACAGTTGGCGGAGGAGGCATAGGAACACCAAGAACAAGGATGGGAGGTCGTGGTCATGGTGCCGTCGGTGGATTTCTTGCCGGTGCTGGCTTGCATTTTGGCTCTCCTGCAATGATGGGAGGAATGGTTGTTGCCGCCCTTGGAGCGGGGTCGTTTAATGCTTATGGAAAATTTCAGACGCAAACAAATCAATTATCAGGAATGGGATTTAGCGCGTCCGATGTTGCAAGTGGCGTATTATCCGCGCAATCTTCCAGTGTGCGAGGCGTAAGTCAGAATGAAATGTTACGTTCTATTGTGGATATTGCTAACGCAACAGGAAGCATGGGGCAGGCTACAAAATACGGCTCTATTTTAGCTAAGGCAAATTTCGCGAATCAGATAAATATGGGGAAAACATTCAGCCCAGCAGAAGAAGCAAAAATGATTCAGTTTGCAGAAATAAGAGGGCGATCTGATCCAACAAAGATAATGGGAGCATTAAATATTGCCCAACAAGCATTTTCAGCTAGTGGCGGAAGAATTGCACCAAGTCAATTATTAAATTTTTCCCGCATGGCATTAACAGCAGGTTATAAATTGAGCGATACAGGGTTACTGGAAATGCTGCCCGTATTGCAAGAATTGGGCGGATTTAGAACAGGTACAGGATTTCAGTCTGGATATAATAGGCTGGTTGGTGGAACTGGATTATTAAGAAATAAAAAAGTGGTTTCAGAAGGGGAAAGATTAGGAATATTGAATAAAAAAGGCGTTATGAGTGATGCTAATGCTAATTTATTACAGACAGCTCCTGTAGAATTTTGGACAAAAGTATTAAAGCCAGCCTATGCCGCAAAAGGGATAACTTCCGATGTTGCAATAGGAAGGGAAAACTCTTTATTGCTTGGAACTACATTTGCAAGACTTATGGATGCAATCCGAGGTAATGAAGATAAATCATATCGTATGCTGGGGAAAAATAAAAATGCTTGGGGAATTGAATCAGCTTATTTTGAGTCTCTAGGCACTAATCCAGCTAAATTAAAAGCGCTTACGGCATCTTTTGAAAATTTTGAAACTGCATTAGGAAAATTAACCTCTCCCGCTGTCACGAAAGGATTGGATTATTTAACCTATTTTTTTGATAGAATGACAATGGGTATCTCAAAAATAAGTTCTCTTGGTTCAGACGTTCCCAAGAACACATCATTTATGGGTATACCTCTCCCTATTAAGGCTGACTCAACATCCCCAGCATTAAAAAGTGACGATCATAAGCGGCCAATTGTTTTGGTAACGAATGAGGGCGTATTAGCAAGATCAACAACGAATGCTCAATCTAAACAGTTTGCGCGATCTGTCTATACTCAGAATGGCCAAAGCTCCATTAATTCATTACTTCATCCATTCTCGCAAGGGGTTAACAACTCAGGAGTGCAATCACAATGACGACATTCCTAACACTTGGCCCTATTACTTTTGCGAATTTTGAAATCCCACAGCGCATTAATTTTGGTGGTACACAGGCGTTATCTGTTAAGCAATTAGTCGGTGGAGCGAGAATCATTGATGTTATGGGGCGCATTGATGATGACATAACGTGGTCAGGTTTGTTTTTTGGTGAAACTGCCATGTATCGCGCTCAGTATCTTGATAGCCTGAGAGTGCAAGGCGCACCATTACCTCTTACGTTTTCGAGTTTTAATTACAGTGTAGTCATTAAAGATTTTGCTTGCTCTTTTGAGCGAACCTATCAAATTCCTTACAAAATAACGTGTACGGTTATTCAAGACCTAAACAAGCCTATTTCTATGTTATTGCCGGTAGGTTATAACGATGCAATCAATAACCTCATGACAGAAGCTAATGACCTTGCGCTTTTAATAGCGAATCCTAGTGTTACGTCATCAATGGCATTATTGAGCGCAGCAATACAAGCAGTACCATCAATACAAAGTGCCAGTAGAACCGATTTAATACCAATAGTTAACCAATTGGTAGCAACACAAAACATAGTAGTTTCAGCGGTCACAACGACAGCAGCAGCCGTTCCATTTGGAATAGTAAAACCTTAGTAGCGAGTTAATTATGACAACAACGCCAACCATAGGATCAAACAATTACGCGCAAGCGATAAATATTACTGCGCTCGGTAATTTGTATGCTCTGCAATCTGTTTTACAGCAGCTATACACTAACATTAACTTGATAGAAAATGGCTCTCAAGGTCAGCTTGTTACAGTAACGAATGCGAACCTATACGCACTTGCCGCGCAATATTATGGAGATGCAACGCTATGGACGGCTATTGCTGAAGCGAACGGGTTAAATGATCCATATATTGAAAATACGATTCAGGTCTTGCTTGGACCCAATGGTGTGGGTAATGCTATTTTAGTGTTTGGAGTTGGCTCTAATCAGCAGACATTAACGTTGAGTATTACCAACCTACCTTATACGGCAGGTGGTCAATATGTTACGGCATCTTATACAATGGGTCCAACAGACGACATAACAATATTATGCGCTAAGCTGGCTCAACAAATACCAAATGCTACAGCAGCACAGAACTCTATTTTATTGCCAAGCATTAGCTCGTTAAATTTACCGGTAACGATTGCGACACCAACAAGATATGTAACATTGACTATACCGCAACAGCCTGGACCTGCTAGCGGCGGGATATTAGTTATTTAAGGCATCCCACGTTATGCCAAACAAGGAATGGCAGGATCAGAAAAACGTAAAGCATAACGTGGTATCTAACGCCCTATATTAATATCACGCGTAATATTAACAGGGAGAGCAATCGCGATTCTCAGCCTTTCTAATCAACAAAAAGGAACGGCAGATACTAAAGGATAATTATGTTAAGTTCAACGTTTTCACCCTATCAAAATCAACTTTATTC
>Ga0153916_10000368_pt1 | contig 29711 bp, 20 predicted proteins | sample Opewatmetagenome_FD_109642 | JGI IMG/M metagenome (GOLD analysis project Ga0153916, IMG submission 109642) | Freshwater wetland microbial communities from Ohio, USA - Open water 3 Core 3 Depth 4 metaG | ecosystem: Environmental > Aquatic > Freshwater > Wetlands | place: USA: Ohio, Lake Erie...
CCTGCTGATCGGCGCGGAGCTCCAGTCACCGGGCATCCGGATGACCACGGCGGGACGGGACACGGGGGTGCTGTTCGGCGATGGCGCCGGCGCGGTGTGTCTGGCGGTCACTGACGGCGAGGATGGCAGCCACGTGCTGGGGCACCGCCTGCACAGCAACGGCAAGTACGCCCTCGAGCTGTGCATCCAGAAGCCCGGCGCCGCCTGCCTCCCGTGGATCTCCAAGGAGATGATCGACGAAGGGTCGGTCTACCCGTACATGAACGGCCGCGAGGTCTTCAAGCACGCGATCACCAAGTTCCCCGACGTGATCCGCGAGGTGCTGTGTGCGCACCAGTTGACGCCGGACGACCTGACCATGGTGATCCCGCACCAGGCCAACCTCAGGATTACCGAGGCGGTGCGCAAGCGGCTCGAGCTGCCGGAGGACAAGGTCTACAGCAACATCGACCGGTTCGGCAACACCACTGCGGCGAGTATTCCAATCGCATTCAGTGAGGTCGTGAAGCACGGGAAGGTGAGGCGCGGTGACCTGGTGTGCGTCGCCTCGTTCGGGTCGGGCTTCACGTGGGGGGCGTCGCTGCTGCGGTTCTAGCAGCGCAAGGGACCCCTGAACGACCTGTGCAGAGCGCCACTGGCCTTGGCGGGGTGGGGAGGAGAAGGACCGCGTGGGGAGCCGAGTGGAGCGGGCTCCGGACGCCGCAGACGGCGGCGCGGGTGATCGCCCTCGGGTTTGGCCAGCCAGTTCAGCGCTCCGCTAGAGGTCGATCCGCAGTCCCCGGGTCTCTAGGACCCGCTCGATTGCTTCCCCGATCTTGTTGTTTGGCGTGGATGCCCCGGCGGTGATGCCGAGCCGCGCGACCCCGTCGAGCCAGCCGGCCGCTTCCACCTCGCCAGCCACGTCGACCGGCCTGTAACGGATCGTCCCGCTCTCCGGCCGGATGCACTCGGCATCCGCGATGTGATAGGTCGTCACCCGATTGGCGCAGATCCGCGCGAGGTTGGTCGTGTTGCTGGAGTTGTACCCGCCGACCACCAGCATCGCGTCGAGCGACTCCTCGATCAGGGCCAGCACGGCGTCCTGCCGGTCCTGTGTGGCGGAGCAGATCGTGTCGAAGCTCCGGAAGTGACCGTCGAGCTGGTCCGCCCCGTAGCGGCGCGCGAGCGCCTCGCCGATCCGCTCCGCGATGGCCAGCGATTCCCTGGCGAGCATGGTCGTCTGGTTCGCCACGCCGATGCGCTCGAGGTCGCGCGCGAAATCGAACCCTGGTGACACCCGCCCGGCGAACAACGCTTCCATCTCGGCCGCGTTGTCGCCTTGCGCGATCCACCGGCACAGCACCAGCGCCTCGTCCATGTCCCGGAGAATGAGGTACTTCCCTTCCCCGAAGCGACCGGCCTGGCTCACCGTGGCCTTGGTCTCCTCGTGGTAGTGCTTGCCGTGCACCACGGACGTGAATCCGTCCTTCGCGTATCGCTCGACCCGTTTCCAGACGTTCAGCACCGAGCCGCAAGTCGTGTCCACTCGCACGCAGCCGATCCCCTCAAGGCGCGCGAAATCCCGCACCGTGACGCCGAACGCGGGAATGAGGACCACGTCGTCGGGACGGACCGCGGAAAAGTCGAACTCGCCCTCCGGAGCGTACCCGATGATCGTCACGCCAAGCTCGCGGAGCCGCGCGTTGACGTGCGGGTTATGGATGATCTCACCGACCAGGAACAGCCGGCGGTCCGGAAACTTCTTGCGGGTTTCGTAGGCGTACTCGACCGCCCGGTCCACCCCGTAGCAGAATCCGAACTCGCGGGCGAGCCGGATCGTCAGGCCGCCGACCGCGAGCGTGTGGTCGTGTGCCTTGAGATGCTCCACGAGCCGGCTGTGGTAGGCGGCGTTGAGCTCCCCGGCGATTTCCCGCCTGAGGCCAAAACCCTTCCGGAAGTACCCGGCCTCCATCGGCGGCGCGCTACCGCTTCCCGGTAAGCGAGTCCTGCGCGGCCTGCGCCCGCTCGCACCAGGCGGGAGTGAGTGCTTCGACGTCCACGGCCTGGAACGCCCCCGCGATCCTCGCCTGCCGATTGGTGACGATGTGGCGCACGGTGACGCGGAAGTCCCCGCTCACGCGGCGATCGTCCAGGCTGGTGATCTCGACAGTCCCCTCGGCGGCCTGGTAGGCCGCCGCGCCCCGCTTGTCGAACACCTGGAAACCAAGTTGCGCGGCGGGTGCCTCCGGCATGCCAGCGGAGTCGGCGAGCTTCACGGTGTAGCTGCCGGTCATCCGCCCGGAAGCCGGCAGTTGCAGCAGAATCGAGCCACCGCTCCCCTCCTCCTCACCCAGCACCAGGATCATGGCAGGTCGTGCGCACCGCCCCGCCCGCGCCGGCCACGCCTTCTCGAACGTCAGGGCACCGACCGCCGTCGCGGTGAAGTAGCCCCGGCGACGTGCCGGTAGCGAGGGCATGGCCGGGAGAGTGATGTCGGCGGCGGCGGCCACGGTGTCCCCCTGATCGACCATGCTCTTTGATTGCGCGGCGTCCTTCGCTCGGGGCCGCCCGCAAGCGGCGAGCAGCGCCACCAACACCAGTGCCATTCGCTTCATTCGTTCGCCTCCACGCGGGCCACCAGGCCCAGGTGCTCGCGCACCTCACTGCCGGCAAATGCGCACTGCTCGAGGAGCGCCCGCACATCGGGTGGCAGCGGGCGCGGCGTCATGGTACGGCGGTCCGTGCACACCAGCACTTCGCGCGCCACGGCGCACAGCCGCCGCTTGTCGGCGTGCAGCACGTCGAAGCTCAACGTGAGGGAGCTTCCCCCGAAGTGGCTGATGTACGCCGCCACGCGCAGCCGATCGTCCAGCCGCGCGGGGAACGTGAAGTCACAGTCGAAGTGCACGCGCGGCAGCCAGATGCCGTACCGGTCGAAGAACTCGCCGTAGGGAAGTCCGAGCGAGCGGAACATCTCCGTCTCCGCGATCTCGAAGAACCGGACGTAGGCGCCGTAGAAGATGATGCCCGCGTGGTCCACATCCGACCAGCGCACGTACTCGTCGACGGTGAACGGACGACGCTCCATCCGGGGAACGTAGGCGGAGGCGGCCGGAGCCGCTACTGGGATCGCGTCGTCACCGTGGCGCGCGGAACAGCAGATCGAAACGGAAGTCCGAGCGCGGATTGAGCCCGACCGCCCCGTTGAACCGCACGAGGCCGCCGAGCAGGGAGACACCGCCGCCGACACCCACGAGTGGATCGAAACTCCCGCGATCGAACGTGTCGCCCACGTCGGCGAAGACCACCGGCGCCACCAGCCAACTCCGGGTCAGCGCCAGGTCCAGCTGCGCCGCCCACACGCCGGCCCCGACCCGCGTCCCGTAACCGTAGCCCCGCACCGTCGCCGGCCCGCCGGCCCGGAACCGGAGCTGCGGGAGGCTGTCCCCCAGCACATACCCGGACTTGAGACCGAGCGTGCCGGTCCGCTCGAGCACCCGGAAGGGAATCTGCGCGGTCACCCAGCCACGCACCCCACTGCCAGGTTTGCCCACCAGGCCCTCGAGGCCGAGCCGCACGTCCACGGCGCCGAGCCGTCGGCGGGGACTGATCAGGCCGCGGACGAAATCGCCCTCGACCACCTCGGGGTTGGGCGGCATCACCCCTGAGCCGCCGAGCAGGTCGTTCACCGCGGAGCCGGCCTCCGTACCCATGCTCCGCTGCCGCTCGTACGAGATTGCTAGATCGACGTCCCCGAGAGCGCCGTAGTACGGCGTGTAGCCAACACGGGCACCCCAGGCCGCGAGGTAGTAGTCCGCGTCGTCGTGCGCCGCGAACACCGCGTTCAGTGAGTTGCCAATGCCCAGCCCCCCGGTCCACGGCTCCACTTCCATCGCCTCGCGGAACGCGCGCACCTCGAGCAGCCCTCCGGGAGCGTCGCGTCGCAGCAGCGCCGAGCCCGTGACGCGCGTATCCGCAAAGCCGTACCGGCCCGACACGAGCAGTGTCGTAAACGCCACGTGCGGCCGCAGCCGCACACCGAGCCCGACCGACGCCCCCTGCACACGATTAAACCGGAAGAGATCCGCCATGTCTTCCCATGCGGGGCCGAACCGGCGCCGCAGCAGAAGTCCCGCGGGCAGGCCTTCCTCCAGGCGCGCCAGCTCGGCCACGCTCTGACGGATGTGCTCGGCGGTCGCGTCGTCTTCTTCCAGCCGCAGGGAGTCCGCCCATGCGTAACGACGCAGCGAGTCCGCCGGCGGCACGACCACCTCCCACCGCCCGCCGCTCCAGCTGCCGGCGCGCAGGTACCCGACCGCCTCGGCGTCGCGGTCCCGCGTGTCGGCACCGCACCGTGGACAGTATCGCCGCGACGCTCGCCGATCGCCCGCGGAGTCGCTCGGCGCATCGAAGCTGAGGGGGGCATCACTGTTGATCCGGTAGTCACTGAACGTCGTGATCACGCGAAACGGCGCCGCCAGCCGAATCAGGAAGTCCAGCTCCGCAGTGATGGCGAGCACCTGCCGGTACGGCATCCAGTACCGGTCCTCGTGCAGCGAATACTCGAGGTCCGCCTGGACGGTAAGAATCTGCTGTGCGCGCCGGGAGTCCTTCCGCGCGTGCGCGCTGTCGGCGGCGTTGGCGCTGTCGTCGGGCGCGGACCAGAGGTACTCGCCGACGAACGTCACCATCATTCGCACTACATCGGCCGTTTCCGCGTCCACCCACATGTCACCGGCCACGAGCGACGGACCGAGCCGCCGCGGCTGGACCCGGATCGCGATCGCCCGAATCGTGTGGCCGGGCAGGGAAACGATCATCGAGTCGGCGATCGCGTAGTGGTAGAACGCGTCTGCCCCGGGGGCCAGCGGGTGGAGCGCGGCCGTCTCCGGCACGCCCAGCAGACGGATGCTGTCGCCGAGCGCGCGCGGCACGAACCAGGGGCGGTCGCCGACCGAAACGCGGACTTCCTCGTCCCGCACGTTCGCCCGGCGCGGGACGAATCGGGAAAGCATCGACTTGGTGCGCGCGCCGAGCAGCGTGACCTTCAGATCGTTCGGTGCCCGCCACGCGATCTGCGCCACGCTCTCGTGCGCGATCAGGGGACTCAGGCGGGCGAAGCGGCTCCTCCCGGCGCTCGCATCGAACCGGGTGCGAACCTGCGCCTGGTAGTCTCGGACCAGGGAGTCCTGACGGGCATGGCGTTCCCGGGCGCGCGCCACCAGCGCGGCGGTGGCGGCATCGGCGTACGTCACCGTGTCTTGCGGTGTTTCGGATGGGCCCGCGACGGCCGACAACACCGCGAGCGCAAGCGCGAACGCGGTCATGCCTCGCTGGGCTCGACGCCGGGCTCGCCGCCGGACTCCGACCCGGGGGGGCCCTCGATCCCCCACAACCGGAGGCGGCGCCACAGCGTGGTGCGGGAGATGCCGAGGCGTCGGGCGGTCTCGGTGAGCCGCCAGCCGGTCGCGTTGAGCGTTTCAACGATCGCCCGTCGCTCGCGGTCCGCCAGCGTGGCGTCCGGCTTGTCCACCGGCACGTACACGGCGTGCCCGACCGGCACGACACCGGCAGTGACGCGCTCGATCCGTCCCCCCAGCCTTCCGAGCTGTGGCAACAAGGCCTTCGTGTTCAGGGGACCGCCCTGCGCGAGGCGATCCAGCACCTCATGGCCGGGGGCGTTGGCGTAGATGATGCGTCCGTCGGCATCGAACAGCACCACCGCCTCGGCGAATCCGTCCAACAACGCCTTCGCCAACGGGGAGAAGATCTGCGATCCGGTCGGGACCGACGTAGCTGAACTCATGCTCTGTCGTACGATGCCGGGCGATTCCTGGTTTCAGAATGAACGTGTTGGACCCCGACGCGAGACGACAGCGGGGCCGCGAGGCGCCGACCCGAAGGTGACTATTGCTGACTGTCCAGCCAGTTAGTATAATGGCGCGACCACATCTGGTATTAGCTGTCCGGCCGGTTAGAACACCTTCCCTATGAGGCGATCATCATGGTGCGACGCACTGCGAAGCCAGAGCAGAAGCGGCAGGAAGCGAGCGCCGGGATCCTCCGAGCCGCGGTCGACCAGTTGCTGGCAGCGCCCGTGACTAAGGTGACGCTGGAGTCGGTCGCCACCGCGGCTGGGTGCGCCAAGGGCTTGGTTCATTATCACTTCAAGACGAAGGACGGGCTGCTGTCGGCAGCAGCGGAGCGAATTTGGGAAGACCGTACCGCTGCCTGGAACGTTGCCCTCCAAGGCTCTGACCCAAGGGCTGTGATCGGGGCCGCCTGGTCCCTGATCGCTGGTGAAGCAGATCGCGGTGTTTCGGCCGCTTCGGCGGCACTTGGCATGGAATCCAGTAACGTGGTTGTCCGGACAGTCAATACTGCAAGGCTGCGTCTGATAAGCCAACTTGGGCAGGACCTCGACGCGCTGTTCCGACGCATGGAGCTCAGGCCGAGCGTCCCGACTGGCGAAATCGCTCTCCTCATGATGGCCGTGATCGATGGGCTTGGACTGCAGGTGGCGTCGGGCACCTCGCCTGACACCCTGGAGCCGGCATGGCACACCCTGTGGGCGGGGGTCTTGTCGCTCACCCGGGCAGCTTAGCTCCCACCCGGTCACCGCTGCGGCGCCGCAGCCGTCCTAGTGCTTGGGACCCCGCCGCCCCCGGAACCGATGAGCCGCCGCCCGGGGCCGATGGGTTCGGCCCTGGCGGCGGCCTTGAGGCAGTCCCGATAGCCCCTCTTCAAGCTGTTCCACCGACGCCGCGTGGAGCACGTCGCTCTTGCCCCGAACGACGGTAAACCGCACCGCTCGGTCCAGTTGGGGGAGGTCCTTGGGACGCAGGCGCCGAGCCTTCCCCTCACGCAGCCGCAGCCGCACCACTGCCACCCCCTGCTCAATCTCATAGCGCAGCGGGATCCGATCGCCGAGCAGCGCCACCGAGGAGGGCAGGGCATCGAGCCGTGCCCGCGTCTCTCGGTCCACCAGGGCGGCGAAATCCAGCTCAAGTCGGGTCCCGAGGAACTCGTCCCAGCTCTTCACCTCGCTCAACTGACGCGCCAGCATCCTCGCGATCACGTCAGGGTTGGCCGCCTGCAGCGTCCCCCCCGATCGCCGCCAGTACTCGTCGAGCCGGAGGATCGACTTGGCGACGAGCCGCTGGGCATGGTGCGGAGTAGTGCCTGCAACTAATGCCTCCGCAATGGCATACCGTGCCTGCTCCGCCAACTCTGCCGGGAAATCGCCCACCAGCGGCCGGCGTTCCCGCTCCAACTCGAACCCGCAATACGTCAACGCCCGCTCGGCGACGAGCCCGACCGGCCGGCGGTCATCCCGATACCGCACCGCAGGCGGAGTGCGCACCGCATAGCGCCGGATCAGATCGAACGGGATCTCGGTTCCTTCGATCGCGCCGCGCGGCACCCCGAACCGGTCCGCGAAGTAGCGGATCTGGCCGGCCACCGCCGCGGTGGGCGCGCAGAACGACCCACGGCTGACGCGCACCGACTCCCCCCGCCCGGTCTCCTGCTCGATCGCGAGGTCGAAGGGCATCACCCGGGCCACAAGGTCCCGGAAGCCGTGCACCGCGCCCCCCCGCGCCGGGGTCAGGTTCTCCGGGAGCGGCAGTTCGAGTGTGCGGTAGACCGAGGCCATCCCCAGTGCCGCGTCCTCCAGCGCCTTGACGAGCACACCGCGCGATGCCGACCACTCGACGACCGTCTCGTGGAACTGGTGGCGCGGCAGCCCGTATACCAGACCGACATGACCGTGCAGGCTGACGGCCTCCGCATAGACGTTGTACGCCGTGAGGTGATCGCTCCCGTGCACGACGAGCCCTCGCAGGTCCCGCTCTTCGCGGGTCATCCGGTGCAGGGACTCGATGCTGGCGGCGACCGCCACGAGCGGCGTGAGCTCGGCGTCCGCATGCACCAGCAGCTCACCCCACGGGCGCTCCACCGGCATGGCTTCCACATCCGAGCCGTATCCCGTCAGGCGGCCGCCCGCGATGATGCCGCGCTCGGTGAGCTCGCGCATCGCGTTGCGGTACGCCCGGCGGTCGATCGGCACCGGCAGGTCCAGTTCGCCGAGATCCACGCCCAGGGCGGCGGCGGTCAGGGCGATGCGCTCCGAGTCCCCCGCGAGCTGAAACTCGGGCGGCGTGGGCCGCAGGCCGTCGAACTCGATCGCCCGGTCACTCAGGATGTGCACTTCGCCGTCCGGCACCCGCCCGTGCACCCGTCCTGCCATCTGCAGGATCTCGTTCGCGCCGAGGTACTGCCGGGTGAGCACGTTGCGACCGTGCTCCACCACGTTGGCGTAGCGCGCGTCGTAGATCACCACCGTGTCCAGTCCGCTCACGTTGAGCGCCGACTGGCCGGCCGCGGTCATCGCCAGTACGAAGGGGCGCTCGGCCGTCCCCTCGAGGAACGGCCGGATCACCCGGATCGGCTCGCCGCCATGGTAGAACGTGGCGTTGAGCCCGGGATAGCCGTCCGCCAGCTCGGTGGCGACCGCTTCCACCTCCGCCCGGGTCGGCAGGAACACGGCGACGCCACGCCGTTCCCGCACCACCCGTCGAACGAACCGGTCGTCCAGGAACTCGAGCGGATCCGCAGCCTGCACACGAACGCGCGCGGCGAGGCGCGGATCGAAGGCCGTCGTCTCCAGCACGTCGGCCGACTGCAGGTAGGCCGCGAAGAACGCCGGATCGACCGTGGCCGAAAGCCAGATGAAGCGGCACCCGACGCGCTTGCCCAGGGCGAGACACAGCTCGAGCTCGGCCGACGTCTGGTGGATCTCGTCGACCAGCAGCGTGTCCTGCGGTCCGATCAGCTCACCCTGGAACCACCGCCGCGCGATCCCCGTGGTTACGATGATCACGTTCCAGCTCGGCGTATCCGGCGTGGCTTCCCGCTCGCGGTTGACCACTCCCACGCGCAACGGCACCCGCAGGATCTCCTCGGCGATCGGGCGGATGGCGAGCGTCTTCCCGGTGCCCGTCCCGGCGACGATGCCGAATCCCGCTCCCCGGCGGGCCAGGTCGCGGATTTCCCGCCCGTGCTCACGCTCGAGAACCGTCTCCAGCCGGAGCGCAAACGCCAGCTCGATGGTCTCGCACGCCGCGCGTGTCGGAGCGATGACGATGACGCGTCCCGTCCCGGGCTCGGCACGTCGAAAGGCGTCCCGATCGGGGGGGAGGAAGTGATCGCGGACGTGATGGTGCGGATAGGTCACGAGCTACAACCTAATCTCCCGTACCCAGCCGCTCGCGGGAGGTGGCGGCGGCAAATGGCAGCGGCTCAGTCGCCCAGTGATATTCCCAGGTCCCTAGCCGTCTGCAGCGAGTCGTGATCCAGCGGCACGCCCGAATGCCCGCTCAGCGCCTCCTCGAGCGGCAGGGTCACGATCTTCGGCGGATCGAGCGCCACCATCCGGCCGAACTCCCCGGCCTCCACGGCCCGAACCGCCGCAGCACCGAACCGCAGCGCGAGCAGACGGTCGAACGTCGTGGGCGTCCCGCCCCGCTGCAGGTGCCCCAGCACCACGCAGCGCGACTCTTTGCCGGTGCGCGCCTCGATCTCGGCCGCCACGTGTTCCCCGATCCCGCCGAGCCGCTCGGCGCGGCCGGCGGTGGCGGCTTCCTTGATCACCTCCACCCCACCCCGCGGCTTTGCGCCCTCCGACACGACCACGATGCTGAAGTGCCGGCCCATCGCCTCGCGCGCGCGGATCTTGTCGCACACGCGGTCGAGCTCGAACGGGATCTCGGGAATCAGAATCACGTCGGCCGTGCCCGCGATCCCGGAGTTGAGCGCGATCCACCCGGCGTTGCGCCCCATCACCTCCACGACGAACACCCGCTGATGGCTTTCCGCCGTGGAGTGGAGCTTGTCGATCGCGTCGGTGGCGGTGTTGACCGCCGTATCGAACCCGAACGTGATGACCGTGCCGCGGACGTCGTTGTCGATCGTTTTCGGCACGCCGACGAGCGGCATGCCCTTGAGAAACAGCCGGTGGCCAATCCGCAGCGTTCCGTCGCCCCCGACGATGACCAGCGCGTTCAAACCCAGACGGCGGAAGTTCTCGAGCACCTCGTCCGACCGGTCCCACTCCTCGACCGTGCCGTCCGGCCGTTTCACGGCCCACGAGAACGGATTGCCCCGGTTGGTCGTGCCCAGAATCGTGCCGCCGAGGTGCGTGATGCCACGCACGGCGTCTCGCGTGATCGGCACGGGCTGCGCCTCGCCAAGCAGGCCGCCGAAGCCTCGCTGGATGCCCAGAACCTCCCAACCGCGCTGCAGCGCGGTGAGCACGACGGCGCGAATCACTGCGTTGAGGCCGGGGGCGTCGCCGCCGCCTGTGGAGATCGCAATGCGCATGTCACCGCCCTAGGTGTTGGAGGATGTGGCGGACGACTTCTCCTTCGTCCGGGTGCCGTCCCAGCCGGAGCTTCGAGAACACGAGGACGCCGTCGACCGTGACCTCGAACGCACCACCGGAGGACTCGATCAGCTTGACCGTCGCCTCCGGAAACCGGGCGCGCAGCTCCGCCGCCAGACCGGCGGCGCGCGGGTAGTAGTTTCAAACCACGCAGTACTGAATTCCGATGCGCATCGCGCCGCTCCGGATGGCGAATGCTCGAAGTTACGTGCGCCTCCTGCCGACCGCCACGCCGCGCGGCTTGCACATTTCCTTTCAACCGACAACATTCCCGCCGCACGCACGACCGCGAGCTACCGATACCGGATCTTCCCGCCAACCGGGCCCGTCGCGCCGGTTTCCTTCGCGCCGCGGTGGTCATCGGCGCCGTCACCGCAGTCGCCGCCGCCGTCAGTGCGGTGGCGAGCCGCCCTGCCGGCGGCACCGGTGCGCTCCTCCTGCAGTTCGCGCTGTTCGCGTGTGCCGGCGCTCTCACCCGGCGCTTCGGCATCGCCCTCCCCGGGAAGGGGTTCACCTCGTTCGTGCTCGGGGTGGTGCTTGCGGCGCAGTTGGTCTTCGGCTGGGCCTTCGCGGTTCTCGCCGCCGTCGTCGGCCTCGCGATCGGCGACCTCGCGCTGCGGCGCGTCCGGCCCGCGACGGTGTTCGTGGTGGCCTCGCACCTCGCGTTCGGCACCGCGATCACGGGTCTGCAGTACGAGACCATGGGGGGGGGCGTCGGGGCCGCGGTCCTCACCGCCGCGAACCTCGGGCCGCTCGCCGTGTTGACCGTCCTGCTCTGGGTGGTGGTCAACGGGACGTTCTACCTCGAACTCGCCCTCCAGGGCATGTTCGAGTGGCGCGACGCCCGGCTGACGCTCCGCTGGGAGCTGGTCGTCTACGCCGCGTCGGTCGCCTTCGCGCTGGGCTGGAGCGGCATCGATGCCGCCGGCCTGCCGCTGGGGAGCGCCGTCGCCGTTGGTGCCGTGCTGTTCGGTGCCTTCCTGCTCACCTACTGGGTCATCGCGGCCGCGGTGCGCGCCGACGAGCTGCGCCAGGTCCACCGCCTCGCGGGCGCCGTCGCCGCCGAGGTGAGCATCGAGCGCAGCTTTGCCCGCGTCCGCCAGCTGACGCACCATCTCGTTCCCTGGACCGACATGGGCTTCGCGCGCTTCGATGAGCGGACGCGGATGGTGGAGCTGCTGGCGGACACGCGCCTGCCGGCAGGGCGGAGCTTCCGCGCCGATCTGGGCGTCACCGCCCGGGCGGTACGCAGCCGAGGCCCCGCCCTCGCGGACGTGTCGGACGCCCGCGCGATGCTGGGCGACGGCGAGCCGGTCGGCTCGGAGATCGTGCTGCCGCTGCTCCACGGCGCCGACCTCGTCGGGGTCTGGAGTGTGCGCCACCGGGACGCCGACATCTACCGGCCGGCGGACGGGGAGCTGCTCAATCTGCTGGCCCCGCAGCTCGCGCTGTCCCTCGCCCTCAGTTCCCTGGTCCGCCCCGTGGCGGAGTCGTCGGACCAGACCACCGCCTACACGCAACGGCTCGCGGCCGCGACCACGGGCATCCGCACGAACGCCGCGGACGTCGCGCAGCGGGCCGCCGCCGCCGAGGCCGAAGCGCAGCTGGCGGCCAAGCGCGTGAGCGAGGCCGCGGCGGAGCTGCAGCGACTGGTGGACGGCGCGCGCACCATGGTCGCCGCAGCCGACCACACGCGCACGGCGACGCACACGATGGCGGAGCGCGTGATCGAGGTCCGCAACGCGAGCGCCGACGCTGCCGAGCAGATGACCGAGCTCGGGACGAACATCGGGCAGGGCGCCACTGAGGTGGCGGCGCTGCGGGACGCTTCGCAGGAGGTCGAGCGCTTCGCCGACACGATCGCGACGATCGCCAACCAGACCAACCTGCTGGCGCTCAACGCCACGATCGAGGCCGCCCGCGCCGGGGTCCACGGCCGTGGGTTCGCCGTCGTGGCCGACGAAGTGCGCAAGCTGGCCGAAGAGAGCGCGCAGGCGGCCCACAGCATGAGCCGGGGCGCCCAGGCCACGCGCCGGGTGCTCGACCGGGCGGCGCACATCCTCGAGGAGATCAGTCAGCGGCTCGAGCAGCTTGCCACGATGTCCCAACGGTGGCGGGATGACCTGTCGGCCATCATGGAGGCGGCCGAGGAGACGCGCCGCGCGGGCGAGCGTATCGCGGCGGCGCCGCGCGCCAGCCTCGAGCTCGCCGACGCCGCCACCGCGATGCTCACCCAGGCGCAGGAAGCGGCCGTCCGCTCCGCCGGCGAGGCCGCGGAGGTCGCGCGCGAGGCGGCCGAGCAGCAGCACGCCGTCGAAGACCTCGAGCACGGCGCGCAGGAGCTGTCGGGGGTCACCCAGCGCCTCACCGAAAGCGTCCGCTTCATCCGCCGGGACGACGGCGCCTGACCGCCCCGCGTTTGTCGCCGCAAGGTCTCCCGATGCATGATCACCGCAGACTCGTCCCGCTGTTGGTCGTGAGCGCCCTGGCGGCGGCGTGCGGCGGCACGACCTCCCCCGTCGTCACCGCCCCGACGCTGCTCGCCGTCAATGGCGCGACCTCCCCTGCCGTCTATGCTGGTGACACGGCGGTCTGGACCGGCGTCGGGTTCGGCGCCGACTCGGTCACCGGGATCGTGCTGGTGCCGGGGGGCGCCGGGACCCTTCAGGCAGAGGTCGTCGAGTGGACCGATGACGCCATCGCGGCCGTGCTCCCCGCAGACGTGCGGTCGGGGCCGTCCTACGTGGTCATCGATCGCGACACGCTCGGCCCGATCGATCTGTTCGTCCGGCCGCGCGGCACGTTTCTACCCGGCGCGCGGTCGTGGGTCGAGGGTGCGGCGCTTCCGAAGCCGCTCGCGGGCGCTGCGGCCGCCGCGCTGCGGTTCCCCACGGGTGACGCGCTCCACGCGCTGGTCGTCGTGGTCGGCGGGCGTCGCGCCGACGGATTCCTCAGCGACTCGACGTACCTCGGCTTCGCGAGCCCGGAGGGACTCATCACCGAGTGGCGCGGCGCTCCGGATTCGATCACGCCCCGCGGCCGCCGCTTGCATGCCCTGCTGGGCGTCGATCGGCTGAATTCCCGCATCGCCCTGGACGGCGTCGCGTACGAGATCGGCGGGGTCGACAGTACGGGGGCCGTGCTCACCGACGTCCTTGGAATCGGCCTCACAGCATCGGGCGGGTATGGCCTGTGGACGCCCCTCACCGTCCTGCCCGTTGCGCGCGCCGGCGTCGCGGCGGTTGCCGCCCTCGGAAACCTCTACGTGATCGGGGGCTTCGGGACGGACTCGCTGGCTGCGCGATCGGTGCTCACGGCCAGTGTGCAGCCGGCGGGCGGGCTCAGCGGCTGGTTTCCGGGCCCGCCGCTGCCCGACGGCCTGGCGTTCACGGCCGCGGTCGTCGCGGGCAACACGCTGTACGTGCTGGGCGGCGAGCGCGGGCTCGTGAGTCCGGATACGGTGGCGGATTCGACGGCGCTTTCTGCCACGGTGCTGGCGATCCGGCTGAGCCCCAAGACCGGAGCGTTCCTCGACTCGGCCTGGACGGTACTCCCGACTCCGCTGATCCAACCACGCTCGCGCCACGCCGCGTTCGTGCTGGATGGCGCCATTGTCGTCGTGGGCGGCGTCTACATGGGCATGCCGTCTTCCGCCGAATCCGAATACGCCGTCCCGGATTCCACCGGCAAGTTGGGGCCGTTTCAGGAGCTCCCGCCACCCAGTGTCGCCGACCTCGCCGGCCACCCGGTCTGGCTGTCGGCGAGCCCACCGCTCTGGGACGCCGCCGGCGTCGAGCGCGCCACCCTGGTGGGCGGAGCCCTCCCCGGCGGCGTGAGTTCCCGGGTCTGGTCACGCTGAGAGCAGGACAAAGGACCTCCGCCATGACGCCCGGTCGATCCCCGATCATCCGCCTGGTACTGCTCGGCACCGTTCTGTGCCTCCCGGCTGGCGTTCGCGCGCAGACGGTGCCGACCCCCGCGTCCGTGCTCGGATTCACCCCCGGAGCCGACCGGCGGCTCGTCGAGTGGCCCGTCCTGGCGGACTACTACCGGCGGCTCGCCGCAGCCAGCGACCGGGTGGAGTTGCACGAGCTCGGCCGTACGACGAAAGGGGCGCCGTTCCTGGCGCTGGTCATCTCGAGCCCCGCCAATCTGGCGCGGCTCGACGAGCTGCGGGACGTCAACGCCAGGCTCGCCAATCCCCGCCGGATCGGCAGCGCAGCGGAGCGCGCCCGCCTGCTGCATGATGCGCGGACGGTGGTGCTCATTACCTCGTCCGTGCACTCCACCGAGGTCGGAGGGCATTTCACCCCTGCCGTGCTCGCCCACCGCCTCGCGACGCAGTCGGACCCGGACGTCCTGACGATCCTCGACGCGACCGTGCTGCTGCTCGTCCCGACGCTCAACCCGGACGGGGTGACCATCGTGAGTCGCTGGTACAACCACACGCTGGGCACGCCGGCGGAGGGGAGCAGCCCGCCCGAGCTGTACCATCCCTATGTGGGGCACGACAACAACCGCGATTGGTATGCGTTCACGCAGGTCGAGACGCAGCTCACCGTGGACTCCCTCCACAATGTCTGGCACCCGCAGATCGTGCACGACATCCATCAGCAGGGCCCGTACGGCAGCCGGCTGTTTCTGCCCCCCTACCTCGACCCCGTCGAGCCCAACGTCGATCCCCTCATCGTCGCCGGTGTCGACGCCCTGGGCACGGCGGTGGCCTGGGAGCTCGCAGGGCAGGGCAAGACGGGCGTGCTGGTGCATTCGATCTACGATGCCTGGACGCCAGCGCGCGCCTACCAGCACTACCACGGCGGCGTGCGGATCCTCTCCGAGACGGCCAGTGCCCGCCTGGCGACGCCCATCGAGGTGACGGCGGATCAGCTGGAGGGCCGGCGCGGCTTCGCTGCCCGCACCCCGACCTGGAACTTCCCCGCGCCGTGGCCAGGCGGGAGGTGGACGCTCGCCGACATCGTGGACTACCAGACCGCTGCGGCGTTCGCCCTGCTGCGTCAGGCGGCGCTCTATCGTACCCGGTGGCTCACCAACTTCCTCGAGATCGGAGAGCGGGCCGTCAGAGGGTGGCAGGACTGGCCCTACGCGTACCTCATTCCCCGCGCTGGGCAGCCGGAGACCGGCCTGCGCGCGATGTTGCGTATCCTGGAACGCGGTCAAGTCGAGATCCGCACGGCGACGACGGCGTTCGCGGCCGAAGGCCGCCCCTATCCCGCAGGCACCTATGTGGTCGTGCTGCGCCAGCCGTACGCCGCTTTTGCCAAGGCGCTGCTCGAGCCACAGCACTACCCCGACCTGCGGGAGTATCCGGGCGGTCCGCCGCAGCCGCCCTACGATGTGACGGCGCACACACTCCCGCTGCTCATGGGGGTGCAAGTTTCCAGCGTGCAAGACAGCGTCCGCGTGGCACTCAGCGATCCCGTGGAGATCCCGGAGCCGGTGTACGGCTACCCCGGACTATCCGCCCGTCCCCCCATCCGCGCGGCCGACCGCCGGATCGGCCTGTATCGCAGCTACACGGCGTCCATCGATGAGGGCTGGACCCGCTGGGTGTTCGACACCTGGAACGCGCCCTACACCTCGCTGGTGGATTCGGTGATCCGCGCGGGGCGGCTGCGCGACCGGTTCGACGCGATCGTCATTCCCGACATGACGGCGCGTGACATCACCGAAGGCCTGCCGGACTCGTATCCCGCCCCGTACGCGGGCGGGCTCGGCAGCGCCGGAGTTGCGGCGCTCCGCAGCTTCGTGCGGGATGGGGGCACGTTGGTGACGCTCGACGGGGCATCGAGTTGGGTCATCACGGCGTTCGATCTGCCCTTGCGCGACGTCGCGGGGGAGCTCGATCCGCGCGTGTTCTTCGCACCCGGCGCGATCTTCCGCATCGAGGTGAACACGCGGAACCCCCTCGCGGCGGGGATGCCAGCCGCGGCGATCGCCTGGTTCGAGCGGAGCCCCCTCTTCGAGGTGCGCGACACCACCCGCGTCCGCATCGTCGCCCGCTTCCCGAGCCGCCCGCAGGACGTCCTGCTGTCCGGCTGGGTGCTCGGGCCCGAGCATGCGGCCGGGCGCCCGGCGCTCGTGGAGGTCCCCTACGGGCGGGGGCGCGTCGTGCTGTTCGGTTTCCGCCCCCAGTACCGCGGACAGTCCCTGGCGACGTATCCTTTGCTGTTCAATGCCCTGCGGACGGAGACCCGGTAGCGTGGCCACCCGGGCGTGGTGGATCGCCTGCCTGCCATGGGTGGCAGCCGCACCCCAGCTGGCGGCGCAGCAGTCCGACACGCTGCGCGTGCCCGCATACGCCTACCATGGCGCGCAGCGGCCGGACTACCTGGCCGAGTTGTTGCCGCGTGGTCCGGAGGGGATCGCGCTGCCTCCCCCACCACCCGGCCAGCCGCCCGCTGTCGTTCGTGGGATCTACCTGAACAAGTGGGTGTTCGGCCGGCAGAAGTTCTTCGAGCTCGTCAGACTCGCCGACACGACCGAGATCAACGCGTTCGTGATCGACGTGAAGGACGCCACCGGTGAGCTCAGCTACCAGTCGGCCGTCCCGACCGCCATCGAGATCGGTGCCAACCGATCGCCGAGCGTGCGCGATGCCCGCGACCGGATCGCGCTGCTGCATGACCACGGCATCCACGCGATCGCCCGTATCGTCGTGGCGCGGGACCCGCTCCTCGCGCGCGGCAAGCCCCAATGGGCCATCCACGACAACCGCGGCGGGTTGTGGATCGACGGTCTGGGCGAGCCCTGGGTGGACGCCTTTCACGACTCCGTCTGGATCTACTCCGCGCAGCTCACCGAAGAAGCCGTGCTGCTGGGGTTCGACGAAGTCCAGTTCGACTATGTGCGGTTTCCCGATGAGCCGCCGGCCCGCCTGAACCGCACGGTCTATCCCGCGCGGCGCGACGCGGAGAGCAAGCGGGCCGCGATTCGACGCCAAGTGGGATTGCTGCGCGACCGCGTTTCGGCGCTGGGCGTGCCGTTCACGCTCGATGTCTTCGGGCTCACGACGAGCGCCAATGGGGACCTCGGGATCGGGCAGGTATGGGAAGATTTCTCCGGCGCAGCCGACGTGGTGCTGCCGATGGTCTATCCCAGCCACTACCGGAGGGGCTCCTACGGCATCGCCCACCCCAATGCCCAGCCGTATGTCACCGTGCGCCGGGCCCTCCAGGAGGCGATCGCGCGCTCGCGCGCGATGCCCCATGCCGCGCGCATCCGACCCTACCTTCAGTCGTTCTCGATCTTCCACGTGCGGTACAGCGCCGCGGAGGTGCGCGCCCAGATCGAGGCGTCGGAGGAACTGGGCCTGAGCGACTGGGTCCTGTGGAACTCGAGCGGCAACTACCCGGCCGCGGCGCTGCGCCGGACCGCCGGAGTACCTCGGGTCCCGGCGCCCGTCGCCTCACCCGAGACCGCCGCCTCGCCCACCGCCCGGCCGGGGCGCTAGCCTCCCACAGCCTCTTCTCCGACGAGCCGGGAGGTCCCGGTCGCGCGGGTCGGTCGGTTCCCTGCGCCCGCGCCTGGCCGCCTCCCGTCGCCCGACGTAGTATCAAGTCGAGGAGTCTGGGAGGACACACATGCCGCCCGCCGAGATCCGCCGCCCCGCCGTTGCGGGGTCGTTCTATCCCCGGAGTCCGACGGAGCTGCGCGAGCTGGTGACGGGCTTCCTCGCGGCCGTCGAGGCGCAGCCCGCGGACGCGGGGGGGGCGATCGTCCCCCACGCCGGCCTGATCTACTCGGGTCAGTGCGCCGCCCAAGTCTTCAAGCGCATCGCCCTTCCACCTGTCGTCGTGGTCCTCGCACCAAACCACACTGGCCACCTCGGCGCCCCGGGCGGCGCCAGCGTCTGGCCGCGTGGTGCGTTCGCCACGCCGCTCGGCGAGGTGCCCGTGAACGCCGCGTTCGCTGACGCGCTGGCGGCGCGCTGCCCGCTCGCGACGGAGGACCCGTTTGCGCACATGGGCGAGCACGCGGTCGAGGTCGAGCTCCCCTTCATCCAGGTGTCTGGCAGCGCCGCCTCGATCGTACCGATCGTGCTCGCTTGGGACGACTGGCCCCGCTGCCGTGCGCTGGCGGAGGCGCTCGCGGAGCTCGTTCGCGGCTGGCCGCAGCAGGTGTTTCTGCTGGCTTCGAGTGACATGACCCACTACGAGCACGCCGATCGAGCGGCGACGAAGGACCGGCTGGCCTTCGCCGCGATCGAGCGGCTCGACGGCCAGGCGCTGCTCGATGCGTGCCACCGCCACAACATCACGATGTGCGGGCGCGCGCCGGCGGCGGTCATGCTCGAGGCCGCTCGCCTGCTCGGCGCATCGCGCGCGCTGCTCGTGGACTATCGGCACTCCGGTATGGTGACGGGTGACCACACGAGCGTCGTGGCGTACGCCGGGTTCGTCGCGTCCTGACGGGCGACCGAGCGCCCGCCCCCGGATCAGCGTGGCTGCGGGCCCGTGGGCCTCCACGCAGTGATGTGCCCCGCGATGGCGCTGGCCGCCGTGGTGTACGGGCTCGCGAGATAGAGCTGACCCGGTCCCGACCGACCCGGGAAGTTGCGGTTGATGGCGCTGATCGTGACGGTGTCGCGATTGTAGGAAACGCCGGGCCCCGCGTTGATGCACGCGCCACACGAGGGCTCGACGAACACGGCGCCGACGTCCCGGAATATGTCGAGGTAGCCCGACTCTTCGCAGTAGCGTTTCACCTCCTGCGACCCGCACTGCACAAAGCACCGCACGTCCGGATGGACGCGCAAGCCGCGAGCGAGGGCGTCCCGGAACACCGCCGCGTACATGTCCATGTCGGACTTCTTCCCCGCGGTGCACGATCCGGCGTAGGCGATGTCCACCTTGACGGGGGCCCCGAGCTCCCTGATGAACAGGCCGTTGCCCGGGTCCCCCGGCAGCGCGACCATCGGCTCCAGCGCCGCGGCGTCGATCTCGATGATTTCCTCGTATTCCGCGCCCGAATCGGGCGCCAGGCCCTCGAACATCGCGCGCACGGCAGCCGGATCGAGGCCACGCTCTTGCGCCAGAAAGGCGACCGTCTTCTCGTCCGGACGCACGAGCCCGGTGAACGCGCCCACTTCCGCCGCCATGTTCGTCATCGTGGCGCGCTCGTCGATCGCGAGCGCCTCGACGGCCGCGCCGGCGTACTCGACCATCTTGCCGATGGCCTGCCCGTCCTTCACGTACGGGTGCCGCAGGATCTGCAACATGAAGTCCTTGGCCGTAACGCCCGGGCGTGGCGTACCGGTGACGCGGATCAGCACCGATGGCGGGACCTTGAGGCGCACGTCCTTCGTGAGCCAGGAGTTGAAGATCGCCGTCGTCCCGACGCCGAACGCGACCGCGCCGACGGCGCCCGCATGCGGTGTATGCGAGTCGCTGCCAATGATGATCTGCCCCGGCAGCGCGTGCGACTCGAGAATCTTCGAGTGGCAGATCGCCTCGGAGCCGGTGGGGATGCCCAGCCGGCCCTGCGGTGCCCGTGGCAGCTCCCCGTAGAGTCGCACGCCCTGCTGCGCGGCGAACTCCTCCTGCTTCTTCTTGAGCTCCAGCGCGACGTCGAGCAGCCCTTCGGCCTTCCGCTCCTCGGTCATCGCCAGATCGAGAAACGTGAGGTGGTCGCGGAACAGGAACACCGACGCCGGATCGACGATCCGCTGCGCCGCGCCGACGAGGTCGCGCCAAAAGATCGCGGCCATCGGCGTGACGTACTCGTGGCTGAACCGGATGTCGGTGCGGACGAACCCCTCGTCTCCGGGGCGCACGAACGGCACACCCACGCGGTCGTTGGCGAGGTCCGTCACCCAGTGCCGCGCTAGGATCTTCTCGGCGAGCGTCATCGGACGGCGCCCCGTGGTGACCCCCGGGACCGTGACACGCCCCTGCAGCCGGGCGACGTTGTACTGGAACAGACCGCCATACTCGATGATTCCGCGGGTGATCTCCCCTTCCCCCCGCGTGAACTCGCTCAGCGGGATCGCCGCGCCGCGCCGCACCCGCTCGACCAGGTCCGGGTCCGTGCTGGTGAGCACCCCCAGGTTCTGACAGTTCTCCCGGTAGATGCGCTCGATGCTCTCCGCGATCACGAGCCTGATGCCGGCACACATCTCCGCATAGGGGGACTGCTCCCGCGACGAGCCCTTGCCGCGCCGCCTGCCCGCGACCGAGCAGACGAAGCCGCCCTGCCGGACGCTCCCCCGCGTGATCGGGAATTCGTTGCCCGCGCGCAGACCCAGGTACGGGAAGTCGCCGAGCGTCTCGTCGTAGTAGTAGCAGATGTAGGCCGGGGTGATCTCATCCGTCGAGATGTTGTCGCGCAGCGGCGCCCCGGGTTGCGTCGGGAGATCCTCCCCAGCCAGCTGGCGGCGGATCAGGTCGGCGTCATCCACCAGAAACAGCACGCGCCCCGTGAGGCGCACGTGATCGGGCAGCCGCGACACGGGACGCTGCTTCAGGCTCTCATGCATGTCTGGGAATGTGCGAGCGGCCTCGGCGAGCGGCAAGGCACGCGGATCACTCGCGCCGCCGGAATCGGGCCCGATCGGCACTGGCTCACCGGCGTCAAACGGACTATGTTCCCCCGTTCGTTTGGCCAAAATCTCCGCCGGAGGGGCCGCCCTGGATCTCCCGACCTCCCACCGCGTGCCGATCAGCTGGCTGCGCGCGTACGCCTCACCCGCGGTTAAGTGGCGCACTGTCAATGACATCCTGCCGCCGGGTGCAGCCAGCCCGGCGGACTATGAGCTCCTCCGGGAGGAGCTGCGCCAGTACAAGCCGGTGCTCCAGACCCTGAAGAAGCAGAAGAAGAGCGGGCTGTGGGGCGACAACATCCTCGGCCTGGCTCCGAACAAGACCCAGGGTTACAGGGACGTCGGCACTGTGGCCCAGTACCGCCGGCTGCTGGAGCTCGGGGTCCCCCGCGACGAGCGCGCCTACCGGCTGGCCGAACGTTTGTTCTTTCGGCTCCTCTCCCGCGATGAAGGCCTGGACCTCTTGGTCGAGTACAAGACGGCTGCGAGGGGCAACCCCGAACTGGTAGTGCGGGGTCGAGACCAGTTTCGCGAGGGAGCAACCGCGGCGCTGGCCCATGCTGGACTGGTGGAGGACCCTCGGGTCCGCGGATCGGCGCACCGGCTCGTGTCGCTGGTCTCGCAGTTCCTCCGCAGCGAGCTGGCCGGCAAGCCGTGGGTCCGCAAGGGGGCCCGGACGATCCTCCACTCCGAGGCCTTTCCCCCCACGACGCTCCTGGTCGCGATCGTAGCCTACATGCCCACCCTGCAGCGCGAGCGGGCGGGGTTCGTCGAGCGGCTGTGTGCCTACCTCGCACAGCCGCAGCCGCGCAAGAAGTACGTGATCGCCGTGGGGCGAAAGACGATCCAGCCGACCTATCAGCTGCTCGGTAACCCGGTCGAGGCGGATCGAAGCGGGACGGCCAAGGACCTGCCCCTCGCCCTGCACTGGATCGAGCTGCTCGTGCGCATGGGCACGCTCGGCACGAACGAAGCGGCGGGCCGGGTGCTGCGGCGCCTGCTGGACGACGTGGATGCTAACGGCGTGTGGGCCCCCCGGAATCTCCGGTCCCTGCCCAAGTCCCCCTCACGACTCGCCGATTTCGCGTTTCCGCTCGAGGTGGACCCGAAGACCGCGGAGCGCCGTCAAGCCGACGTGACGTTCCGACTAGCGTTGATCGCAAAGCTCGCCGGCTGGACACTCGAGTACACATAGCCGACTGGAGCCAGCCGCCTTCGACTCCTCCCAACCTGTACTGATCAGCGATTGGCGGGCTGGCAGGAGTAGTAGTAGTTTATACTACCATGCCGGAAGTCGACTTGACGCCATTTGGCTTCACGACGACCGAGAGTCTCGCCTACTCGGCGTTGCTTGGCCTGGGACCGTCGAGCGGGTACGCGGTCGCGAAGCAGCTGAACATCGCCCGCGCCAACGCGTACCAAGCGCTCGATGGTCTCGTGGCGAAGCAGGCGGCGGCGCTCGGGGGCACCAATCCGCGCCGCTACCGGGTGGTCCAGCCGCAGGCGCTTCTGACCATCATTGGCGAGGCCCAAGCCCGCAAGCTCGATCGGCTGGAGCACCAGGTGCTGGCCCAGCCGGCGCTCGGCGCGGAGCCCTTCGTGCGCCTCGAAGGCGATCGCGCCATCAGGGAGACGGCCACGCGCGGCATCGTTCGGGCCGAGCTGCAAGTCTTGTGCGTCGCACCGCCCAGCGAGCTCCGTGCCCTTGGCCCCGCGTTTCGCGCACGCACAGCGGCAGGGCGTCCCGCCTCCGCATGGAGCTTGGGTCCGGGAGCCGAGACCGGCCTCGCGCTGGCCGGTGAGGTGACCGGGGAGACGCTGCGGCGTCACTTTCCGGGCCCGGTCATGCTCCTCATCGCAGACGGCGCCCTCGTGACATCCGTGGGTGACGGGGCGTCTGGATACTGGTCGCTGGACCCGCTGATCCAGGGAGCCGTCCGGGCGGCGATCTCCGCAATCACCGGTTGACAGCTGATGACGGCATCCGCAAGTTGACAGTCAACTATTCGGTTGAGATACCAGTGCCGAGCGATGGAACGTCACGCGCCCGTATCCTCGAAGCGGCGAGAGCGGAGTTCGCGGAGTGCGGCTATGCCGGTGCCCGGGTCGCCCGCATTGCGCGTCGGGCACGGGTCAACAAGCAGCTGCTTTACCACTATTTCGGCTCGAAGACCGGGCTGCACGAGGCCGCGTCGAACCCGGCGGCCGGCGTGGGGATCCACGCATCACTTACCACGGGGTCGGGTGCCGCCGCGCCGGAGCGCCTCCGCATCGCCGTCGATCGTCTGTTTTCCGAGCTGCGTGATCACCCGGAGATCGTCGCCCTGCTGGTGGATCGCCAAGGCAGCGCCGCCGCCGAGGCTGCCGGGCGGCTCTACGTCGCGACCGTCTTGCGGGACCTCACGAGTCTGATCTCCGACGGGCAGGGGATGGGCTACTTCGGAGACTGGGTGGACCCCGCGGACACGGCCGTCGAGGTTCTGCTGCTTTGTGCCGGCTACCTGGCCCTGGAGCCGATGATCCCCGAGGCCACCCGCGCTCGCGCCAGATGGAGCGCCGAGGTGAGCGCGGTGCTTCTCAAAGCCATCGCCTGGTAGCGCGTTCTTCAGGGCGGCGTGAGCGCGAGGTTCGCCCCGTCCTCTGCTCGCGAGTGTTCTCCGGAGTCTTCCGCGGGCTGCTGGAGGGCCACGGCCAGCACTTCGGACAAGTGATCGACCGGGTGCACCTCGAGCTTCTCCCGCTCATCCTCGCGGATGTCGTCGAGGTCGGGCAGGTTCTCCCTGGGCAGGACGATCGTCGTGATACCCGCCCGAAGCGCGCCGAGGACTTTCTCTTTCACCCCACCGATCGGCAGCACCCGGCCGGACAGGGTGACCTCGCCAGTCATGGCGACGTCGTTGCGGGCCGGCACGCCGGACAGCGCGCTCACGAGCGCCGTTGCCATCGTAATCCCCGCCGAGGAGCCTTCTTTGGGGATCGCGCCGGCGGGGACGTGGATGTGGACGTCCTTATCGACGAAGCGCTCCACGGGGATGCCGAGCTCATCGGCGTGGGTCTTGGCATACGTCAGCCCCGCGCGCGCGGACTCCTTCATCACGTCGCCCAGCTGCCCGGTGAGGACGAGCTCCCCCTTCCCCCGCATGATCGAGGCCTCGACGAACATGATGTCGCCACCCACGGGCGTGTAGTACATCCCCGTCGCGATGCCGACCTCCGGCTGTCGTGCGGCCCGCTCCGGATGGACGCGCGGCCGCCCCAGCAGCCGCTCCACCGCCTCGCGGTCGACATCGAGCTGGGTCGTGTCCCCCGTCGCGATCTCGCGCGCCACCTTGCGCATCACCTTGCCCAATTCGCGCTCGAGCTGGCGCACTCCAGCCTCGCGCGTGTAGCCGGACACCACGGTGCACAAGCCGTCGTCCACAATCGTCAGCTGCTCCGGTGACAGGCCCGCCTCGCCCAGCTGGCGCGGGATGAGGTAGCGCCGTGCGATCTCCAGCTTCTCCTGCTCCGTGTAGCCGGAAAACTCCACCATCTCCATGCGATCGAGCAGCGGTGCCGGGATGTGCTCCAGGAAGTTGGCGGTGGCGATGAACAGCACCTCCGAGAGGTCAAACGGCACGCCCATGTAATGGTCGGTGAACGAGTCGTTCTGGGCGGGATCGAGCACTTCCAGCAATGCCGCGGCCGGGTCACCCTGGAATGACACGCCGAGCTTGTCCACCTCGTCGAGCAGGAAGACCGGATTCTTGGTGCCGGCCTTCTTCATCCCCTGAATGATGCGGCCCGGCATCGCACCCACGTAGGTTCGGCGGTGACCGCGGATGTCCGCTTCGTCGCGCGCGCCACCGAGTGAGATCCGCACGTATTCTCTGCCCATCGCCCGGGCGATCGACTTCGCGATCGAGGTCTTGCCGACGCCGGGCGGCCCGACGAACAGCAGGATGGAGCCCTTTGCCCGGCGATCGTCCTCGTTGCCCGGCGGCGGCGCGACCTGCCCGCTCGCCCGCGCCGCGCGATCCTGCTGCTCGCGCAGCTGTCGCACCGCGAGGAACTCGAGCACGCGATCCTTGACGTCGTTGAGCCCGAAGTGGTCTTCGTCGAGGATCTCCGCCGCGCCCTTGAGATCGAGATGCTCCTCGCTGCGCTTCCCCCAAGGCAGCTCGGCAACCGTCTCCAGGTACGTCCGAATGACCTGGGCCTCCATGGAGTCCCGGGGCGCGCGGGCGAGTCGGGACAGCTCGCGCGTGACCTCTTTGCGCGCCTCGTCCGACAACTCGAGCCCCTCGAGCAACTGGCGGAGCTCATCGGTGACCGCCGCCTCCTCCTCCTCGCCCAGCTCCTTGCGGATCGCCCGCAGCTGCTCCCGCAGGAACATCTCGCGCTGCCGCTCACCGAGCTCCTCCTGCACCTTCGACTTGATGTCCTGCTGGGCGTCGAGCAGGTCGATCTGCCGCTGGACGTGGAGCAACACCCGGCGCAGCCGCTCCTCGACGCCCAGGGTTTCGAGCAGCGCCTGGCGATCCTTGGACGAGACATCGAGGTAGCCCGCGACGAGATCCGCGAAGCGCCCCGGCTCGCTGACGCCTTCGAGTACCTGCTCGACCACGTCCTCGGCCAGGCCCGTCTTCTGCCCCAGCTCGGCAGCGCGCTCACGCACCTCCCGATGCAGCGCGATGAACGCCGCTTCGGAGGCGTCGATCGGCGGCAAGTCCGGGGCGTGGACGACGACGGCCTCGATGTACCCCTCGACCTCGGAGTACTGCAACACGCTGGCGCGGTACTCCCCGTGGAGCAGGAGCTGCACGCCCCCGAGCCCCCGCTGGATCTGCCCGATCTTCGCCACCGTGCCGGTGGTGTACAGGCCTGCGGGATTGACCTGGTCGGTGTTCTCCCGCTGGCAGACCGCGAAGATGCGCCGGTCCTCCCGCTTCAGCGCGGCCTCGATCGCCCGCAGCGTTCCGGGCCGGCCCGCGCCGATCGGCGCCGTCACGCCCGGGAACAGCACGACCTCCCGCAACGGCAGCACGGGAAGGCGGAGGCGTTCGGTCGGGGGCGTATCGGTTGTCTGTGTCATGAGAAAGCCCGTTCAGGTGTCGAGAAGCCGATGGCCTGGCAGCCTCAACGACGCACTCGATGTGCCAGCGAGCCATGCCTATTGTGCGGTAACCCGTCCGCAGTCCTGCCGTTCCACGCCTCGAACAGGTCCGACGACGTCCGTTGCCATGCCAGAATGGCAGGCAACTCGACGGATCTCAGTTGGTGGCTCGGGGTGCGCTGTTGAGCAGGGCCTTCAGCTCGGAGTCCGTGAGCTGCTCGAGCAATCCAGCACGGGTGGTAATCTCTCGGGCGGGCTCTTTCCGGTCGGACTCGCAGTCGAACCGGACGATATCGGCAGGTTCGGGGAAACCTGTGGACTTTCGCCTCGTAGATACGAGGCCGGAGGTGCGGCCCACTCGCTCGGCCGACCACCGGCGACCGGCATCATCCGTGATCCAACGCATTTGCAGCCTCGTCGCGACGTTTTCGCAGGTTGCCAGCGCCCCGGACTCGGACTAATCTACGGCCGAGCCTCGACGGTTGCCAAATGGACGACGCCCAACTGCAAGACAACCCGCTCGCTGAACGTCTCACGCACATCCTCGAGGGGGCTTACGACCTCGAGGGGGAAGTCGGACGTGGGGGCATGGGCGTCGTGTTCGCCGCGCGCGATCTGGCCCTGAAGCGCCGCGTCGCCATCAAAGTGCTCCCGCCGGAACTGGCGTTCCGCCAGGAGATCAAGACCCGGTTCATGCGGGAAGCGCAGACGGCCGCGCGACTCTCCCACCCCCACATCGTCCCGATTCACGCCGTGGGCGACGAGGGTGGGCTGGTGTACTTCGTGATGGGCTTCGTCGACGGCGAGTCGCTCGCCGCCCGGTTGAAGCGTCGGCACGCGCTGCCGGCCGAAGAGGTGCGCCGCATCATGAAGGAAACCGCCGACGCCCTCGGAATGGCTCATTCGATGGGCGTGATCCACCGCGACATCAAGCCGGACAACATCCTGCTCGAGGGGACCCGGCGGCGAGTCATGGTGACGGACTTCGGGATCGCCAAGGCGCTCTCCGAGGCCGGTCCCGGCACGCTCACGGGCACTGGGATCGCCATCGGCACGCCACACTACATGAGCCCCGAGCAGGCCGCGGGTGAGCGGGACATCGACGCCCGCAGCGATCTGTATGCGTTGGGCGTGGTGGCGTTCGAGATGGCCACCGGTGAGCTGCCGTTCCAGGCACCCACGGTTCCCGGCATTCTGATGAAGCACATCTCGGAACCGGCGCCTGACATCAAGCGGCGGCGATCCGACATTCCCGATGATCTCGCCGCCGCGATCATGCGATGCCTCGAAAAGGACCCGACGGCCCGCTGGCCTACGGCCGAGTCGCTACGGCGCGCTCTGGAGAGTCATTCCGCGGGGCCGTATCGCCCGCCGTCACCGGCTCCCCGACCGCGGCGGGTAGCCGCTTCGGCCGACGGCGTCGCCCTGGAGCTGGCGTGGGCACGCGGTGAGCGGCGTCCGGACCGGAAGCGCGAACGACGGCCGGCGGCGCGGCGCGCCGGCGAGCCCGACGTCGCGAGCCGCGGCAGCCGCGAGCCGGACATCGTGCGGACGTTCCGGGCCGAGTTCGCGAAGTGGGCTGGCGTATCCGGGGCCCTGATGCTCGTGAACGTCGGCACCGACATCACGCACCCGTGGTTTCTCCTGGTGGCGGGCATCTGGGGCTTCGGACTCGCGTCGCGCTACGGCAAGCTCTGGCAGGCCGGGTACAGCTGGCGCGACGTCATCAATCGCCCGCCCGCGCCCGACGCCGTCGAGGCCCGTCTGCCCCCGGGGGCCAAGGCGCTGCGCGGCAAGTCCGACGTAGGGGCCGACGAGGATTTCGGGACGATGTCGCCGCAGATCGACCAGATGCGGCGCGACCAGGCCGCGGTCCGTCAGATCGTGGAGCGTCTGCCGGCCTCCGAGCGGGCCCTGCTGCCAGACGTGGTGCACACCGTCGAGGGACTCGCCCAACGGGCGCTCGATCTCGGCCGCACGCTGTCGCAGATGGAAGGCGAGGTGGATCCCGAGGCCCTAGCCAGGCTCGAAGCCCGCATCGAGACGCTGCGGGACGAGGGGGGCGACGACCGCCGCGTGGAGCTGCTCGACCGCCAGCGGGGGGCGCTGCAGGAGCTGGTGCAGCGCCGGCGGGCGCTGGAGGTGCAGTTCGAGTCGTGCGTGCTCGCCGTTCAAAACGTACGGTTCGACCTGCTCCGGCTCCGGTCGGCCGGCGTGAGCGCCGTGCTCGACGACCTCACCAGCGCCACGCAGGCCGCCCGCATCCTGAGCGACGACGTCGAGGCGGCGATCGGCGCCGCCGGCGAAATCCGCAAGGAACTGGGGCGCTAGTAGCGGCGCAGCTCCCTGATCGCGGTCGCGATACCCTCCACCTGCGGCAGGATCACGTCCTCCAGTTCCGGGGCGTAGGCCACGAACGTATCCGTCGCCGCGACGCGCATCACCGGCGCGTCGAGCCAGGCGAAATGCTCGTCCGCGATCCGCGCGGCGATCTCCGCGCCGTACCCCCAGGAGAGCGAATCCTCGTACGCGACCAGCACCCGGCTGGTCTTGCGCACCGAGTCCCCGATCCGCTCCCAGTCCACCGGATTGAGTGACCGGAGATCGATCACCTCCACGCTGATGCCGTCCCGTTCGGCTACCAGCCGGGCCGCGTTGACCGTGCGCTGGACGACCGCGCCGTACGCGACCACCGTGACGTCGGTCCCCTCCCGTACCACCTTCGCCTTCCCGAACGGGATCATGAAGTTCGGACCAGGACAGGCGGCCTTGTTGTACGTCTGCCGGTACAGATGCTTGTGCTCGAGAAACACCACGGGGTCGTCGCACCGGATCGCCGTGCGCAGCAACCCGTTGGCGTCGAGCGCCGTGGCCGGGCACACCACCCGCAAGCCCGGGATGTGGGTGAACAGCGACGCCCCGGTTTGCGAGTGGTAGATCGCGCCACCTCGGAGGTACCCGCCGTACGTCGCCCGCAGCACGACGGGCGCGCTGAACGCGTTGTTGCTGCGCCACCGGAGCAGGGCGAGCTCGCTCCGGATCTGGTGGTACGCGGGCCAGATGTAGTCGAAGAACTGGATCTCGACGACCGGCTTGAGCCCGCGCGTCGCGAGGCCGATGGCCCGACCCACGATGTTCGCCTCCGCGAGCGGCGTGTTGTACACCCGCTCCTGGCCGAACTTCTTCTGCAGCAGCCACGTGACCTTGAAGACGCCCCCCTTGCCCTTCACCTGATCGATGTGCTCTTCGCGCGAGGTATCCGCCACGTCTTCGCCGAAGATGATGATGCGCGGATTCCGCCGCATCTCGTCTTCCAGGCACCTGTTGAGCAGGTCCACCATCGTGGTGGCATCACCCGTGAACTGGGGGTCGTCCTCGGTGTCGAACTGCTCGGCGGTGGGATCCACATCCGGAGAGTACACGAACCGGTAGATCGTCTCCGGCCGCGGTTGCGGCGAGGCGAGGGCAATCTCGGTCGCGACCCCGATGTCCTCCTCGACGCGGGTGCGGATGTCCTCCAGCTCCGGCTCGCTCGCGACGCCCTCAGCCAGCAGCCATGCCGGGAAGGTGCGCAGCGGATCACGCTGGGCCTCCTCCTCGCGCTCCTCGCGGGTCTTGTACATGATCTCGTCGTCCGA
>Ga0153916_10000369_pt1 | contig 29643 bp, 23 predicted proteins | sample Opewatmetagenome_FD_109642 | JGI IMG/M metagenome (GOLD analysis project Ga0153916, IMG submission 109642) | Freshwater wetland microbial communities from Ohio, USA - Open water 3 Core 3 Depth 4 metaG | ecosystem: Environmental > Aquatic > Freshwater > Wetlands | place: USA: Ohio, Lake Erie...
ATGCCGAGCAGGGAGTCGATGCCGACGCCGCCCTGGCCGCCTTGGGGAAGATCTCCATTTCCCTTCCCTGCTGGCAGGGGGACGATGTCCACGGCTTTGAAAAAGCGAAAGACCCGGCGCAACTGGGGACCATTCAGGCGACGGGGAATTATCCCGGCCGGGCCAGGACGGTCGACGAGCTTCGCCAGGACTTGAAAGCGGCCCTTTCCTTGATCCCCGGGGATCATCGGGTGAACCTCCATGCCATCTACGGCGAATTCGGCAACCGGCCGGTGAGCCGCAACGAGGTCGAACCCGAACATTTCCGCGGCTGGCTGACCTGGGATAAGGCGGAAAACCTGAAGCTCGATTTCAATGCTACCTGCTTCGCTCACCCAAAAGCAGCTCGCGGCTTCACCTTGAGCAGCCCGGAAAAGGAAACCCGGAAATTCTGGATCGATCACGTCAAGTGCTGCCGCCGGATCGCCGCCTTTCTCGGCCGCGAGCTCAAGTCCGCGGCGATGCATAACCTGTGGATTCCCGACGGCTCTAAGGACCAGCCCGTCGACCGCTGGACCCCGCGCCTTCTCCTCAAGGAGGCTCTGGATGAGATCTTCAAGGTCGAATACAGCCCGTCGGTCATGAAGGACTCCCTCGAAGGCAAGCTCTTCGGGATCGGCAGTGAATATTATGTCGTCGGGTCTCACGAATTCTACCTCGCCTATGCCCTGGCCAAGAGGAAGATCCTCTGTTTGGACCTGGGCCACTTCCACCCGACCGAATCCGTGGCCGATAAACTCTCCGCCCTGCTTCAGTTCTTTGATGAGCTGGCCGTCCATCTCAGCCGGCCGGTCCGCTGGGACTCCGACCATGTCGTCATCCTTGACGACGAAATGAGACGCCTGGCCGAGGAAATCGTGCTGGGCCAGGCACTGGAACGGGTTCATCTTGCCATGGACTTTTTTGATGCTTCGATGAACCGCGTCGGCGCTTGGGTCATCGGAGCGAGGGCCGTCCTGAAGGCCTTTCTGCTGGCCCTCCTTCAGCCGCTGAAGCAGCTGCGGGAAGCCGAGACCGAGGGAGATTATTTCCGGCGACTGGCGCTATTCGAGGATGCCAAGATCCTGCCGAGCGGGGCTGTCTGGGATCGCCACTGCCTCGAGCAGGGCGTGCCGCTGGATGGCGAATGGCACAGCGTGGTCCGCGACTATGAGCGGGCTGTACTCAGCAAGCGCTAGAAGAGCTGGACGCTATCCCCTCGAGCCGATTGACGGAGCGTAGCCAAAATATTAGAATGTCTTCCAATGCCTGCAAAAGAGGCCTCGGCTGACGACCGGATACGGCAGGAAAAGGTCAAAGACATCTTCATTGTCCTGGGGAATGCCGTGTCGGCCTTCAGGCTCTATCCCAGCGAAAACCCAACCGTCCGTAACTTCATTTCCGACCTCTTCGAGCGACTGTCCGAATACTTAGACGAGTATGGGGAGCTCGAGGTCGGCATAGAAGAACAGGCTTTTACACTGGAGGGGAGAACAATCCTCCAAGATCCCAATCCGGTACGGAGCCTCCCTTTTTTCTTTTTCAAAGACGGAATGAAGACGCTCGAGTTCCACAGGGGGCTTCAGAAGTCCGAGCTCGACGGCTTTCTGGAAGTGATCCGGGAAGTCTCTCAACTCCCGCCGGAGGAGGGCGATATCGTCAATGCCATGTGGGAGTTGGACTTTCCCAACGTCCGCCATGTGGCCCCCGACGATTTCCTGGAGACCAAGATTGGCCTCGCCCGCCGGGTCTTACGGCCCGAGTTGGACGTCTCCAGCCTCAGTCAGGGACGGATCGAACTGGCACCAGAGGACCTCGAAGAGATCCGGAAAAGCGTTTTGACCTTGGAAAAATCCAAGGCCGGCGAGGGGGCCGTGGCCGATCCGACTTTCCTCGAGGATATCGACAAGACCCTGGCCAAAACGAGCGACCGGGAGATGGTGGAGATCGAGGCCTTGCTCGCGGCCAATCGCCAGCTTTCTCAGGATGAGGAATACCTCAGCTTGATCCTTGAGATCATCTACCTGGAGGACAGACCCGAGCAATTCCCTGCTATCGCCGATATCTTGGAACAGTACCATCAGGACGCCCTGCAAAAAAGGGAGTTCCGGCGGGCCGCCAAGCTCCTGCGCGCTCTTTCCGAGATCAAAGAGCTCTATGCAACGAAAAATAAGCTGAAATCCGACCTGATAGAGAGCGTCATCTCCCTCGTGACCAGGCAGAGCCAGTTGGTAGACCTTCGCGAGGCCCTCGACCCGAACTCCATCTCCGACTCCAAGGGGCTTTTTGACTATTTGCTGTTTTTCGGCTCCCGTTCGACCGGACTTGTAGCCGACATCTATGAGCACGCCACCAGCCAGGAGTATCGCCGGAAAGCGCTGGAGATCCTGAAAGAGATCGGCAAGACCGACATCCACAAGCTTATGGCTTTGGTCCAGGAATCAAGGCCGGAGCTGAGCCAAGAGATTATCCGCTTGCTGAGCGAGAACGCGGATGTCCGCATCCTCAATTTCCTGGCCAACATCGTGGCTTATAAGAACCCTCAGGTGAAGCTGGCCGCTATCCAAGCCCTCGGCCGGATCCAGGACGAAGCGGCCAACAAAGTGCTGCTCGGGTTCCTGGCCGACGCCAATGAAGAGGTCAGGCTGGGCGCCTTGGACAACATGAAGAAGGTCGCTGACCGGCAGGTTTTGGGGCGTATCATCGAGGCCATTAAAGACAAGGACTTTGCCAAGAAATCCGGGCGGGAAAAGAAAGCCCTCTTCGGTGTCCTGGGCCGGAGCGACAGCGAAGAGGCCTGTTCCTTTCTGGCCGAGATCCTAGGCAAAGTTCCCTTCCTTCCGAACCCCAAGCATACCGAGCTCTGCCTGTATTCCATAGGCGCCCTGGAGAAGATGGAACTCGCGAGTTCCAGGGAAGTCCTCAAGCTAGGGGCGAAACGCCGTCATCGCAAGATCAGGAGCGCCTGTCTTGCGGCCATCAAAACGAAATCCGAGATCGCCGTTACGTACACGGGGAGGACTCCACGGTGAATCCGCCAATCGAAGCGCCAAGCCAACCGGCTCAACTCAAAGCCCTGCACCAGCTGGCTGTGGAGATGGTCGTCCGGCTGAACGTCATCTTGAAAAGCGCCCGCATATATGCGTCCAACAACATCCTCTTCCAGCACCAGGTCGCTACGTTCTTTGAGCTTATCCAAAAGGGGCTGAACGAGGCGGGAAAAGCCGCTTTCACTATGCGGGCCGGCACATTGTTCTTCAATAACATCCGGCTCAAGTATGGGTTCGCCAACTACCATTTTTTTAAATTCGTCCAGGAAGAGTTCAGAAAGGCGCAGCTCGGGGGGCTGCGATTCGATAAGGAGGTCACCGAAAAAGACCTTCAGATTCTTATGACCGTCCTGGCGAAAGGCGATCATGAGGCCGGCCAACCCTTCGAGGTCCTGGCCTCTGAGGCTGCGGGGCAAGGACTGAAGCATATCCACTTGGAGAAGCTGGCGCCCTCCGACCTGGCCCCGAAACCGGAGAAAAGCTCCGTCAAGATTTTTTTCCTGGGCCTGACCCATCTCGAGGAGGCCTTTACCGGCAAGAGCCGTGACGAGAAGATCAGGCTGGGGACCACCCGCCGGCTGATGCAGTCCATTTTCAACTCGATATCCGACAACGAGTCGTTCGTCCAAGGCCTGACCAACATCAAGAATTTCCATGAGTACACTCTCAATCATTCGATGAACGTCTGCATCCTCTCGATCGCCCTGGGGCGGCGACTGGGACTCGACCGGAACGAGCTGGTGGACCTGGGAATCAGCGCTTTCTTCCATGATTTCGGCAAGCTGGACACCCCCAAGGAGATCCTGGAGAAGCCGGGGAAGCTGGATGATCAAGAGCGCAGGATCATCGAAAAACATCCCTTCCAGGGCGCCGGCAAGCTCATCCAGTCCATCGATCTCAAGAACCTCCCTCTCCACGCGATCCACGTGGCGATGGAGCATCACGTCAAGGAAGATTTCACCGGCTATCCCCGCTACTTCAAGAAACAATCCATCAACTTGTTCAGCAAGATCGTCAAGATCGCTGATTTCTTTGACGCGATCACCACCAAGCGCGTCTACCGGACGAGTCATTTCACCAGGGATGAGGCCCTCACCCTGATGCTCGCCCAGAGCGGAAAAGAGTTCCATCCTGTGCTTCTGCGGGAGTTTGTCAAAATGATGGGGGTCTATCCGGTCGGCACCCTTGTCGCCCTCGACACGGGTGAACTGGGTCTGGTCGTTGAGACCAACCCGGAGAAGGTCTACCTGCTCCGGCCGCGGGTAAAACTCATCACCGACACGGCCGGCAACAAAAGAGACGGTGCGACGGTGGACTTGAGCGCCGTCGACGCCGGCGACCAACACTACTCCCGGTCGATCGTCAAGGTCCTCGATCCTCAGAAATATGGCATCAATGTGGCCGATTACTTCCTCGCCCGGGCTGTCTGAGGCTGGGTCCGACTTGCCGTCCTTTGATTTTGGCCGGCAGTCCATATAAAATGAAAGCCAAGAAAGGACGGGAACGGAAATAGAGGATGTCCCCGCTCGACTCTCTTTTCTATCCGAAGTCGATCGCGGTCGTCGGCGCTTCCCGCCAGCCGGGGAGCGTCGGGCATTCGCTGCTCGCCAACCTCTTGATGAACCGCTACCAGGGGGTCATTTTCCCGGTCAACCCCAAGGCGACAAGCGTCCTGGGCATCAAGTGCTATCCCCGCGTGTTGGAGATATCGGATGATATCGACCTGGCGGTCATCATCGTCCCCAGCCGGGCTGTCCCCCAGGTCCTCGATGAATGCGGGGAGATGGGGATCAAGTCCGCGATCATCATCTCCGCCGGCTTCAAGGAGATCGGTGGCGCGGGGATCGAACTCGAACGCCAAGTCCAGGAGATCGGCCGGAAACATGACATCGCTATTATCGGACCGAACTGCCTCGGGGTCATCAATACGGACCCCCTGTCGCAGATGAATGCGACCTTCGCCACGGATATGCCCAAATTAGGGAACATCGGGTTTATTTCCCAGAGCGGCGCCCTTTGTGTGGCCGTTCTCAACTACGCCAAGGAGGCCGACGTCGGCTTCTCCAAATTCATCAGCATGGGAAATAAGGCCGGGATCGCCGAAAACGAGCTCCTCAGCTACCTGCAATCGGACCCCAAGACAGACGTCATCCTGATGTACCTTGAGGACCTGGTCGATGGGCGGGAATTCATGCGCATCGCCCGCCGGACGACAAGCTCCTCACATAAGCCCAAGCCGATCATCGCTCTCAAAGCCGGACGGACGCTCCCCGGCGCCCGGGCCGCTTCTTCTCACACGGGATCACTGGCGGGTTCGGACCGGGTCTATGATGCCATATTTGAGCAATCCGGTGTCCTCCGGGTCGAAACCCTCGAAGAGCTGTTCGACTATGTCCGCGGTTTTTCCAGCCAGCCTCTGCCCAGAGGTCCCAACGTGGCCATTGTAACGAACTCCGGGGGGCCTGGTATCCTGGCCACGGATTCCTGTATCCGCCACGGTCTGAATGTGCCGCCTCTCGCCGGCCGGACTCTCACCCGCCTGCGGCAAGTCCTGCCGCGAACCGCCAGCCTTCAGAACCCCGTGGACCTTGTCGCCGAAGCTCAGGCCAAGGAGTATGAGGCGACCCTGAGAGCGGTGCTCAAGGACAAAGACATCCACTCGGCCATCGTCATCCTCACCTCCACCGCCTTCACCGAGGTGGACAAGATCTCCGCGGCCGTGGCCAAGGTCGCCAAGGGAAATGACAAGCCGGTGGTCTGCTGCCTCCTCGGCGTCTTCGATGTATCCAAGGGGATCAAGATATTGGAGATGAGCGGAATTCCCAATTTCCGCTTCCCGGAGTCGGCCGCCCGGGTCGTTTCCGAGATGGCCAAGTTCACGCTCTGGCTCAATCAGCCCCAAACCCGGGCCAGAGTCTATCGTGTCAGCAAAGCCAAGGTCGTAAAAACCCTTGCCGCGGTCAAGGCTGAAGGCCGGCAGTTCCTCCTGGAGTCGGAAGCGTACGAAGTCCTCAGAGCCTATCGCTTCCCCGTGATAGATTCCTGCCTTGTCGGCTCTGAGGAAGAGGCGGTGGCGGCCGCTCGTCGCGTCGATTTCCCGGTGGTACTAAAGATCGCCTCGCCCGACATCGTCCATAAGTTCGATTACGGAGGTGTCCGTCTTGACCTTAAGAACGAGGACGAAGTGGGGCTTGCTTACCGGGAAATCCTGGAGAGCGTCCGCCGCCAGCAGCCCGCAGCCCGGATCGCCGGGATAACGGTTGAGGAGATGGCGCGGCCGGGAAAAGAGGTCATCCTGGGCATGAACAGGGACGCTCAATTCGGGCCGATCCTGATGTTCGGCCTGGGAGGGATCTACGTCGAAGCCTTTGAGGACGTGTCCTTCCGTCTGGCGCCGATCCGCGAGTACTCGGCCCTGACAATGATCAAGAAGACCAAGGCCCACAAGATCCTGGATGGATTCCGCGGCGGCCCCCTCTATGATATCGAAGCGGTGGCCGACTGTCTGATGAGGCTCTCCCAGCTGGTCATCGATTTCGAGAGCATCAGGGAAATGGACATCAATCCCCTGCTCGTCTACGAGAAGGGACAGGGCTGCCGGGTCGTCGACGCCAGGATCATCCTTGGCAATCCTCCCCGGCGAACAGAGCGCGCTGGCGCGCGCGTTGTGCTATAATAAGCCCCTTTTATGGCCATATTTCAAAGAAAGAAAAAAAACCGGACCTGTGCGATCGGACTTGACGGAGTCCCCTACTCTCTTGTCCTTGAGCTGGCCGAGCGGGGCATCATGCCGTCGCTGGCCGGACTTCTCAAGTCCGGACATCTGCACAGGATGAAGGCAAGCCTTCCCGAGATATCGGCCGTGTCCTGGACCGACTTCATGACAGGGACTGATTCCGGGACGCATGGGATCTTCGGGTTCACCGACCTGAAGCCCGGCTCCTACGCTCTCCGCTTCCCCAACTTCCTCGACGTCAAGAGCGAAACTCTTTGGGATGTGCTTGGGAAAAAGGAAAAGAGGTCGATCATCCTCAACCAGCCTTCGACCTACCCGGCGAGGCCGCTCAACGGGGTCCTGGTCTCCGGGTTCGTCGCCCTTGACTTGGCCAAGGCGGTCTATCCCCCAGCTCAAAAGGCCGCCCTGGACCGGATGGGTTACCAGATCGACATCGATACCATGAAGTCCAGGGAGGACCATGAGTTTTTCTGGGCTGACCTCGGCCGGACCATGGACGGGCTGGAAAGGGCGCTGGACCACTTCTGGAAGGATGACTGGGACAATTTCGAATTTGTCATAACCGGGACGGACCGGCTGCACCATTTTCTCTGGAACGCCTACGCCGACGAGAAACATCGCTACCACGGCCGCTTCCTCGACTATTACCGGAGGGTGGACGCGATCCTGGGAAAGCTGGTCCTCTCGTACCGCCGGCTGACCGGGGGTGACGGCGGACTTTACCTTCTCTCCGACCACGGCTTCTGTCAAATCGAGCAGGAGGTCTACCTCAACGCCTGGCTTCAAGCGGAAGGATACCTTCGCTTCGACGGAGATGCGCCCCAGGGACTCGAGAGTATCGCCGAAGGCAGCGTTGCCTTTGCCCTCGATCCCAACCGGATCTACCTGAACCTCAAGGGGCGCTTTCCTAAAGGTACGGTGGACGAAAGCAACCGGGAAACATGCCTAGCGGAGATCAGCCAAAAACTGGCGGCGCTCGAATTCCAAGGCCGGAGCGTCGTCCGTCGCGTTTTCAAGGCTCCGAGCGTGTATTCCGGCCCACACCTGGCCTCCGGACCGGACCTCCTCGTTCTTTCCGAACCGGGTTTCGACCTCAAAGGCTCCGTAAAAAAGAAAAGCGTCTTCGGACGGACCGACCTCGAAGGCATGCACACCTGGGACGACGCCTTTTTCTGGTCCGAGGAGAAGGCGGCGGACGACTTAAGGATCAGTCAAATCTCCACCCTTATTCTGGGCCACCATCCATGAGCAAAATCATGACCCCGACGCGCGCGATTCTGATCATCCTTGGATTCTTGGTCTGTGCTCTCCCGGCTCACGCCTACATAGGCCCGGGGGCCGGCTTCGCCTTCCTGTCTTCGTTCCTTGTTCTTTTCCTGACCTTTTTCCTGGCCCTCTTCTCCTTCCTCTCCTGGCCTTTCCGTCTGCTCATCAGGATGATCAAAGGGAGGAAGGCGCTCAAAGGAGCGCTCGTCGACCGGGTGGTCATAGTCGGCCTGGACGGGCTGGAGCCCTCTCTGGCGGAAAAGTTCATGGCGGAGGGAAAGCTGCCCCATCTTTCCCTGCTCAAGAAGGACGGGACATATACCCGTCTCCAGACGACAACCCCGGCCATCTCGCCTGTGGCCTGGTCATCCTTCATGACCGGCTCCGAGCCTTCCAAGCACAATATCTTCGATTTCCTCAGCCGGGACCCCAAGACATACCTGCCTTCCCTGTCATCGGCTTACATCGGGCGTCCGAAGAGGACTCTGTCCTTCGGCCGGTACGCCATCCCTCTCAGCAAGCCGGAGATCCGGGGAATGCGCAGGAGCGTGCCCTTCTGGAAAACGCTTGGTGAGGCCGGTATTTTCAGCACCGTGTTGAGGGTCCCGATCACCTTCCCTCCGGAAAAATTCTCCGGCCATCTCCTGTCCGGTATGTGCGCTCCCGACCTCAAAGGAAGTCAGGGGACATTCGCCTTCTATACGACGGATAAAAGCAAGCACAAGAAGCGGGAGGGCGGTGTCGTCATCCCGGTGGAGGTCCGGGACGGCATCGTCAGGACCTCTGTTTCGGGTCCTGAAAACTCTCTCCTCAAGAAAGCCGAAGAGGTCAAACTGCCTCTGGAGGTCGGGATCGACAGCGGGAAAGGCGAGGTCAGAGTCGCAGTTTCGGGGCAGCGATTCAGACTTAAGGTCGGCGAATTCTCGCCCTGGATCAAGATCACCTTCAAGCCAGGTCTCGGCATGAAGGTCAAGGCGATCGCCCGGTTTCTCGTCTCCCAAGTCGAGCCTCACTTCGAGATGTACATGACGCCCCTGAATATCGACCCCGAGAAGCCGGCTCTACCCATATCTCACCCCTTCATCTATTCGGTCTACTTGAGCAAGCTTCTGGGGAGCTTCATCACGCTGGGCGAAGCCAACGACACTTGGGCCCTGAACGAGGGCGCCTTGAAGGAGTCCGCTTTCCTGGAGCTCACCTATTCCAACCACAAGGAATGGGAAGCGATGTTTTTCAACGCTCTTTCCAAGACAAAGAAGGGCGCGGTCGTCATCGTTTTTGAAACCACCGACAGCATTCAGCACATGTTCTGGAGGTACCTCGACAAGGCCCATCCGGCGCTCCGGGCGGCTCCGTCAGCGCTGAGCCCGCAGGTGATCGAGGATCTGTATGTGCGGATGGACGACCTCATTGGCCGGGTCATGACCAGGATAGACCCCCGGACCGCGCTCATCGTCATGTCCGACCACGGCTTCAAGTCGTTCCGTCGGGGGGTCAACCTCAACTCCTGGCTCTTTCTCAACGGCTACCTGAGGCTCAAAGAGGGCAAGCAGACGAGCGCTGAATGGTTCAAGGACGTGGACTGGAATAGAACCAAAGCCTACGCCCTGGGCCTGGGGGGAGTGTACATCAACCAGAAGGGACGGGAAGCGAACGGGATTGTCGCTGCCGGGGAAGAGAGCCGGGCTCTGAAGGAGGAGCTCAGGAGCAAGCTTACGGGACTCCGGGACGCGGCTTCAGGTGAAATCGCCATCACCGAAGCCTATGATCGCGACAAGGTCTATTCCGGCCCTTATGCCGGGAACGCGCCCGACCTCATCATCGGGTACAACCAGGGCTTCAGGGCCTCCTGGGATTCGGTTACCGGCAAGGTCGACTCTACCGCCTTCGAGGACAATACCAAGGCCTGGAGCGGCGATCACTGCATCGACCCCAGGCATGTTCCGGGCGTGTTTTTCTGCAGCCGTAAGATCTCCGTCAAATCCCCCTCGATCATGGATGTGGCACCGACCGTGCTGACCCTGTTCGGCCTCCCTGTCCCGGCATTCATGGACGGCCGGACGCTCATCAGCCAGGAGGCGCCCGCCGAAACTCCACCAAGGGAAAAGGGAAAGAAGAAATGAAAGCCATGAATAGACGGGAATTCCTGAAGCGCGGCCTGGCTGCGGCATCGGTGCTCTCCGCCGGAGGGCGCTTTCCTTCCATCCTCCAGGGGTCGGGCCGCCGGGAGACCGGGACAAAGGTCCTGGTGCTCGGGTTCGACGGGTTGGACCCGCGGCTCCTGGGTCGGTGGCTGCAGGAAGGAAAGCTGCCGGCCTTCGCCCGGCTGATCGCGGACGGCGATTTCCGCCCCCTGCGCACCAGTATCCCTCCTCAAAGCCCTGTGGCCTGGTCAAACTTCAACACCGGCACTGACCCCGGAGGCCACGGCATCTTCGATTTCATGCACCGCGACCCCAAGACCTATTTCCCGATCTTCTCGGCGACCCTGTCCACCGAGAGCAAAAGAGCGCTCAAGATCGGCGATCTCGTCCTTCCTCTGAGCGGCGGCGAAGTCAAGAACTTGATGCAGGGACGGACATTCTGGCAGGTCCTGGACGATCACGAAATCCCAGCCACTGTCTTCAAGATCCCCTCGAACTATCCGCCCGTGCCCACGAGGCAGCGGACGATCTCCGGCATGGGCACTCCCGACCTGAAGGGAAGCTACGGGATCTCCTCTTTCTACACGACCGACCCCGGGATCCCGAAAGGTGAGCTCTCCGGCGGAAGGGTTTATGAGGTCTTTGTTATCGGGAACCGGATCGAGGCCCAGCTTCCCGGGCCGACCAACACGTTCAAAAAAGACCGCCCCGAAGCGCTGATCGATTTCCAGGTGTTCATCGACCCCAAGAATCCAGTCGCCAAGGTCGTGCTTCCGGACCAGGAGTTCATCCTGAAGGAAAGAGAATGGAGCGGCTGGAAGAAAATCCGCTTCGGCCTCATACCGACGCAGGGAGTGAGCGGGATCTGTATGTTCTACCTCAAGGAGGTCCGTCCCCATTTCAAACTCTATGTGAGCCCCATCAATATCGATCCCGGAAGTCCGGCCCTCCCGATCTCCACCCCGGAAAGCTACGCCCGAGAACTCGATCGGGTCTTCGGGTCTTATTTCACCAAGGGCCTCCCCGCGGATACCTCGGCTCTTGACAATGGGGTTCTCGATGACGGCGAATTCCTGGAGCAGGACGACATGATCCTCCGGGAAGGCGAGCGGATGTTCGATTACGAATTCGAGCGATTCGACTCCGGCCTTCTCTTCTATTATGTTTCGAGCACCGACCAGCGCCAGCACATGTTCTGGCGCCTGATGGACGAGAGCCATCCCGACTACGATCCCCAGCTGGCCTCCCGCTACGGCCGGACCATCGAGAATATCTACATCGAGGCCGACCGCTTTCTCGGTCGGATTTTGCAAAAACTCGACAAGAACACCGTGCTCCTAGCCATGTCCGACCACGGTTTCAACCCGTTCCGGAGGGGATTCAACCTCAACACCTGGCTCTTCGAGAACGGTTATCACCGGCTGCGCAATCCCTGGAGGCAAGAGGACGGGAGCCTGTTCGAAAACACCGATTGGTCAAGGACCAGGGCTTACGGAGTCGGACTGAACGGACTCTACATCAACCAGAGGGGCCGGGAGCGAGACGGCATCGTCAATGCCGGAGCCGACAGCGAGAATCTCATCCGTGAGCTCGCCGCCAAGCTCGAACAGGTGGTGGACCCCAAGACCGGCGAGCGGGCCATCCTCAGGGCCTTTGTTTCCAAAGACGTTTATCACGGCCCCCAGGTCGAACATGCGCCCGACATCGTCTGCGGCTTCAATGAGGGCTACCGCATTTCCTGGGATTCGCCGCTGGGCAAGTTCCCTAAAAATATCTTCGAGGCCAACAAGGAAAAGTGGAGCGGAGATCATATGGGCGCGCCTGAAATCATCCCCGGCAGCCTGGTCATCAACCGAAAGATCCGGGCCGTTTCCCCCGCCCTCTATGACCTGACCGCCACGATCCTCGATGTGTTCGGCATACCCAAGACAAAAGAGATGATCGGAGAAAGCATCTTTTAGGAGGAGATCCCATGGGCAAGGCTAAGGTCAAGCTGGAAAAGGAGCTTCTGGAAAAGGTCAAGAAATTCGCCCGGCTGGCGGGCTATTCGTCTCCCGAGGAGTTCGTCACCCATTGCTTGGAGAAGGAGCTCGCCAAGCTCGAAGAGTCCGACTCGGAAGAGGAAGTCAAGAAGAAGCTGAAGGGATTAGGATATATTTCCTGATGGGCCTTATCAACACGCTGCTGGGGAAGCTTTTTGACCTCCTGCTACTCCCCTTCCGCTCTTTCGACCCCTGGGCCGGCATGGCTTTCATCTCGCTGCTGACCGGCTTGCTGATGCTGGTGATCTATCGCTGGACGTCGAACCAGTCCGGCATCCGCCGGGTCAAGGATAAGATCAAGGCTCATCTTCTCGAGCTCCGCCTGTTCAAGGACAACATGGGCGTCACCATGAAAGCCCAGGGCCAAATCCTGCGGGCCAACCTCCGTTATCTCTCCCTCAACCTCAAGCCTTTGCTTGTGATGATCATCCCTCTCGTCTTGATCCTGGCCCAGCTCAACGTCTGGTTCGGGTCTGAGCCTCTGGCTGTCGGCCGGCCGGCCATACTCAAGGTCCGGCTGCAGCCCGATGTCAATCTCCTGGAAACGGAGTTCTCCCTGGAATCGCCGCCGGGCATTGTCATTGAGACTCCGCCCCTGCGGCTCGAGGATCCTCGGGAGGTGGATTGGCGCCTCCGGCCTGCTGCTGCGGGCAGGTTCAACCTCACCCTCAGGGCCGGCGGCAAGAGCTACCTCAAAACCGTTGTCGTCGACGGGAAAAAACTGGAGAAGGTCTCGTCCATCAAGGTCAGCCCGGGCCTCCTCGATGAGATCCTTTATCCAGGAGAAAGAGCCCTTCCCAAAGAGAGCCGGATCAAGTCGATCGAGGTCGTCCACCCCTCCGGGAAGCTCGCCTTCTTTGGCTTGAGGCTCCACTGGCTCATCGCCTACCTCGGTCTATCGATCATCTTCGGGTTTGCCCTGAAGAAGCCTTTCCGGGTCGAAATCTAAGTCGCGAAGGGAGAAAACGCATGAAGGTAGAACATTTCCAGATGGAGCGCATGCAGTCGACGTGGGAAAACGTGGTTGAATACAACCTCTCAGAAAGCGGCGTCCATCCGCTCACCCTAGGCGAGTTCCTCAGCGCAGACGAGCTTCGGGAGATTCCGAACCTCGGCTTGGGCTACAGTCAGAGCAACGGCACCCCGGAGCTCCGTGAGCAGATCGCCCGGCTCTATCCTGGAGCGAGCCCTGATCATGTCCTGGCCACGAATGGCTCCTCGGAGGCCAACTTCCTGCTCATGTGGAGCCAGGTCCAGCCCGGCGATGAAGCCGTCTTCATGATGCCGAATTATATGCAGATGTGGGGCCTGGTGCGCGCTTTCGGCGCCGCGCTCAAGCCGCTCTGGCTCAAGGAAAAACTCGGTTGGGCGCCGGACCTCAACGAGCTCGAAACGCTGGTCACGCCAAAGACGAGGTTGATCATCGTCACCAACCCCAATAACCCGACGGGCGCGGTGCTCAGCGAAGAGGCCATGTCGGCCATCATCGCGGCGGCTTCTCGGGTCGGGGCCTGGATCGTGGCGGATGAAATCTACCAGGGAGCGGAGCGGGTGGGGCCGACGACGCCGAGCTTCTGGGGCCGGTACGATCGCACCGCCATCGTCAACGGGCTTTCCAAGGCATACGGGCTTCCGGGTCTCCGCATCGGCTGGATCGTCGGAGCCAAAGAGTTCATCCTGAAGACCTGGCCCTTCCACGATTACACGACGATCTCTCCAAGCATCCTGGGCGACCGGATCGCCCGGACCGCCCTTTCTGCCGGCAACCGGGAAAAAATCCTGACGAGGACGCGCGGCATCATCAGGAGCAATTACGCCCGGCTCGAGGCCTGGCTGAACAAACAGGGCGGGCTCTTCTCCTTCATCCCTCCGCGGGCGGGGGCCATCGCTTTCGCGCGCTATTCCCTCCCGGACAATTCCACCGATCTCGTGATCCGGCTTATCAAAGAAAAAAGCACTCTGATCGTGCCGGGTGACCACTTCGAAATGGACCACTATCTCCGCTTCGGCTTCGGCTCGGAGCCGGACACCCTGGAGAAGGGTTTGGCTCGGGTGGAAGAACTGCTCGCCGAACTCAAGAAAAAAGTCCGCTAGAGGACTGGCCGCCGGCAGGACCGGCTATCCGGCCAGCTCCACCCGGTATTTCTCGACCAGCCGGACAGGATGGTAGGAAAGCTTGGCCTTCCGGAGCCCCTCCTCTCCCAGGTCCTGTTCGCGGTTGATGAAGGGAACTGCAGGCCAATACTCCTGGCAGAATCGCTGGTTGATCAGGGCGTAGAGCCCGGGTATCTCGGGGTTGGCTTTCTCGATATGCACGACGGCCGTCTGCGGGTTCAGGAGTTCGCCAAAGGTGAAAGCCTCGACTCTCTCCCCGATAAAGATAGCCGCGCCTTGGATGCTCAGAGCCTGGTAGTGAGTCAGGCCCAGGCGGATGGCGGTCCATTCCTCGAGCAGGTTCAAGTCCTCGTCGCAGCGTCGCCGCTCGCACCACCTTTCCTGGAATTCAACGCAGAGGTCGAGGTTCTCCGGCCCCATAGGCACGAATCGGAAACCGGAGCCATGCTCTTCAAGGAAGCGGCTGATGTGATTGCGCTTGGCGTGATATTTGCCGCCCTGAAGCGTGATGAGGTCGGAGGTCCGGTAGACGTAGTCGAAATGCTCCCGTTGCGGGATGACGGCGAACTCGGGCGCGCGACTGACTTCCAAAACGAAACTGGGATCGGCCCGCTCGATCCGGGGTTTGGCCACCCCCCTTTCCGACCGCAGCCAGCCGAGCGCCATTCGGGTGACTTCGAGCCGGGGCGAAGGCCCTACCGGCTGAAGAAATGACGGCTCACTCCCCTCTCTCTCTTCAAGCAAGAGCAACCAGTTCCCGGCTTTTGACCAGCGGCAACGGTAGTGAGAGGACCAGATAAAGAGATTGCTGAAGGTCAGTTCGGAGATCTCCGGCTGATAGGCCCAAAGAGCCTCTTGGAGGAGGCCGCGATCCTCAAGCTTAAGCGGCTTGAAGTCCGGGAAGGCCGCCATCGGCGACCGCTAGAAACCCGGCCAGAAGCTGAACTGGAAGAACCAGCCTTTGCCCGGCCTGTCAAAGGGCTTGACATAGTTGACTCCCACGATCAGGTAGCCGAAGACATTCACCCGGAGGCCGATCCCGGCGCTGGAGACCGGCTTGCGCTCCCCGTTTAAGAAAGTCGGTTTGTTCGTCTCGAACCAGGCGACTCCCCAATCGTAGAAGAGCAGCATATCGATGGGAAAGATGCCGTAGTATCCTTTCCCGATGCCCAGGGCCCCGAAAAGAGGGAACCGGAGTTCGGCATTGGCGACCAGCAGCTTGGAGCCGAAGAGCCTATTGACGTCGAATCCCGTGCCTCCCGTATACTCGTCGACGGACAAGGAATAATAATCGTAGCCCCGGACAAAGGTATCATAGCCGAGATAAAGCGGATAGATCCGTTCATCTTCGGCGTCCCGTCCGTAGCGGCCGTAATGAAGGGCGCGGAAAGCGAGCGTGAAGGGCCGTAGCGGCATGAAATAGCGCCGGTAATCGGCCATGAGCGTGTACATGCTGAAGGAACCGAAGGTGGGCATCGCCTCAAGGATGTAGCTTTGACCAAGGATCGGAGCGGTGGCCCCGAAGATCGCGCTGTCATAGACAAGGGCCATTGACGAGTAGAAATAGCTGATGCTGTCCGGAGAGGGCAGCTTGGTGATATCGCGGTAGATCGGATAACCGTCGATCGTGTACGCTTGGGTGATCCTTTCATTGTCGAAATCGATCAGCTGGTAACCGGCGTACATTTCCACCCTTTGGACCTGGCTGATCGGATAGGCCGCGTATCCACCCACCTGGTAGTTGATCTGCCAGTAAAGGATCTCATCCTCTATATAGGCCTGCTGCTCGGGATCATAATAGACCTGGTACCCTCCATAAACATAGGGGATGCGGCCGACCACACCCCCCCAATTTATCCGGCTCTGGGAATTCTGGTAGCTCACGATGCCGGTCAGGTCCTTCAGCCGGCTCGAGCTCTGAACGATCGTCCCCAGGTTGTGATAACCCAGCATATCCGTCCAGTAGAGCCCGACGCCTCCTCCCGTATAGGTCCCGAAGCGGTCCACTCCGACTCCGATCTGAGGCGGAGCGACATAGTCAAGAGTGAGTTTCGGCTTGTAGGAAGATTCCGGGAATTCGACCTGCTCAGGCAGCCCAAAGAGGGGGTTCCTCAGAAGTCCGAGGAGAGCGCCGCCAGGCTGGTCCCGCGGAGGAAGGACAGAGAGGAGCTTTCCGCCGAAGCCGGCGATGTTGGCATCTCCTTGAAGGGATTCCTTCTGATCGCTCACATAGATCGTATAGTATCCGCCATCATAGCCGGAATAAGCCAGTTGGCCCGTGCCTTCGGCGACCGAGAGGGCCGGGCTGAGGTCGGTGATCCCGCTCACACCGGTATAAAGATTGGTGATCTGATAAAGCTTCTTGCTTTCCAGGTCGATACGGTAAATGTCTGTCTTCCCGCTTTGGTCGGATAGAAAAATCAGGCCCTTGGAGTCGGGAGTCCATTCCGGGTTTATGTTCTTGGCCGCTGAAAAGGCAGGAACGCGCTCGATCTTCAGGGAGACGGGATCGAGGAGCGCCAGCTCATAGTCGCCGATGCTCAACAGGGTCATGTCCGTGGTGAAGCGGTCCGTAACAAAGGCGATTGACCGGCCGTCCGGAGACCAGCTCGGGTGGAGGTCGGCAAAAAAGTCGTCGCTCACCTGCTTGGAGGTTTTTGTCTTGACGTCATAGATAAAGAGGTCCGATTTTCCCCCGGTCATTGCGGAGAAGGCAATGGACTGGCCGTCCGGCGACCAGGTGGGGCTGAAGATCTCATCCAGGTTCTTGAACTCGACCTCCTCCACGATCTTTTCCTTGGCCAGGTCAAAGAAGGTCAGGATGGGTTTGCCTTTGGCGATCGCGCCAAAGACGAATGTCTGACCTTGAGGGTCCCAGGCGCCCGCCGACCGGATGAACTGGATGCTCTCGAATTCCGGGTTGACCGCCGTCTCCGTGACCTTCTTCTTGATCTTCCCGGTCCGGGCGTCAGCCAGATACAAATCGATGGAAAAGAGATCGCGCGTTGAAAGGAACATGATGTTCTTGCCGTCGGGGCTGATGACGGGAGAGACATTGTAGGGATTCATTTCCTCTCCCTTCAACAGGATCCGGCTGGCCGGGTCAGAAAGCTGGGTTTGCTGCAGGACCGGCTCATAGGCCTTTTTGTAGGCCTCCTTCCAGTCCTTGCCCAATTGCTCGTAAGAGACGCCGAGAACCTTGGAGGTCACGGCTTCGATGTCACCCACGCGGCCGACGCTCTTCATCAGGCGGGACACCGTTTCGTCTCCCCACCGGCCCGTGATATAGGCCCAGAGGGCCTGGCCATAGCGATACGGGAAGTACTTGTAGGGGTTGTCCAACTTCTTGATTGCCGGAATGAAATCCCGGCGGCTGGCATCCCGCATCCACATCGCCGTATGCGGGTCGACCGCTCCGATGGAAAGATACTCGGCCAGCCCCTCAATGAACCAGAGGGGGACACGGGCCAGGCTGGCGTTCATCCCCCCGCCCGGGCCGCCCTCCGAGGTCATGTCGTACTGAAAGGCGTGGACGAGCTCGTGGCCGATGACGTGGTCCGTTTCGTACGGCGAGGAGCCCACGGGCAGGATGATCCGCCGTTTGAAAGACTCGGTCACGCCTCCCGTGCCTTCGCCGATCAACCCGGAGAGGACGGTCGTCTGCTGGAAATCTGGGCTGCTCGAATACATGATAAGAGGCTGACGCCCCTTAAGCTCGTGCCCGAGCATACGCGAGAGCCGGGCATACCAGCGTTCGGCTATCCGGGCCGATTCCTCGGCCACGCCCTTGAATTCAGGATAGAAATAGACGTCGAAGTGTTTGGTCTTTATGATCCGGAAATCAAACTTCTGGTATTGGACTTTGTTCCGGCCGAAGTACTGAGCCTCGAGCTCCGGACCCAGGAGAAGAACGGCCAGGACAGTCAGGAATAGCCAGTGTGAGAATCTCCGCTTTTGGGACATGGTTCGCTCCTCCGCTCTTTGCCTCAGAGCCGCCTTTCGCCGGCGGCAAAACATATTAATCTTATCGGTCATATCAAATCACTAGGGATGCGATAACGGCGCACGCACCCGCGAGGACCCAAAATCCTGTCCTTTCTATCATCAATTTTAACACATTTGTCGATATCGTATATGCAATTTTTATGCCAGGTCACGGTCTTTGGATGGTCTGAACCCGAATGATCTCTGTCCTCCTGTTTTGCTGGGATGTCACTTGCCGAGGACAGCTGTCCCTCCTCCAGCCGGACCCCTAGAGTCCTGTCCTCCCCTATTTCGCCAGGCGGTTGAACCAGGCGATCTCGGCCAAGCTTTTGCGGCTCCTTTCGCGGGAAGGCTTCGCCTCGGGATATCCCAGGGCCATCAGGGAAACGATCTTATACTGGCGAGGGATATGAAAGAACTTTCGGGTGCCGCGGGAATTGAACCAGCCGATCCAGCAGGTTCCTAGGCCGAGCTCTTCCGCCTGGAGAGCCAGGTGCTCCCCCGAAATGCCGATATCGATGAGGTAAAAGACAACGCCCTGGATCTGCCGGCCGAGGCGGTTGGCCAGAAGGTCGGGCCGGGCCAAGATGACGATAAGCACTGGGGCTTTGGCGGCAAAGCGGGAAAACGAATAGATGCCGGAGAAAGCCGTGGCGGCGAAGCTCTGCTTGACCGCCGGGTCATCGATGACCAGAAAACGCCAGGGTTGCACGTTTTCCGCCGAGGGCGCCAGCCGGGCGGCTTCCAGGCAGGCCAGGATCTTATCGCGCCCGACCGGTATGTCCAGATAGCGGCGCACGCTGTGGCGCTTTCGAATGAGCTCCTGGAATGGTGTCGCTGCGATGTTCATTGTGGGCTCCAGCATCTCCATATCATAAAAAGGGTTTCCGGGGAAGAGCTTCCTCCCCGCGCTTGTGCTTCCGCTTAAATTTTCCGGTTTTTTCGGCTAGAATACATCTCGTTGTGTACCGGAGGGCCATCGCCTTCCGGGACAGGAGGTTGATATGAGCAAACGGTCGGTGATGGTTTTCCTCGTGGTCTGTTGCCTCTTTCCGGCAGCCGCGCAAGCTCAATCAGGCAAGGCCGGAGTCGGGCTAATCCTGTTCGAGCCCTCTGGGCTGACCGGGAAAGCCTGGCTGAGCCGCTCGTCTGCCCTTGCCGGGGGCATCGGCTGGTCGGGCGAAAAGGACCACGATCTCCACCTCCATCTCGATTTCCTTTTCCTGCGCCACCGCCTCGCCGGCGACAGGAACCTGGACCTCGATCTCTATCTCGGGCTCGGAGGGAAGATCATCTTCCGCGATAACGACATGGCCTGGATTCGCGTCCCCTTAGGCGTCGATTTTTTTCTGCGCAAGTCGCCCTTCAATTTCTTCTTCGAGATCGTGCCGTCGTTCGATTTCTCGGACCTCAAATTGTTCGGGGCGATCGGGTTCCGCTATATCTTCCAGCGCTAGAATTATATTGCCCTCGGGCGGCCGTTCTGATATAGTCGGTCAAATGCCCGCGGCCCGGGCATTTAGGAAATGAATATCGAGGAGGAGACGTGATGAAAAAGCAAATCGCTTTTCTGTTCGTTTTGTTGCTGGTAGTTATTGGCCTGACTTCCTGCGCCAAGACCACCGCTCCCAAGGCCGGCTCGGCCAAAGCCGCAGACCTGCTTTCCCTGCTCCCCGGTTCGTCCAAGGGAGTCATCGTCATTGACGTTAACCGAATCATGCAGACCGAGGCCGCCGTCAAAGCCATCACCGAAAGCGACAAAAGGGCCAAGTATGACGAGTTCGTCCAGATTTCCGGTGTCGACCCGCAGAAGGATGTCTTCTATTTCGTCGGCGCCACCCTCGGGGACCTCGGACAGAAGGAGATGGACGGCGTCGGCCTGGTCAACCTGAAATATCAAAAGGAAAAGCTCCTGGCGCTCCTCCAGAAGGAGGGAGGGGAGCTGACGACCGAGGAGTACAACGGGTTCACCGTATACAAGGCCGCCGCGACCGGAGAAAAAACGCCAGTAAGCGGCGTTTTTCTGGACGAATCCAACATCCTGTTTGGCACCGACGCCGCGGTCAAGCAGGTTGTCGATGTCCGGCAGAAAAAGGCCGATAACGTTTGGAAGAACGAAGCCCTTTCCACCCTGCTCAAAGGGATGAATTCCGCCGCCATGGTTTGGGGAGCCTTCTCCGTCCCGCCGGACACCATGAAACAGGCCTCTTCGCAGAACCCGATGCTGGGGGCCTTCTCCAATGTCCAGTCGATCGTCCTGTCCTTCGATTACAAGGACAAGAATGTCTTGGCCGAGATCAAGGCCATGAGCCCGGATGAGGCCAAGAATAAACAGATGGCCGACGCCCTGAACGGGTTCAAGGCGTTGGGCGCTGGGGCAGCCGCCAAGGAACCCCTGCTGGGCGATCTCCTGGGCAGGATCGTGATCGGTTCAGCCCCCGACCACGTCAAGATCTCCGCCAATATACCTGAAGTGCTGATCCAGAGCCTCAGCCAAAAAATGAAGGTCGAAAAGACCAAAGAGAAGCAGGAGCAGGACTAATCTTCGACGTTGTATTCTTTTTTCGAGAAAAACAGGCAGGCCAGCGCCAGGAACGCGGCCGTGATAACCAGCAGCATCAGGAGGGCAACCCCTGTCCTCGTCGGCTCCAGGCGGAAGGTCAGGAAAGAGAAGCGGCCGGGCGGCCCCGCCGGCAGGAACGATTTCAGGTAGTGGGCGATCGCCAGCCGCTGGGTCGATCCCGGGAAATACTGGACAACGTTCTCCCAGCCGAAGCTAAACAGCAGCCCGAAAAAGATCGACCGTCTTAAGAAGCTTCCGAGGAAGGTAAAGAAGGCCCCGTAGGCTATCAACCCCAGCACCAGGACCCCGAGGTAGCGTCCTAGCAAACCATAGACCGAAGGATCGAGCAGTCGGTTAACGTTAAGGACGATAAAGGAAAATATCAGCCCGAGCGTGACCATCCCGATCGTCACCACTGTATAGGCCAAATACTTGCCTAGGACGACGGCCGGCTTGGGAACGGGCCTGGTGACAAGATAGGGAAGTGTTTTTCCCTCGACTTCTTCCGAACAGACCGAGGTGCCATAAAAAAGGGCCAGGATCAGAATGATCATCTGAAGATAGAAAAGCATGATCAAATTGGTGAAGAGATAGCCGGCCTCCCGTCCCGGACTATCCGAAAAAACCTGGTTGAACTTTATGACCAGGGAGACGGCGACGGGAAGAAAACTGAAAAGGAAAAAGAAGCGGGTCCGCCGGGCTTTCCGCCCCTGCCGGAAGAAAACCGCAAAAACACGCCCCACCGCCCTGAGAAAGGAACCGATTCCAGCCCGCTGGGAGGGTGTCATGTCATTTTCCTACGAGGTAATCGAAGACGGCCTGGAGGTTATCGTCCGGAGAGGTGATCTCCTCGACTTCCATCCGGCTCTTGACGATCAAGGAGAGAAGAACAGCGAAGAACCTGTCCCGGTTGTTCGTCTCGACAAGGAAGGATTTCCCATCCGCGCCGAAATGGACTTTCAAGACATAACTCTCCCCCAGGAGCTGGACTGCCAGCCCTCGGGGATCGGAGCAGCGGACCGCCACCATGTGGGGATGGGTTTCGATGAGGTCGCGGATGTAATGGATGTCTCCCTTGGCAAACACCTTGCCCTGGTGGATGAGGATGATCGTCCGGGTGAGAGCCTCGATCTCGGGGAGGACGTGGCTCGAGACGATCACCGTCTTTCCTTCTTCCCGGTAGGCTTTGATCAGCCGGATGAGCTTCCGTTTACCCAGCGGGTCCAAGCCGCTCAGAGGCTCGTCGAGGATGATGATCTCCGGGTCATGGGCGATGGCCTGGGCGAACTTGAGCCGCTGGCGCATTCCCCGGCTGTAGGCCCGGACAAGACGATCCTTGTCCGCCGCCAGCTCGACGATATCCAGCGCCTTCTCCGCACGGGACTGGATTTCCGGGGGGGAAAATCCTTGCAGCTTGAGAAGACTGGTCAGGAATACCCAGCCGGTCATATCTTCGTAGAAGGAATCATGCTCCGGGCAGAAGCCGATGCGGCTGAAAAGCGCCTGGTTGTTCTGGACTTTTTGGCCGAAGATTCGGACGCTCCCGATGCTCGGCTTGATCTGCCCCGTGATGAGCTTAAGGAAGGTCGATTTCCCGGCTCCGTTTGGGCCGAGGAGTCCCGTGATGCCGGGCTCGATCTCCAGGCTGACATCACTCAGCCCCAGAACGTTGCCGTACCATTTGGACAGCTTCGCGGTCTCGATCACGGCCGTCATCGGACGACCTCCACTCCCCGGACCTTCCTATTCAAAACGATGAAGGCAACAATCCCAAACCCCAAAAGGATGAGAAGTGACCAGTACCAAGGAACGGCATAGGCGGGCTTCAGCCTGAAGAACCAGGATCCGACCTGCTGCAGGTTGGCCTTAAGAGAGATCAGGGCGAAGGCCGGCTTTTTATAGTTATCATAAAAAAAGGCGAAGAGGATATCAGAGAAAATATAGACCGTGAAGATCAGGATGGAAACGTATCTTCTGTTCTTGCTCAGGGACGAAAGGAGCAACGTGTAAGAGCAGAAGAACCCGGTGACAAATAGAGAATAACCGACGACGGCCAGCGGCAGCCAGGGAAATGAGGCCAGAAACTGAAAATTCCCGGCGAAAAGAAGCTTGAAAATGATGAAGGCAAGACCGGGGATAAGCGTCAGCAGCAGCAGGAAGAAGACGATCACGTTCGCTTTTCCGAGGAGATACCCGCTCTTCCTCAGCGGACGGGCGAAGTAGAGCTGCAAGGAGTTGTGCTTGAGGTCGTCGGAGATCAGACCGGCCCCGCTGACCACCAGGATCATCACCATCATGAAGAGCAGGAAATCGCTGCAGAGGTAGGTTTTGAAATAGGCCGGGTTGACCTCGAAAAACTGCCTGTTTCCCCGGAACATATTTTGGAAATCTTCGATTCTCTCTGAGATATAGATGCCGACGAGAAAGACAAGTGCCGGGACCAGCGAGCTAAAGATGATGAACTTGAAGTATTTCCTTTTGAACGCGAGGCGGATGCCGAGCCAGGTGATCGGAGCCCAGGGAAAGCGGCGCTCCTTGAGCTGTCCTTCCCAGTGGGCGTAGCCTTTCTCCCGGATGGTCATCAATCCACTCCCACGGCCCGGGCAAAGAGGTCCTCGAGAGAGGTCTGGCTGCGGACGAAATGACGGACCTGAGTGTTTGTTTCTTCGGCGGCCCGGAAGATCTCGCGGATGTCCAGATCGGCCGGCACATAGACTCTCAGGAGCTTGTCCTCGGTCTCCTGGACGCGGCAGCCCAGTCCCTTTATCCTTTCGCTGAAGCCCGGCCCTTCGCCCTTGGTTCTGATCTCATAGAGGCGATAATGGACTTCGCGGAGCTCGCTGAGCTTCCCCTGAGCGGCCAACCGGCCTTTGTTCAGGATGACCACATCGGAGCAGACGGATTCGATGTCCGAGAGGATGTGGGAACAGATCAAGACCTGGATATCCTTCTTGGAAGAAATGTCCTTGATAAGCTCGAGAACCTCCTTGCGACCCTGGGGATCAAGGTTGCTGGTCGGTTCATCCAGGAAAAGGAGCTTGGGGTCATGGACGATTGCCTGGGCCAGTTTCAACCGCTGCTTCATCCCCGCCGAGTAAGTCTCCAAAAGCCGGTACCGCGATTCCCCCAGCCCCACGTAAAAAAGGACATCATGGGCCCTCTTCATGGCCTCCTGCCGAGGCATCCCCGAGAGCTCACCGAAGTGCGCCGTGAAGGTGACTGCGTCCATGCCGGGTATCAGGCAATCGTCTTCCGGCATATAGCCGACGTAGCGGCGGATCCGCGGCTGCTCCAGCCGGATGTCAAACCCGAGAACCCTTCCCTGACCGTGCTGCGGGCTCAGGAACCCGAGCAGGATCCGCAACAAGGTGCTCTTGCCCGCACCGTTGGGGCCCAGGAGCCCGACAGCCCCATCGGGCAGGCTCAGGGTTATCCCGTCAAGGGCTTTGATATCCCCGTAGGAAAAGCGCAAGTCGGAGATCTCGGCGATCATTGTCCGTCAGTCTTCAGCATCGCGAGAAACCTCGTATTATCATACGCTAAAAGGCCCGGGAGAGTTCTGAAAAGTGGCCCTTGTTCATCCCAACACCCGGGTGCCCAAGCCCTGAACGAGGGCCCGGTAAGCCTTCTCCACGCGGTCCCAATTGTGCTCCCGGTCGAGTGACCAATGGCGGCCCATCACCGTGACGACCTCGCCGATACCCTGTTCCCGGCCCATCTCCTTGACCTTTTCGACATAGATGGCGCCGCTCTCAGGCTTCTCGCCCCGGCGCCCGATGAACCCATGGACATAGACTTCAGCCAGGCCCAGGTCCTTAGCCATGCGCATGAGCGCGTACAGATGGTCGAGCGTCCCATGAGAGCTATAATGGGAGATGATCCCCATGAGGTGAAGGGGCCGCTTTTTTCCCTTCGCCTCAGCCATCGCCCCGATGAACTCGGGGTTCCGGAAAAAGCTCCCGTCCTCAATCGCCCGGTCTATCCTGACTCTATCCAGAAGAATGCGCCGGCCGGCCCCGAGGTGAAGGTGCCCCGCTTCTGAATTTCCCACCGTGCGATCGGGCATGCCGACGGCCGCCCCGGCGGCCTCCAATTCGCTGTGCGGGAACCTTGACCAGAGCTCGGCAAAATTCGGAGCACCTGCCTCGTGGATCATGTTGCCGTAAGCCTCCTCCCTGAGGCCCCATCCGTCCAGGATAAGGAGGACGAGCTTCTGCCGGCACCGCCGCGCGCCCGAGGCTACGATCAAGCTCCTGCCCGTCATCTCGGCTGCCTTCTCCAGGCAGAGGAGTTCGAGAATGGTCGGGGCGACGTCGGCCAGCTCTCCTTTGCCGCGCAACTCGCCTCCCCTCTCCTGCCCTGAGAAATCCGCCAGGATGAACGGCACGGGGTTCTTTGTATGTCCCGTGTTTATCGACCCATCAGGATAGAGCCACTCCTCGACGGTCCCATGATCGGCGGTGACGACCAGCGTCACCGCACTATGGCGGCACTCTTGGGCGATCGTTCCCAGGGCGGCATCCGTCGCCCGCACCGCTCGCAGGACCGCAACGCGGTCTTCGATATGTCCCACTACGTCCACGTTGGCCAGGTTGGCAATGACGACGGGATAAGCGGGGTCATTGATCAGGGAAACGACTTCCCTGGCGACGGCGGTCGAGCTCATCTCCGGCGTTCGGGCATAGGAGGGGACCCCCTGGGGCGAGGGAATGATATGCTTATCCTCTCCGGGAAAGACGGCGTCGTTCTTCCCGTTGAGAAAATACCCGATGTGCACGGCCTTCTCGGACTCGGCAACTTTGGCCAGGCGCATTCCGGCTTTGGCTATGATCTCGACAAGGGAATTCCGGATCCGCTCTTCGGCTGGGAAAGCGACGCCGACAGAGAGCGAGGGATCGTAGGTGATCATGGTGACAAAACGAAGCCGCAAAGCCTGGCCGCGGTCAAAATGAGGGAAGTCCGGGTCGATAAGGCTCCTGGTCAGTTCGACCTCGCGCTCCCCCCGGATATCGTAAAAAATGACGCTGTCGCCGTCGCCTATCCGGCCAATGGGCCTCCCGGAAGCGTCGACTTTGATGATAGGCTCCAAGGCTTCATCCTCCTGGCCCAGCTTGTAGGCGGCTCGGATGGCATCGGCCAGGGAAAGGTCGAGGATCGATGTCTTCATTCGCGGCAACTGTGGCAATAAAATAGGGTAATACTATAGGAAGGGCAGGCGCCGATGTCAACCGGACGCCAGTGGCGCGATTCGTCTCCGAATTCCCCTATAGGAATACGCCTGATGAGGACACCTCCGGCAACGCCAAGGCAAGGAGGGAGGCCGGGTCGACCCGGCTGTTCAGCAGCTTGACGCCCCAATGGAGATGCGGGCCCGTGGAACGTCCTGTGCTTCCAGCCAGGGCGATGACCTCTCCTTTCTTGACCATATCTCCCCGGTTCACCTCGAGATCGGAGAAGTGACAATAGAAAGTGAAAAGTCCCAGTCCATGGTCGATGATGACCGTTTTCCCGGAAAAATAGAGGTCCCTGGCCAAAACAACCCGGCCCGAGTTTGAGGCCCGGACCGGGGAGCCGTAAGGCGCCGCGATGTCGACGCCGGAATGGGTCGACCGCGGGACGTTGTTATAGACTCTCTTTTCTCCGAAATTGGGCGCCATGTCTCCCGGATGTGGCCGTTCAAAGGGCCCCTGCCCCAGCCACTGGGTGCTGCTGACGCTATAGGCGATCTCCAGGATCTCAGCCTCCCGCCTGATGCGGTCCTGGACCTCGGGGGGCGGCCTGACGAATTCCTCTTTGACCCAGAGTTTCTTGACGGGGAAACCCTTCTCGCCGACGAGGAGCCGATGGGACAGCTTTTCAGCCCGGCCGTCCCGGGGGAAAACGGTCATCTCCAAATCGTATGGGCCCGGTTTAAGGCCCAGATCGATTCCGATCAGGATGAACGCCCCATCCGCCTGCTCTCGTGGCTCACATTCATAAACGGCATCGGCAAAGCGGACCGAGAACTTCCTGATGCCGGGCGCTTTCCCGAGGCGAGCCAAGATGATCTGGCCGGGCTCAAGGACCGGGGCGATGATCTCGACTTCGGTCCCGCCAGGGAACCGAAAGGACTGATTCTCAACACCGAAAACCGAGGGGAGCATGAACCACAAAACGATGAGGCACCCCACCATCGGCTTTATCATGGGCGCTTTCCTAAGACTTTTCTCATAGGCCCATCGCTTCAAAAGGTCAGGCTCAAGGTCAGGGCTTGGCGGCCTCCGGAACAGTTGAGGCCGACGCTCAAAGTCTTCTTTGATTCAGGCCGGTTGAGGCGGACAATCTCTCTGGAGACAAAATACCCCAGCACCGAGCCGAGGAAGACATCAGAAGCCCAATGCTTGTTGTCGTGGACCCGGGAGATACCCACCAGACACGCCATGGTATAAGCGGCGACATCCAGGAACACGGACTTGGACTGCATGGCAATGGTCGTAGCCACGGAAAATGCGGCCGCGGCGTGCCCTGACGGGAGAGACCAATGCTCGCTCTCCAGGGAAAATGGATGGAAGCTGCCGCTCGATTCTCCGGAATAGGGCCGAGCCCGGCCGGCAATGAATTTTATCATCCAGACGAGAAGGCTGGCCGTGGTCAGGCTTTCTAGACTCAAAAGGGCCGTTTTTCTGAGACCATCATTATGTCCGATCTCGCCGGCTGCATACATGGCAGCGGAAAGCCCGAGAAGGGCGGCGCCGTTGCCAAAGACAGTGAAGACCGACGAGGCTCTATCGGAGGAGGCCGTGCGCCTGTCCTGGACCCAATCTTGGATTTCCTGGTCGAAGGCCATGAACAGAAGCCCGGTTCCCGAGACCGCCGCCAGGGTCAGGAGATCGCCCCGGTCCCAACGGGCGGGCGATGTGATCACCCCGGTGACATCGCGCCCAAACCGGCTTAAGAAAGCTCCGTTGATCCGGCTATCACCGGCTTCTTCCTGGGCTAGACCCGCCACGCCTCCCGACATCCCGAAAAGGAGAATCCCGATCGCCAGGACGCGGACTCCTTGGCGCTTTAGTCTAGGATCAGACTGACTCCCCAGCATCAATCCCCGTCCTCGCTGAATCGCGATTCGATGACCTGGAGAGTTCTGGCGGTTGCCCCCTGAAGAGAATCAAGAAGGGTTTTGGCTTTGCGGCCCATTTCTTCAAGCGCCCGTTCATCTTTCAACAAGAACAAGGACTCCAGATCCTCCGGGCTGCGGACGACTCGGGCGGCTCCCGAGCCGACAAAGTCATTGGCCAAGGCGGCAAAGTTCTCCATGTGCATGCCGAAGCACATAGGCTTCCCATAGTATGCGGGCTCAAGAAGGTTCTGTCCTCCGTGAGGGACAAGGCTTCCCCCTACGAAAGCGAGGTCGGCGAGAGCATAGAACTTGGCCAGCTCGCCGATTGTATCCAGGATCAGGATATCCCAGGGTATTTTTTGGTCTGCCGCGGTCCTTTTCATCACTTTCAGGCCGGCCGCTCCGGCGACCTTCTCCACCTCTCCCGACCTCTCCGGATGGCGCGGCGCGATGATCATTACAAGGTCCGGCCGCTGCCTTTTGGCTTCCCGGAATGCATTCACTAGGATCTCCTCCTCGCCCTGATGGGTGCTTCCTGCAACGATGACCTTATTGGCTGAAGACACCCCGAAATCCGCCCTCATCCCCAGGACTTGTTCAGCGTCTATCGTGGGAAGGAGGATGTCAGCCTTGAGGTTCCCGGCCACCTCCAGGTTTTGCCTCGGGATCCCGATCCGGCTCAGGCGCTCCAGATCTTGTTCCGTCTGGACAAGAAAGGTATCAATATTTCGCAGGACCGGACGGACGAGCCTTCTCCAGCGGTAGTATCTTTTATAGGAGCCTTGGGATATCCGGCCGTTGATCAGGATTACGGAGCGGCAGCTCCTCCCCGCTTCACGGAGAAGATGGGGCCAGAATTCGGATTCAGCGAGGACGAAAACCCGGGGCTGGAGGGAAGCAAAGAACCGCCGCACGACCCAGCCGAAATCCAGGGGGACGAAAAGAACCCCTTCCACTCCTTGAAGCGTTTGTCTGGCGATCCTGTATCCCGTATTGGTCAACGTCGAGAAATAGATCTTCCATGAAGGATGCTTTGCCCGGAGCTCGGAAATAAGCCGGCGAAGGCTGAGGACCTCTCCAACGGAAACGGCGTGGATCCAGAGCGAGGGAGCATCGGGCTTCGCTGCCGGGAGCCTCATCCCCAGCCTCTCCCGAAGGTGGAGCTTCTCTTTTCTTCCGAGCTTCATCCGGATGAAGTGGCCGGGGGAGTAAAAGATAAGGGCCAGGAAAAGGACAAGAGAATAGAGACCGTACACGCCTGATGACTATACTAAAATCGTCCGGGACGCGCAAGCGAACTTGCGAGCCGACCCGAATTCTGTTATCTTATGGCTTTCACTCGGTTCGATAACCCGGATTCAGCCGAAGAAAGGATAGGCGCATGGCAGAAGAAAAACCCGAACAGGCCCAGGATAAGCCCAAGCGAGGCAAAAAAATCAACAAGATGACCACCGCCGAGGTCGAAAAAGCCCTGGAAGCGGCCAAGAGTTCTCAGGGCGGCCAGGCCTCACGTTATGTTCGCGATCTGCTCCGGAGGAGAGATATCCTCAAGGCCGGCAAAAACTAGACCGGGGACGCCTTTCCCCGGCCTTTACGCGTTGAAAACGCGTGATTTACATTCGGGAA
>Ga0153916_10000370_pt1 | contig 29573 bp, 27 predicted proteins | sample Opewatmetagenome_FD_109642 | JGI IMG/M metagenome (GOLD analysis project Ga0153916, IMG submission 109642) | Freshwater wetland microbial communities from Ohio, USA - Open water 3 Core 3 Depth 4 metaG | ecosystem: Environmental > Aquatic > Freshwater > Wetlands | place: USA: Ohio, Lake Erie...
GAGAGTTTGTCTTGGAAGTATTTCCTTATGTCCACGCCGGTCAGCGACTTAACGACTTCGGGCATCTGGGCGAGGACCTCGGCCACCTGGCCGGTGATCTTGGTAGTCCCCAGACTTTTGTCGCCGCCTCCGATGACCACGATCTTGTCCACCTTGGCGAGCGGCTCGGAGACCGCCTTGGCCAGGTCGGGGAGCGTTTTGAGATACATTTCCAGGACGGCCGCCTGGTTGTATTTATCCCAGGCCTGGGCCTTTTTCAGCATGGCCTCCGACTCGGCCACCCCTTTTTTCTTGATCAGTTCGGCCTCGGCTTCTCCCTCCATCCGGAGCGCCTCGGCCTTGCCCTTGGCCTCGGCCTGGATGCGGAATTCCTCGGCTTCGGCCTCTGCCTTGATCTGGTACTTGCGGGCGTCGGCCGGCTTGACGACGCTGGCATCGAGCTCTTTCTCGCGCCTCGAGATCTCCAATTCCTCGATCTTGATGGCCTCTTCCTTCTCGATGGCCTTCATCTTGGCCTCTTCCTTCTTGATCTGCTGGCTCAGCTTGTACCGTTCCAGCTCGTAGGAAAAATCTGCCTGGGCCTTTCTCTGGTTGACGGCCACCTGGGACTCGGCTTTCTTGGCTTCGTTTTCCCATTGCGCCTTGGCGATCAAGGCCTCGGCTGCCAGGCGGGCGACCTCTCCCTCTTTGCGTGCCTGGGAGGATTTGACGATGGCTTCCTTTTCTGTCTCGGCCTCGGCGATCACGGCGTCCCTCTTGGCGGCGACGACCTGCGGCTTGCTTAGGGATTCCAGATAGCCCTGGGTGTCGCTGATGTCTTTGAGGGCGAAGGAGAGCATGGCCAAACCCATCCGGCCGAGATCCGGCCGGACGGCCTCGCTCACGCGGGCCGAAAACTCGTGGCGCCCTCGGTAGATCTGCTCGACGGTCATCGTCCCGATGACCTCCCTCATGTGCCCTTCGAGGACGGTCAGAGAGACGTCCCTGATGCCCTCTTTGCCCAATCCGAGGAACTGCTCTGCGGCCAGGCGGATAGCGGAGTCCGAGGAGTCGACCTTAACCTGGGCTGTCGCCTCGGCCATGAGCGGGACGCCGCTGTGGGTGAGGACTTCCGGCGTCTTGATGTTCAGAGTGATAACGTCCATGGGCAGGCGGTAGACGCTCTCGACAAAGGGGAGAACGAAGGTGCCGCCGCCCAAGCGATAGCGGTAGCCGACCTTGACCTTGGTTCCATCGGGGCCGATGACGGTTTTCTTCCGGCCGCCGGAGATGATCAGGACCTCGTTTGGCCCCACTTTCCGGTACTGTTTGGCGATGATCAGGAGAATGATGGCGATGACGAGGATGATCGCGCCCGCCCAGATTGATGAGGTGACGAGATTCATTTTAGCCTCCCATGCATCGGAAGATTCCTTTGGAGAAGACGCCCAGGCTCACTGCCCGCCTATTTTGAGTAAAAATACTATATTTATAGGGGAATTAAGTCAAGTCAGCCGAAAAAGCGGAAGCGGATCAGATGGAAGATGGCGGCGAGGCCGTCCTTCAGGCCGATCTTCTTGCCCTCGGCGTAGTCGCGGCCCGAGTAGGATATGGGAACTTCGTAGAACCGGGAACCCAGCCTGGCCAGTTTCATGGTGATCTCGGGCTCAAACCCGAAGCGCGAGGACCTGAGCGCGATCTTGCCAAGGACCTCGCGCCGGATGACCTTATAGCAGGTCTCCATGTCGGTCATGTTGAGGTTGGCTAGCATGTTGGAAAACGTGGTCAGGAACCTGTTCCCGACGTAGTGCCAGAAATAGAGCACCCGGTGCGGCCCCCCCAAGAAGCGGCTTCCGTAGACGACGTCGGCGCGGCCGTCCAGGATCGGCTCGAGGAGCCGGGGATACTCGCGCGGGTCATACTCCAGGTCGGCGTCCTGGACGAGGACGATCTCCCCGCGGGCCTCGGCAAAGCCGGTCCGCAACGCCCCGCCTTTTCCCCTGTTTTTCTCGTGGAGGATGACCTTCAGACCGGGAGAAACGAGTCCTCGGAGGATCTCGCGGGTCCCGTCGGTCGAACCGTCATCGACGACGATGATTTCCTTGTCGATGCCGACATCGACCGCCTGGACGCGCCTGATGATCTCGGCGACCGTCGGACGCTCGTTAAAGACCGGAATGACGACTGAGAGCTTCATCGGCCAGCCAGCCTCTTCCGGAAGTATTCAATACTCTTGCCCAAACCTTCCTCCAAGCCTACCCGGGGCTCCCAGCTGAGCTTGGATTTGGCCAGGGAGATGTCCGGACAGCGCCTGACCGGATCATCCATGGGGAGCGGGCTGAAGGCGACCCGGGACTTGCTTCCGGTGAGCTTGAGGACCTTCTCGGCCAGCTCGAGCACGGTGAATTCCGTCGGGTTGCCGATGTTTACCGGACCGGGGAGTTCCTCGGTCTCCATCATCCGGACGAGCGCCTCGATGAGGTCGGAGACATAGCAAAAGGACCGGGTCTGGGTCCCGTCCCCGTAGACAGTGAGGTCTTCGCCTTTGAGCGCCTGGACGATGAAATTGCTGACCACCCGGCCATCGTCGATGGCCATCCGCGGGCCGTAAGTGTTGAAGATGCGGGCGATCCGGATGTCCACGCGGTTCTGCCGGTGGTAGTCCATCATCAGGGTTTCGGCCACGCGCTTCCCCTCATCATAGCAGCTCCTCGGGCCGATGGGGTTGACGTTGCCCCAATAGGATTCGGCCTGGGGATGGACCTTGGCGTCGCCGTAGACCTCGGATGTAGAGGCGAGCAGGATCCGGGCTTTGATCCTTTTGGCCAGGCCGAGCATATTGATCGTGCCCATGACATTGGTCTTGACCGTTTTGATCGGGTTGTCCTGGTAGTGGATGGGAGACGCGGGACAGGCCAGGTGGAAGATCCGGTCGACCTCGATGAAGAGCGGATGGATGACATCATGGCGGATCAGTTCGAAAAAGGGATGGGTGGACAGATGGCGGATGTTGTCCTTGCTGCCGCTAAAAAAGTTGTCGATGCAGACGACATCGTTCCCCTCGCTCAGCAGACGCTCGCAGAGATGGCTTCCCAGGAAGCCGGCTCCGCCGGTGACCAGGATTCTCCTCATTCCTTTCTCCCTATCGCCCGTATGCCATGAAGAGGAGGCTCTTCCTCTTGAGGGCGGTCTTCTGAGCCTGGATGATCTCCTGGATCCCCTTGCTGGCCAGGCGGAGGAGAGAGCTGAGGTCCTTCCGTGAAAAGGGCTCTCGTTCCGCCGTGGCCTGGATTTCCACGAGCTGGCCGCCGTCGGTTTCGATGACATTCATGTCGAGCGCAGCCTGTGAATCCTCGGCATAATCCAGATCCAGAAGCTCCCGTCCGTCGACAACGCCGACGCTGATGCCGGCAACAAGATTCCGCAGGGGCATTTTATCGATTTCCCCTTCGTCCAGGAGTCTTTTCAGCGCCAGGGCCAAGGCGACGCAGCCGGCAGTGACCGAGGCCACGCGGGTTCCGCCGTCGGCCTGTATGACGTCGCAGTCGATAATGATCGTCCGCTCTCCTAGAACCTGGAGGTCGGTCACGGCGCGGAGCGAACGTCCGATCACACGCTGGATCTCCTGGGTCCGGCCAGAAATCTTGCCCGGCATCCTCTCACGCTGGCTGCGGGTTTCGGTCGATCGGGGCAGCATGGCGTACTCAGCGGTCACCCAACCGGTGCCCTTGCCTTTGAGGAACGGCGGCGCTTTCTCCTCAATGGTCGCTGCCGCCGCGACCCGGGTCCGGCCGATTTCGATGAAGGCCGAACCGTCGGCGTAGTCAAAGTAGTCTGTCTGGATCTTCAGGGTTCGGAGCTCGTCGACGGCGCGCTTTTCCCTCATCAGTCTATCCTTATCCGCTGATTTCTTGGCTGGCCGGGGTCTCTGCCCGCGTTTCCGATTCGGGCCGCGTTTTCCAGCGGTTATGGAACCAGAACCAGAGTCCAGGTTCCCGGCGGACCTCCGCCTCAATCATCTTAGTCGAAGCCTGAGTGATTTTCAACACGTCCCGTCCGGCCTCGCCGCCGGGCTCAAAGAGGAGCGGAGTCCCGACTCTGACCAGGTAGGAAGATCGCGGCGCCGGATGGCAAAAGACGGGGATCAAGGGCGATCGGGTGCGGAGATGGAACGATGCCAGGGCGGGCGTCGTGGCGGCCGCCAAGCCGAAGAAATCCACGAAGACCGCCTCTCGGCGCTGCACGTTCTGATCGATCAGGATGGCCACGATCTCGTTGCGGCGGAGAGCCTGAAGGATGGGCTTGGCCGCCTGGAACTTGGAAATGACCCGCGCTCCCAGGCGGTTCCTAAATCTGGCCAGCCTGGCCTCTATGAGGGGGTTGTCCAGGGGGCGGGCCACGACGTTGAGGGGCCCGAGCCCGGCGATGGCCTGGGAGGCGACTTCCCAGTTCCCGAAATGGGCCGAGAAGATGATGACGCCCCGGCCTTCCTTGAGAGCTCGGCGGATGTTCTCCCCGCCTTCGACTTTGAGGAGCTCGCCCCGCCGGGAATCCCGGAGATGCGTCCACTTGAGGGCGTCGGCCGTGACCTGGCCGAAGTGCCGGAAGGAATCGCGGGCGATGCGGCGGCGCTCCTCCGGGTCTTCCTCCCGGCCCAAGGCTTTTTCCAGGTTAGAGAAGGCCAGGCGGCGGTGTTTCCGGTCGAGCGCATAGGCCAACGCTCCCAGCGTCCTTCCGGTCCACAGGCAGGCCCGCCGGGGGAGGAGCCGGATGAGGAAGCTGAAGGAAAGGAACAGGCCGAAACCTATGATATCCATAAATTTTTTAGGTTTCGTGAACATTAGCGCTCCTGCTTCTCCAGGAACGTCCTCCAGCGATCAGCGAAGCCGGGTCCGAGGGCCAGGCCGATTTCAAGCACATAAATGGGCGTACCGTTCCACTCCTCATTCCGGCCGGCCAGCTTGACGGCGTCTTTCCCGGTTGTGATCAAGCCGTCCGCCTTTTGGATTCGGCAGGCCCGCATGATCTTTGTTAGGGAGGCCGGCGGGTAGGCGTGGTGGTCGGGGAAGGGGAGAAAGGAGGCGACTTCCAAGCCAGATTTGCGGAGCGTTTCTTCGAACCTTCCAGGGCGGGCGATCCCGCAAAAAGCGACCAGCCTCATTTTGGCCACTTTCTCCAAAGGGGTCAGCCCTCCCGTCCGGAAATCAAAGAGACCCCGAACTACGACCGAGTAGGAGAAAATGCTCCCCTCCCAGCGGCCGTGCAGACGCTCGATCGCTTTGTCCCTTTGCTCCCCGTCCTTGACGAGCAGGATGTCTGACCTGCGGACAGCGAAGGGGGGTTCCCGCAGGGCGACTTTTTCTTGCGGGGAATAGAGAACGATATCGAGGTCCCGCGCCAATTTTCTGTGCTGGAAGCCGTCATCCAGGACCGCAATATTGAATCCGGACGCGGCGGCCCTCCGGCAGGAGGCCAGACGGTCCTTTCCGACATAAACGCCCACGGCGGGAAGGGACCGGGCGATGAGGTAGGGCTCGTCGCCTCCGTCCTGCCAGGCCCCGAGGATCGCTCGGCCGTCGGAGAGGACTCCGCCCCGCTTTTCCCAGCGTCCCTTATACCCACGCGAAACGAGAGCCGGGCGTCGTCCCGAAGCGGCGAGGCGGCTCAAGAGCTCCAAGGCGAGCGGCGTCTTTTCCGTGCCTCCGAAAGAGATGTTGCCTACGCTGATGACCGGGATCGGCGAGCGGCTGGGCCTGAGAAGGCGATGGTCGTACAGAGAATTCTTTATGCGGGAAACGAACCTGGAGAAGAAGGAGAAGACGAGGAGCGCCAGCTTCATCTCTCCCGAACTATACATCAAGTCAGAGGTCCCATGCAATAAAGGCCGGGACGGGGCCAAAGGGAACCGGACATTGCGTTGAGAATGGGCCGTCTTTCCAGTATAATAAACCGACCCATCGATAAGGAGGTAGGAGATGAACAAAAAAACCTCGCTGGCACTCGCGGCCATCGGGACTCTCCTTTTGACCGCCCTCGCCTGTCAGAAGAAAGCAGAGATCAAGGGCGTCGAGCTGGCCGTGAGTTTCTCCGATAAAACGCTCACCGATAACCTGATCACGGATATCGAGTACGACTGGAAGACCGGCTCCGATTTCGCCAAGATCGGCAAGGACATGACGGTCTTCGTCCATTTCTGGCATGGCGACAACATGCTCTTCCAGGACGACCATATGCCGCCCGTCTCCACCTCGCAGTGGGAGCCGGGCCAGGAATACAAGTACCAGCGGCGGATCTATATCCCGTCGTTCATCGATGAGTTCGACCCCACGTTCAAAGGCGAAGAGACTCTCCGGGTGAGCATAGGCCTTTATAATCCCTACGACCGCAGCGGTGGGTCGGCACGCGACGTCCTGAATACCAGGCTGAAGGTCCTTCCGCCTCCCCCAGACGTGCCGGAGATCGTCTACGAAACCGGCTGGCACGAGCAGGAGATCGATCCCAATTCTCCTCTCAGGAAATGGCGGTGGATGGGCCGTGAAGCCCGCTGCATCATCGATAATCCGCATCGGGACGGGCTGCTCGTCATCCGGGGGGGAGTGAATAAGGATGCCGTTCCCGACCAGAAGATTACCTTCAAGATCAACGACCTGGTGCTCGACGAGTTCATGCCTGATGACGTCACCTTCGAGAAGAGCTACACGTTGAAAAAAGAGACGCTTGGGGAAAAGGATGAGTTCATCCTCACCCTGACCGTGGATAAAACGTTCATCCCCGCGAAGTTCTACCCGCAGAACAAGGATGAGAGGGAGCTCGGCTGTCAGGTATCCTTCATCTATTTTCGCTGAGCCCCGGACCGACCTTTGGCGGAGACGCTGACCTTTTTGTGGCCGCCCTTAATTCTCTAAGGGCGGTAGGTGGGTTTAATACGCTAAGAACAGAGTCCGGAAAAGTGTCTCCGCTAGCGGATCCAGATCGAGGAGTCCGGATCCCTCTTCTCCTGGCCTAGGAATTTCTCCAGGTCCTGGCGGGCCAGGGTTTCTTCTTCCTGCGCCGACTGCAGCTTGATAAAGGTCTCCGCGATGGATCGCTGAACGGCGTCCTTGGTGGTCATGTCTTCGAGGCCGTAGAACTGCTGCCAGAGCGACCCCATCTTGAGGGTGAGCAACTCCACGTATTCTTTGGCCTTCTCCCATCTCTCTTGCCGAGCCTTGAGGTCGGCAGGGACCGGTCTGTCTGCGGAGGGGAGGACGGCTGCCGGCGGCTCCTGAAGCTCTGCCGGGATTGCTGGAGTCCCTTCGGATGAGGTGACCTGTTCCGTCATGGGAGCAGGGGGAGCGGGAGGCGTCTCCAGGGCGGGTTTTTTCCTGAGCTTAGCGAGGCTGGCATTGGTGATGACCGTGGCCTTCTTGCCTTTCAGGGCGGCCCGCCGCTCCCTTTCCTTCTGGGCGATTTCGGCCAGACTCTGGGGGAATAATAAAGAGCTCAGGGTGACCGTAAGAAAGGCAACAGCCAGCAGTCTCTTCACCGACATCCTAAAGGCATGCTAACGCATGCTCGCTTACGTGTCAATCTTCCGTCTCCGGGGGAACCGAGGTCCGGACGGCCAACGAGTTGGGTTCGACGGCTATCTCGATGGCCCCGTCCCGGCTCGTGGTCAGCACGCGGGCGCCGACCGCTCGATAGCGTTCCATGACCTCCGGGTGTGGGACGCCGTAGATATTGCCCTTGCTGGCGCTGACGATCACGACCTCAGGCGAGACAGCGGATAGGAAGGCCGCCGAGCTTGAGGTACGGCTGCCGTGATGCGGTGACTTGAGGACCTGAGACCTGACCTCAAGCCCGGCGTCCAGGATTTCTTTCTCCGCCTCCATCCCGATATCGGCGGCCAAGAGGAAAGATTGATTTCCCGAGGTCAACCGCAGGACGAGCGAGTCATCGTTGGTGGCCTCTCGCTCCAGGGGGAGGGACAGCCTGGGGCCGAGCACCTCGATGGTCACTGGGCCCTCGCGGATCCTATACCCGCGAAAAATGCGCTTCTGGCGCGTCGACTTGCGAAGGCCTTTCTTAAGCTCGGCATAGGCTTGGTCGTTGTCCGGAGAAAAGGCTTCCCAGTACTCGGCGACGGTGAAGTTCCTGGTCACAGCCTGGAGTCCGTTGAGATGGTCGGGGTGACCATGGGTCATGACCAGGTAATTGAGTTTCTTGATGCCGCAACGCCAAAGAAGGGGGGAAACGACGTACTCGCCGATATCGAAGCCCGGGTCCGGTATGCCTCCGCCGTCGATGAGCATCTTCCTCCGGCCCGGGAATTCGACCAGGATGGAATCCCCCTGTCCAACGTCGATGAAGGTCAGCCGGAGCGAGGCTGAGAATCGCGGGGGAAAGGGGTAGGTGACGCAGGCGATCAGGAAGACAGCGAAAAGGGCGGCGCTCAGCAGCCTCTGGATCCTAAATCGGGGGCGAAGGAGGAGCAGCGAGAGAAACAGGAAATACCCGATGATAACCGCCGGCGGCGGCGCTGGGATCCGGTAGGAGGACCCGGGAACGCCGTCCAGAGAGCCCGATATCCACAGAAATACGCCGACCGCTGACTTAAGGACAGGGGCCAGCAAAGCCGCCAATCCGGGGCTCATAGGTGAGACGGCCAGGAAGACGAAGCCAACGGCCATGACGACCCCGATCAACGGGACGGCCGGAAAGTTGAGCAAGAGCGCAGCGAAGGTGACCCGGTTGAAGGAGGCCGCCAGCAGCGGAAGGACACCCAGCTGGGCAGCCAGGGACAGCGCGAACAACTCGCTGACCCTCAAGGGAAGGCGCGGCAGGACGCTCAGGATTTTGGGGTAGAAGAGGATGATGGAGAGGGTGGCTGCAAAGGTCAGTTCGAACCCCATGTCAAAAAGGTAGAAAGGGTTGGATAAAAGGAGGACAAAGGCGCTGAAAGAAATGGTGTTGAGAAGGTGGGTTTGTCTCCATAGAAGCCGGCCCGCAAGATAGGTTAGGGCCATGATCGTGGCCCTGAAAACCGAGGCTCGGCCTTCAACTAGGAGGGAATAGAAGAGCAGCAGCGCGATCAGGATCACATAGGAGGCTCGACTGGGCACCCGGAAAACGCGGAGGACAAAAAAGAAAAGAACGGAAATGATGCCGATGTGCGCGCCGGATATGGCGATCAGGTGGAACAGGCCCGACCTCTGAAGGGCGGCGGTTGTCTCTTCGTCCATTCGGCCCCGCTCGCCGAGGAGCATGGCCTCGAGGACTGCTCCCTGTTGCGAGAGCGCGCTCCCGTCCGCGGTGGAAAAGTGTTCCTCGATCCGCTTCTGAAGGGCCTGGCGGAGGGCTGAGACCTGACGCAGGGGCGAAGCCCGACGCGCCCGCCGGCTCAAATCGACAAGAAGAGCGCTCTTGGTGACCGCATAGTTATGGATGAGCTGGTTTTTCCGCAGGCCGGCCAGGCGGGACTCGCCGAAGTTCCGGAAGTCGCGGGCGGGAATGACCTGGGCGGAGGCGGTAATTCTGTCCCCGGTCTTGAGCCTCAGCGGCGAGGGATAGGCCGAGGCATGCAACACGGCAACACGCAGGTTTCCCCGGGATTCGACATCGCGGTCCTGGAATCGGATCTTCTCCACGCGGAGGTAGAGAAGGGTCCGGCCGATGCCGCAGGAAGGTGAGCGGTACAGCCGGCCGGAGAAATCGCAGTAGCTCTCCAGGCTGAATTCTCTGACCGGGTTTCGCTCATAGTCAACCTCGCTCTGGGCATACAGGCTCCATCCGAGGACCAGGGTAGCGGCCAAGCCTAGGGCGAAGGCGAGGCGCTCCCTTCTCCGCCAATACGCCAGCCAGGCACCCCCGAGGGAGGCCAGCAGAGCGGCGACAGGAAAGATCAGGTCCGTGGATAGGAGGGAGCCTAAGAAAATCCCCAGAGACAGCGACGCCGCCAGGTAGAGGAACGGAAAGAGCATGAGATCTCAGATAGTGAGAGATTCCTGATAGATACCATAGACGTCTCTCAGTGTGTCGGAGATCTCACCCAATGTTGCTTCTGCTTTGACACAGGCAATGAGAAAGGGCATGAGGTTGTCGGGGGAGCCGGCCGCCCGGCGCAGCGCTTCGAGGCTTTTTTGGACTGCCCGGGCAGAGCGCGTCCTCTTCAGGCGCCGCAGTCTCTCGACCTGGGCGTGCTCGATCTTCCTGGCCGAAGCGTGGAGCCGGAACCTGATCTTTTCCGGGGCGCCGGCGTATTCGTTCAGGCCGACAATGACCTGCTCTTTGCTTTCCACTTTTTTCTGGTAATTATATGCGCTTTCCTGGATCTCCCGCTGTATGGTGCCATCCTCAATGGCCTTAAACATCCCGCCCATATCGTCGATCTTGCGCAAATAGGCCCAGACTTTCTCCTCGATGGAGGCGGTCAGGCTTTCCAGGAAATAGGACCCCCCGAGAGGATCGGCGGTGTCTGCCGCGCCGCTCTCGTGGGCGATGATCTGCTGTGTGCGCAGGGCAATGCGCACCGATTCTTCGCTGGGCAAGGCCATGGCTTCGTCCCTGGAATTGGTATGAAGGGACTGAGTGCCGCCGAGCACCGCTGCCAGAGCCTGCAGGGCCACCCGGACAACGTTGTTCTCGGGCTCCCGCGCGGTCAGGGTTACTCCGCTCGTCTGAGTATGGAAACGGAAGGCCCAGGAGAGGGGATTTTTCGCCCGGAACCTTTCGCGCATCAGCTTCGCCCAGATGCGCCGGGCTGCCCGGAACTTAGCGATTTCCTCGAAGAACTGGTTGTGGGCGGCCAGAAAAAAAGAAAGACGGGGAGCGAACGCGTCCACGTCCAATCCCGCCTTGACGGCCGCCTCGATGTAGGCGACGGCGTCGGCAAAGGTAAAGGCCAGTTCCTGGACCGCCGTGGCGCCGGCTTCGCGGATATGGTAGCCGCTGATGCTCATGGTGTTCCAGCGGGGCACTTTTTCTTGGCAGAAAGTCAGGATATCGACGATGATCCGGAGAGAGGCCGGGGGAGGGTAGATGTAGGTCCCCCTGGCGATATATTCTTTGAGGAGGTCATTTTGAATGGTCCCGCTCAGGCTAGCCCAGGGGATGCGACGCTTCGAGGCGATCGCCAGATACATAGCCAGAAGGACGGCCGCCGTGGCGTTGATGGTCATGGAGACGCTTACGGAGGCGAGCGGGATCTTCCGGAACAGAGTCTCCATATCGTGGATGGAGTCGATGGCCACGCCTACCTTGCCGACCTCGCCGCGAGCCTGCGGATGGTCGGAATCCAAGCCGAGCTGGGTAGGGAGGTCGAAGGCAACGCTCAGGCCCGTCTGCCCTTGAGAGAGGAGGTAGCGGTAGCGCCTGTTGGATTCATCGGCTGAGCCGAACCCCGCATACTGACGAATGGTCCAGAGGCGGCTGCGGTACATCGCGGGATAAATGCCCCGGGTGAAGGGGAATTCACCCGGGCTGCCGAGCTCTTTTTGGGGGTCAAACCCGGCCGGGTCGCCGGAACCGTATACAGCCTTAACCTCTATGCCGGAAGAGGTTTCGAACCTGGCTTTCCGGGCCTTGCTCATCGGCGCTGAGGGGTATTCGCTCCCTGGCTGAGAAGGCCTGAGAACACGCTGCCGGGTATTAGGTGAATTATGAGGAGGGACCGCTCGACGTCGACGGCCCGACTAGAAAAAGCAAATTGAGGGATCGGCCGGGAATCGTCCCCCTTACTTGACGTTTCCCTCTCCATAGCCCTGGGGCGGCTTCTTGGCGTATTCCTCTTTCTTTTTGTCGAGGAACTCCTTAATGGCCTCTATGCCTTCCTGGGCCTTTTCTTTGACCACCTGGATGCCCTTTTCGGCCTCTTTGCTGATCTTATCATAGCCTTCTTTGGCCTTCTCCCCCGTCTTGTTGGCTTGCGTCTTGATTTTCTCCCGGGTCTCTTTGCCGCTGGCGGGAGCGAAGAGGATCCCCAGGAGGAAGCCGGTGGTCGCGCCGATGACGAAGGAAACAGCGACTTCCAGGGCACTCGATCCTTTGTTATCCCCCATGTTTCTTCTCCTTTCTTTTCCTGAATTGTTTCCAGAAGAACGAAGCCAGAGGAAGCATCAAGGGCAGAAATTTTGAGCTCGGCCGCAGGACCCTGGTGGTCAGGAAGAAGGAAGCCTCGGAAAGGTTGACCGCCGTCCTTTTGGAAGCCTCCATGAACTCTCCGAGATTGACGAGCCTGTCCTTGATCATGCCATTGAGCTCGTTCATATTCTTGACGAGCCCGACGACCTCGACCATGGTTTTTTCCGCTTCCTCGGTGACGCGCCGGAGCTGAGCCAGGACGCGGACGAGATAGACCGCGATCACGACGGCGACGAGAGTGAGGACAAGAAGGAGGAACTGGTTCAAGGTCAATGGCATGCTGTCTTCAAAATAGAACAAAAAAGGGGATTTGTCAATTTGAAAAAGTCAGCTGGAACACGATCACTTGCAGAGGATCTTGTTGATCTGGAAGAGGCGGTATTCGGATTCGATCCTCTTGAGGATCTGGATGCAGCGGTCCACCTGTCCGCGGTCACTGGCCGCTTCCCAGTCGGCGAACAAAGGAGCGACGGTGAAGTCGAGTCTCTTGCGGAACAGACGATTGATCCCTTGGAGGGCCCGCCAGTGGGTGATCATGAGCAGGGCCAGAGCGGCGAAGGCGACGTTGGGGCCGGGGAGCAGGGCCGCCAGCCCGCTGAGCGGAAGGAGGAGCGTCTCTCCGATGAGAACGAGAATGTGCTTGGTCCGTTGTTTGTGGAGGAACAAGGAGAAGCGCAGCCGGATACGCTTCTCGGGCCGCCGGCCGGAATGGCGGACGGGGACGGCCTCCTCACCTGTTTTCAGGATATTGATGAAGGCCTGCTCTTGCCGCAGGATCCTGGGGGGGAGAAGGGTGAGCTTTTTTTGGGCTAATTGCCAGGCTCTCTTGGTTCGCGAAACGGGGATGGAGATGTCCTTCTCGGGCTCGGAAGAGAAAAAGCGGTATTTTTCGCGGTGGTCCTGGATGAAGAAGAATTCCATGAAGCGAAAAGTATTTTAACACGTGTCTCAAGGCCGAGGCAAGATGTCAGGCCGACCCTATCTCCGCCTGTTCAAAAGGTAGATAAAGAACGGCGCGCCGAAGAGGGCGGTAATGATGCCGATGGGAAGCTCTGTGGGGGAGAGAACGGTCCGGGCGAGCAGGTCACAGAGGACGAGGAATGTGCCGCCGGTGAGAGCGGACAGGCCGAAGAGATAGCGGTGGTCTGGGCCGATGATGATCCTCACCCAATGGGGGACGATCAGCCCGACGAACCCGATGACCCCACTCACGGAAACAGAGACGGCAGCCAGCAGGGTTGAGACGGCCAGGAAGGTCCGCCGGACCCGAGCGACCGGGCTGCCCAGGGATTGGGCCATCTCATCCCCGAGGACAAGGAGGTTCATGTCTTTGGCCAGCCATTGGGCGATGAGAAGGCAGAGGACGAGGTAGGGAGCGACCATGCCGGCCTGCCGCCAGTCAGCCAGGGCAAAGCTCCCGAGAAGCCAGAAGACGGCTTGTTCAAAAGAGTCCGACTTCATGAAAAGGAGGAATGAAGTCAGGGAAGAGGCGACTGCGCCGGCCGCGATCCCGGTCAGGAGAAGCGTCTCGACCTTGAAGCCCGCCTGCGTCTGGGAGAGAAGATAGACCAGGGAAACGAGGACGAACCCGACCCCGAAGGCGAAGATGCTTTGCCAAGAAAAACCCCAAGCGCCCACCGCCCCGAGACCTAGGGAGAGGCAAAGCACAGCACCGAAGGAGGCTCCGGACGAGACGCCGACGACAAAGGGATCGGCCATGGGGTTCTGGAAGTAGCCCTGGAGAATGGCCCCGGACAGGGAAAGGCTGGCCCCTACCAAGAAGGCCAGGAGCGCGCGGCAAAGCCGCAGATCGAAGAAGATCGTCCGGTAGGTTTGATCCTTATGGAAGAGAAAATCCCAGAGGTGGCCGGGGCTGGTTGGAACGGCCCCGATCGCCATAGAGAGCAGAAGAGATGCGGCCAGAATAAGGAGGAGGACGATCGCAAAGGCCGCCCTTTTTCTGCCGGGATTCATCATCGGGCCTCGAATTTCTCCGGATGAAGGATGCGGGCCACCGCCTCCAGGGCGCCGATGAGCCGCGGTCCGAAGCGGCCGGCCATATTCTCATCGAGCCAGTGGATATTGTCGTCTTGGACCGCCCGGACATCCTTGAAGCGCGGGTCGGTGCGGAAGGATTCCCCGGCCCGGGAAAAGAATTCCCTGTCCTTGGCCATGATGACAATGATATCCGGGTTTTCGTGGATGAGCTGTTCGCGGTTGAGTTGGAGCCAGCGCCGCGGGACGCCCCCGGCGATGTTCTGGCCCCCGGCCTGGACGAGAAGGTCATTGAGGTAGCTTCCCTGGCCGCAGGTCCAGAGGCCCTGGCCGTAGACTGAGAGAAAAACTTTCGGCCTTTTGGCGACGTCGCGCACGGCCAGCAGGATGGCCTTGCGTTTTTCTTCGAGGAAGCCCGCAAGGGACTGGGCCACTCTTTCCGCTCTTGTCACCCGGCCGACCTTTTCGATCGTTTCAAAGAGCCCCTCGAGCGAGCTCCTCAGGTTCAGGACGAACACGGGAAAATGGAGGCTCCGGAGCTTATTCAGGATACCCAAGGGATTTCCCCTGAAGGCAATGATCAGGTCGGGCCGGAGGGACTGGATCTTTTCCAGGTTGGGGTCCACCAGGCCGCCGATCTTTTCTTTCTGGAGAGCCTCGGCCGGATAATCGCAATAGCGGGTGACTCCGACAATGCGGTCGCCGAGGCCGAGGGCAAAGAGGATCTCGGTGACGTTCGGGGCCAACGAAACGATGCGCTGAGGGGCTGAGACAAGAGTGAACGGGGTGCCGAAGTCATCGGTTATCGTTATCTGCTGCGGCGATATCGAAGTCGCCAGGAGCGATAACAGGAGGAGGGGTGTCATTCCTTGACCTGCTGATCTGCGGATGGTCTTGGAATGAGGGAAATCTCAGGAAGCTTCGAATAGCGGTTCTCGCGGATATCCACGTCGGCTCGGAAGACGTCCTTGATATTTTCCCGGGTGATCATCTCTGCCGGAGCCCCATGGGCGGCGATCCGGCCGTCTTTGAGGAAGATGATCTTCCGGGCATAGGGGATGACGAGGTTGATGTTGTGTTCGGTCGCCAGGATCGTCTTTCCTTGTTCCTTCTGAAGCCTCGCCAGGATCTCGAATACTTCGAGACCGTAGTTAAGGTCGAGGTGGGAGCTGGGTTCGTCCAGGAAAAGGAGCGGAGTGTCCTGCGCCAAGGCCCGGGCGATGAGGACCCGCTGGCGCTCGCCGCCGCTCAGATGGGCGACCTCCCTCTCCTGGAGATGGGAAATCTCCACCATCTCCAAGACCTCCTGGATAGCGTTTCGATCTGCGGCGGAAAGCCCGGCCAGCCGTCGCTGGTGCGCGTAACGGCCCATCGCCACGACCTCGAGCACGCGGAATTCAAACGCCAGGCCGGCGGTCTGGGGGACAAAAGCGATCTGCCGGGCGATCTCGCGGCGCGTCATCTTGAAGACATCAAGGCCGTCGACCCTGACCTCTCCGCTGACATCTTTCAGAAGTCCTTGAAGGGCCTTGATCAGGGTACTCTTTCCCGAGCCGTTGGGACCAAGAACGCAGGCGAATCCGCCCTTTTCAAGGCTCATGTTTATATCCTGGACAACAGCACCGCTGCCGTAGCCAGCGCGCAGACTCTTGACTTCCAGGAGACCCATCGGACTGTCGTTTTAATCTCTTTCCTTCAAAAAATCAAGGAATCATGAGGGGAAGCCAGGGGCGAGGTTTGTGTTCGGAGCGCCGGCTGTTCAGGACTCTTCTAGGGAACGACGCAGGCAGGAAAAGGCGATGGCCAAAAGCGCCATCACCCCCGCGCAGCCGAACCAGAGCGCCGTGCCGCCCAGATGTCCGTAGACGGCCGCCCCGCCGGCCGGGCCGATGATGAAAGCTAGCGAGAAGGCGAAGCTGAAGAAACCCAAATAGCGGCCGCGGGTCTCGGGACTGGCCCGTCCCGCGATGAGGGCCGTGAGCAACGGCATGCTCAGGATCTCCCCAAAAGTCCATATGGCCACGGTAAAGGCGGCATAAAGGAAACCCCGGCCCAGGGGCATCAGGCCGAAACCCAGCCCGAGCAGAATAAAGGACAGGTTGATCATCCGGGCCCTGGGGTAAGGCCGTATTTTCTCCATGAGCGCCATCTCTAGGGTAACGATGAGGATCGTGTTGACCGAAAGCAGCCGGCCGATCAGATCTTCGGCCAGGTTATAGGAGCTGCGCATGTAGAGAGGGAACGTCGCGAAGATCTGGACGAACACCGCGGCCCAGGCGATGACCAAAAGCATGAGCAGCAGGAAAGGTCCGTCGCGCCAGGGCGTCCGGACGGCACCGGGTCGAATCGGCCCCTCTTTCGACTCGGCCGACCGCAGCTGCCCCTCCGGTCTCCTCCAAATGATCAGAAAAAGGCCGGCCGCAGCGATGCATGTCAGGCCGTCCGCCCAGAATATGAGCCTATAGTCGCGGAGGGCCAGCAGGCCTCCCACGGCCGGGCCGATCGTCACGCCAAGATTGTTGGCCAGCCGGTTGAGGGCGAAACCTTTGACTTGGAGATCGCGAGGACAGACCCTTGCCATGGAGGCCGCGTTGGCCGGGTAGAGCGCCCCGGCCGCCAGGGAAAAGACGAAGAGAAGGGGGAGAAGAGCGCCTGCCGAGCGGACCTGTCCCAGGGCGATGAGGAATCCTCCCGACAGTACTAGGCTGAATTTTTGTACCGCGGTGGACCCGACCCTGTCGGAAAGCCAGCCCCCCATGGTGCCGCCGGCCAGCGATCCCAGCCCGTAGAGGCTGAGCGCCTGGCCCGCCCGGGCCGGAGTGAACCCGAGCCGCTTCGTCAGGTATAGCGACAGGAAGAAAATGACCATCGCCCCGGAGGAATTCACCAGATTGACGGCGAACAGGAACCAGGCCTCACGGGGCAGGCCGCTGAAGGCCCGGCGATAGAGCTCCACGATGCCCTTGACCATGGTCTTTTGCGGATATTATAACCCAAGGCGAGGGGTAGTGGCTGGAGAAACCCGTATGAGGAGTGAGCGGGCATGGTTTCTCGACCGAAGGGAGAGAAGAGCGAACGACGAATCGAGCCCGTTTTCCGCGCCGGGAGAAAACGGGCGCGGTTTCGACGCCACTACCCCGAGCCTTTTCTTGACTTTTAGCAGGGGTTGAATCTAATATTGAGCGGTACGCTAAGAAACCCCAAATCAAGGACTTAATCGAGCGCTGCGGACTAAGATGAAAGACGTGTATCCATTCCAGGAGGTCGAGAGGAAGTGGCAAGAGATCTGGGCGGAGAAGCAGGTTTTCGCGGCCTCCGATGATCCCCGGCTGACAAAGTACTATTGTCTGGAGATGTATCCCTACCCCTCCGGGCGGATCCATATGGGGCACGTCCGCAACTATTCCATCGGAGACGTCATCTCCCGCTTCTACCTGATGAAGGGGCTCAATGTCCTCCATCCCATCGGCTGGGACGCTCTGGGCATGCCGGCTGAAAACGCGGCCATCAAGCACGGCATCCACCCCCAAACCTGGACGTTCGATAACATCGCCCACATGAAGCGTCAGTTGCAGAGCCTGGGTTTCTGCTACGACTGGTCCCGCGAAGTCAATACCTGCCTTCCCGAATACTACAAATGGAATCAGTGGATTTTCCTGAAGATGTTCGAGCGCGGGCTGGCCTTTCGCAAGAAAAGTTGGGTTAACTGGTGCCCGCAATGCCGGACGGTCCTGGCCAACGAGCAAGCGGCCGGCGGGTCGTGCTGGCGCTGCGATTCGGGTGTCGAGCAGAAAGAGATGGAACACTGGTTCTTGAAGATTACAGCTTACGCCAAGGAGCTTCTGGACGGACATAAGCTCCTCGAGAAATGGCCCGAACATGTTCTGCTGATGCAGAAAAATTGGATCGGTGAGAGCGAAGGCGCCCACATTGCGTTTCCTCTGGACGGAACCCACCGGACGATCGAAGTGTTCACCACCCGTATTGATACGATCTTCGGCGCTACCTTCATGCTTCTCTCTCCGGAACACCCTCTCAGCCGTGAGCTCCTGGCCGATGCGCCGGGAAAGGAGAGCCGGCGTCAGGAAATGGTCCGGGCGGTCCGGGACGGCCGGATGAGAAAGGAACAGGAAGAACTTGAAAAGGAAGGGATCGACACCGGGGAAAAGGCGGTCAACCCGTTCTCGGGGGAAAAGATTCCCGTCTGGATCGCCAACTACGTTCTGATGGATTATGGCACCGGCGCAGTCATGGCGGTGCCGGCCCATGATCAGCGGGATTTCGAATTCGCCCGGAAATACGGCCTGACGATCCGGCCAGTCATCGCTCCTGCCGACCCTCCGCTCCCCGGAAACCCCCAGGAAGGGGCGACCGAAGAACACGGCGTCCTGATGAACTCCGGAGAATTCTCCGGTCTGAGCTCCCGGGAGGCGATGGAGAAGATGTCTGCTTTTGCCCAAGGCCGCGGTTTCGGCCGCAAAAGCCTCACCTACAGGCTTCGGGATTGGGGCATCTCCAGGCAGCGCTACTGGGGGACTCCTATCCCGGTCATTTACTGCGATAAATGCGGGGCCGTCGGTGTCCCCTATGAAGACCTGCCCGTCGAGCTCCCCTATGATGTCAAATTCACGGGAGAGGAAGGGTCTCCTCTGGACAAGGCGTCTGAGTTCGTGAACACGAGCTGCCCGAAGTGCGGCGGCCGGGCCCGGCGGGAAACGGACACCATGGATACGTTCTTCGATTCCTCCTGGTATTTTTTCCGGTACACATCGCCGCGCCAGAAGGACGCCCCATTTGACCCGGCCAAAGCTTCATACTGGCTTCCCGTCGACCTCTATATAGGCGGGGTGGAACATGCCATCCTCCATCTGATCTACGCCCGGTTCTTCACCAAGGTGCTGAGAGACTTGGGCTGCGCCTCGATCGACGAACCTTTCCCGCACTATCTCGCCCAGGGCATGGTCACCAAGGACGGGGCGGCCATGTCGAAATCGCGGGGGAATGTGGTCGACCCGGATGAGATGATCCGGGAATACGGCGCTGACGCCCTGCGTCTGTTCATTCTTTTCGCCTCGCCGCCGGAGAAGGAATTCGCCTGGGCCGAGGACGGGATCGAAGGCTGCTTCCGCTTCCTCAACCGGGTTTGGTCCCTCGTCGAGGAGGACCGCGCCCTGTTCGGGGCGGGCGCACCCCGATCGATCAGCCGGGATTTGTCGGCCGGCCTGGCTCTGCTCAAGAAGACGCATCAGACCATCCGTAAAGCGACAGAGGATATCGGTAAACGCTTCCATCTCAATACAGCCATCAGCTCGATCATGGAGCTCTATAACCTGATCCGGAAAGAGAGGGGTTCGCTGCGGCAGAGCGAGGACGGGAGGACAGCGCTGCGCTTTGCCCTCGAAAACATGCTCGTGCTTCTTGCGCCCTTTGCCCCCCATCTTTCCGAAGAGCTTTGGCAGCGGACGGGCCACGGGGAGCTCCTGGCCCGCTTCCCCTGGCCGTCATTCGACCCCGAGCTGGCCAAAGAGGAGACCGTCGTCGTCGTCGTCCAGATCAACGGCAAGCTCCGCGATAAGTTCGAGGCCAATGCGGATATCACGGAAAGCGAGATGGAAGAACGTGCCCTGGCCCTCGAACGGATCCGTTCCCTCATCGCCGGCCGTCCGGTCAGGAAGGTCATCTGTATCGAGAACAGGCTGGTCAATATCGTCGTCTGAGCGCCATGGGCATAAGAAAATTGATCGGTCCGGCTCTTGCCTGCCTGTTCCTTGTCCACTGCGGCTACCATTTGCGGGGAACGGGCAGCGCTTTGCCTCCGAATATCAAGAAGGTCGACGTCCCCATGTTCAAGAATCTGACCACCCGATTCGACCTGGACGTCAAACTGACCCAAAGCGTTATCAGCGAGTTGGTCTCCCGCGGGAAGGTGGAAGTGACAAGCGAATCGGCCGGCTCCGACGCCCTGCTGGCAGGAGAGATCACCTCCTTTAATGTCAACCCGATCGCTTTCTCCGACCAGGATACGGCCGACCGCTATACTATCACGGTGACAGCGAAGGTCGTCCTGCGCGACCTGGCCAACAGGAAGATCCTCTTTTCCAACCCTTCCTTTGTCTATCAGGAAGAATACGAGGTGCCCGCCGGCACAAGCTACGAGACCTGGGAAACCGAGGCCATCGACAAAGTGGCCGAGAAATTCGCCCGCAGCCTGGTCAGCACGCTTCTCGAGGGATTTTGAGATGGCCGTCATCGACCCCTTGATCGGGGAGATCAAGGAGGACAAGCTGGCAGCGGGCTACGTCTTTTACGGCGAAGAAGATTACCTGGCGGAAGGGTTCATCCAGAGACTCACGCAGGCCCTTATCTCGCCTGAGGCCCAAGGGTTTAATATTGAGAAGTTCGACCTGGCCGGAGCGCGCTGGGCGGATATCATCGACACCGCCCGGACTGCCCCCTTTTTCTTTTCTCCCTGGCGCCTTGTCGTCGTCAGGGCCGTTGAGAAAGACAGGGATGGAAAGTCGGCCAAGGAGGACAGGGAGGCCGGCGGGAAGCTTTCCTCTCTCGACGAAAAAATCCTCCGCGGGTATTTCCGTTCCCCGGCTTCGAGGACGGTGCTGGTGGTGGTGATTAAGGGGCGGGTCAAAAAAAACCACCCCTTGGTCAGGTTTTTTGGCTCCCTTCCCCGCTCAACGGTGGTCCTCCAGGAAGTCAAACCCCTGAGGCAGGATGCCCTCCACCTCTGGATGAAGCAGCGTCTGGCCGCCCTGGGGAAAGCAGCGACGTCCGATGCCCTGCTAAGGCTGGAAGAGGTAGCCGGTAGCGACCTTCGCCTGATCGACCGCGAATTCGAGAAGATCACCGCCTATGTTGCCGACCGGAAAACGATCGATATAGAAGACATCCTCCAAGTCTGCGATTGGACAAAGGGCTTTGTCGAATGGGACCTGACGGACTCGTTGAAAAAGGGTGATCAGCGACAGGCGCTGTTGACCCTGAACCGGGCTTTTCAAGAAGGGGAGGAGCCCGAGAATATCCTGAGGGTGCTGGCTAGGTTCTTCCGCGATCTTCTCCTGGCCAAGCTTTGGCTCAGCGAGGGTCGCGGCAGGAAGGAGATTTTTGCCTTCCTCAAGCCCCAGATCAAAGAGACCTTTGTTAAACTCTATGCGGACGAATTTCGGGCCCTTTTCTCGCTTCTCGAACGGATATCTCTCGGAGAGATCACCTCGACCATACGAGAGCTGGAAAAGATCGACCTGGCAATAAAAACCACGGGGATTTCCATTGAGCCATTGATCGAGCGGTTCGTGGTCGAGTACTGTCGCTGGCTGCAGCGACCGCAGGAAAGGAGAAGCGCTACTTCGAGGGAGAGGGGTTGATCAGCCCGACCTGCCGGGTGAGACGTGACTTGATGCGGGCGCCCTTTTTCTTGTGGATGGCGCCTTTCTTGACCGATTTATCGATGAGGGAGACCGTGGACGGAGCCAGTTTCTGGGCGGTTTCTTTATCTCCCTTCTGGATGGACTCGCGGAGTTTCTTGACCTGAGTGCGGAGAGCAGACCTATTCTGCCGGTTGACAGCGTTTCTCCGGATGCTGCGGCGGTGCTGGCGGACCGCGGAATTGTGATGAGCCATATCCTACTCCTTGTTTTCGGCTCATATGATAAAATATGCGGCTGCCAAAGTCAAACCGGATAGAGGCCGAACGAGGATGATCATCGTCTTACAACGGGTCAAACAAGCGTGGGTCGAGGTCGAAGGACGGACCACCGGGAGGATCGGCCCGGGGATCTGCCTACTTGTTGGCATCGAGAAGGGGGACACCCCTGAGGATGCCGAGTTCCTGGCTCGAAAGGCGACCGAGCTTCGCATTTTCCCGGACAGGGAAGGTAAGATGAACCTTTCCCTGGGGGATTCAGGCGGAGAGGTTTTGGCCGTATCCCAGTTTACCCTGGCTGGCTCGACGAAAAAGGGAAGGCGGCCGAGCTTCGATGACGCCGAGGAGCCGGCGCTGGCAGCGGAGCTGTTCGAACATTTGGTGGCCCTGATCAAAGGAAAGGGATTTCGGGTGGAGACAGGCGTCTTTCAGGCTATGATGGATGTCCACCTCACCAACGAGGGGCCCGTCACTTTCATCCTGGAATCCCGCAAGGCTCGCGAGGATACCCGGTCCCTCAGCCGCTGAAACGGACGCTGCTGACCTTGCGGAGGGCGTCGCTGGCCGCATGTCTCACGTAGACGCTTCCGTCCTTGGTCAGCTGAACGAGGAGGGCCAGGGCGTCCTTTCCTCCGATGTCTCCGAGGGCCTCGGCGGCGCTTTTCCGGACATCGATATTGGAGTCGGACAAGAGTTTCTTGATGGCGGGAACCGCGGCGCTGTCTTTCCGCAGGGCGAGCACGCGGAGCACAGCGCTCTTCACATACCAGGGCGGCCTGGACAGCTTCTCGTAGAGAAGAGTTGAGTTCCAGATCTCCCTTTGGCTCAGCTCTTTGATCAGGAAATCGCGGATGGACTCGCAGGGATCGGAGAGGCCTTCTACCAAGACCCTGAGGACCCAAGGGGCTTGGAGCCGGGAGATAGCTTTCAGGACCTTCAGACGCCTGTCCCTGTCGGGCAGCGAGGTCAGTTTTCGGAGGAAGGCATCCGAGTAATATCCCCCCTTCTTGTCTTTCTCATCGAGTTCCTTGACGGCCCGCCTGGCGGCGTTGGCGATCGCCCGGAAGTCATCCTCGAGAAAACTCTTATAAACCTCGGACTCTTGATAGGACGCTTCTCTCAGGAACTTGAGCGCTGTCGCCTTGACCAGGGGGGAGGCCTCTTCTTGCTTGAGGATAGAGAGAAGGAAGACGATCCTTTCTTCCTTGGCTAGAGTCTCGATGCGTGTATAAAGGAACTTGATCTTCTCCTGCGGCGGCAGGGGCGAGAACTGCTCCGAAAATTCCTCGATCGTCATGTCCATCCTGACGCCAAGGCCATCTCAAACCATATCCAGGATATGGCCCATTTTCTCTTTTTTCGTTTTCAGGTATTTCAGGTTGGCCTGGTTCGGCGGCACCTCGATCGGCACCCTGTCGACGATTTCCAGTCCGTAGCCGGCCAGACCGATAAATTTGCGGGGGTTGTTGGTCATCAATCTGATCTTTTTAACTCCGAGCGCGACCAGGATCTGGGCTCCGATCCCATAGTCCCGCTGGTCAGGCTTGAAGCCAAGGCGGCGGTTGGCCTCAACGGTATCTGCGCCCCGGTCCTGGATGGCGTAGGCTTTAATCTTATTGGTCAGGCCGATCCCGCGGCCTTCCTGGTTCAAGATGTAGAGGATGATCCCGCGGCCCTCCTTTTCAATGCCTTCCATGGCCTGATGGAGCTGCTCCCCACAATCGCAGCGGCTGGAGCCGAAGGTGTCTCCCGTCAGGCACTGGGAGTGTGCCCGGACCAAGATCGGCTCTTCACCGTCGATCTTGCCTTTGACCAGGGCGACATGATTTTCATGACTGATTACGTCCTCGAATACCCATATCCGGAAGTGTCCATGGCGGGTGGGCATGTCCGCTTCATCGATCTTCCGTACCAGGCTCTCGTTTTTCATCCGGTACTTGATCAGTTCGGCGATGGTCAGGATGGGGATGTCGTGCTTCACACTGAATTTCTTGAGCTGGGGCATCCGGGCCATGGTCCCGTCCTCGTTCATGATCTCGCAGATGACCCCAGCCGGTGTCAGCCCGGCCAGCCTGGCAAGGTCGACGGCCGCCTCGGTCTGCCCCGCCCTGGCCAGAACCCCTCCTTCTTTGGCCTCGAGAGGGAAGACGTGCCCAGGCCGCACCAGGTCGGAGGGTTGGATCTTGGGGTCTATGGCGGCCTGGATGGTCCTGGCCCTGTCGTAGGCCGAGATCCCGGTCGTGACGCCGTCCTTTGCGTCGATGGAAACGGTAAAGGCTGTCTCAAAACGGGACGTGTTCTCCCTGACCATCAGGGGTAAGCGGAGTTCCTCGAGCCGCCCCTTGGTAAGAGGAAGGCAGATCAGCCCGCGGCCGTAAAGGCTCATGAAATTAATGTGCTCGGGGGAGATCTTTTCAGCGGCGACCATGAGGTCGCCCTCGTTTTCGCGGTCCTCATCATCCACGATGATGATGAGCTGGCCGCAGGAGACACGCTCCAGGGCGCGTTCCACGGTGGTGATCGATGATTCAACGCTCATAAAAGCGGCCTTTTGGCTCTCCTCCCGCTTACCGGCACAAAAGCGGAGGTTTAAGACCTATCTTTTCCTTTAGGGAAATAATTATACACATATTTGCCGATAATGTCACACTCCAGGTTGACTGTCTTGCCGGGCTTGAGGTCCTGGAGGTTTGACTTGACCACGGTCAGCGGAATGAGCTCGACGTCAAAGGAGGCCGGCCGGATGTCGGCAAGGGTAAGACTGACTCCGTCGACCGCAACGGAACCCTTGGAGACGAAGTACGGCCGGAGCTCCCTGGGGAAGGAGATGGTGAGACGCCGGCCGGGGTGTTTATCCACGACCTTAAGCACGCGACCCAGCCCGTCGACATGGCCGTTGACCAGATGGCCGCTGATCGGGGTTTGAAGAGTCAAGGGAAGCTCCAAGTTCAACCTTTCTCTCCCCTGGAGCGACCCGAGGCTGGTCTTGGCCAGCGTTTCCTGAGAGAGGTTGAACGAGAGCGTGTTGGCCTCCCGGCGAAGAAGGCTCAGGCAGACGCCGTTGACGGCCACGCTCTCCCCGGTCTCGAGGGGGGGGAAAGTCGGCAAAACCTCCACGGCCAGTTCTTTTTTGGCCGACCGATAGCCTTTGAAAAGCCCTTGATGGTGGATGATTCCGGTAAACATTAGAAATATCCTTGGAGGATGATATCCTCTCCTATACGGAGAGCGGAAACATTCCGGAGTCTCCCTGACCTTCTGACCAAGCGGACTCCTTCCCCCTCCAGGAAAGAAGGCGCGGCCTTGCCTCCGATGAGCCGGGGAGACAGGGTCAGGAAGAGCTTGTCCGCCAGTTTCTTCTCGATCATGGTCGTGAGCAGCCGGCTCCCGCCCTCTACAAGCAGGCTGGCTATGCCTCTCGTTCCCAGACAGGCCAGGACCTCAGCCGCTTCGAGCCGGGGTAAGGAGCCCGCCGCTGCAATGACCTCCACCCCCCTTTTTTCCAGCAGAGCCCTCTTCCTGGAAGGAGCTCCTCTTGTCGTGAAGACGATGATCTTCCCTTCGGAGATCGTGGTCAAGATGCGAGCGCTTACGGGAAGGCGCAGCTTCGAATCCAAGATGATCCGGACGATTTCCTTGCCGGTCCAATGGGGATGACGGACGGTCAATCGAGGGTTGTCCTGGAGGATCGTCCCGATCCCTACCATGATGGCATCCTGCTCGCCGCGGAGGAGATGGACATACTCCCTGGTCAAGGGGGAGGAGATCCAGCGCGAGTCACCCGTCCGAGTGGCCATTCGTCCGTCGAGGCTGAGGGCTGCCTTCAAGGTGACAAAGGGGACGCGGCGGGTGATGTGCTTGATATAGCTCTCATTGAGGATAGCGTTCTTTTCTCTGAGCAGACCGACCGATACATCGATGCCGGCCGCACGCAGTTTCCGGACCCCCTTTTGGCAGACGATCGGGTTGGGGTCGAGGGAGGATACAACCACGCGTTTCGGTGCCGCCCGGATGACGGCCTCGACGCAAGGGGGCGTCCTTCCCCAATGGACGCAAGGCTCCAGGGTCACATATAGGGTGCTCCCCTTGGCCAGCCTGCCCGCCCGCTCCAAGGCGATCGCCTCGGCATGGGGTCGGCCGGGCCGCTCATGGAAACCATGACCGACAATCCTTCCGCGCTGGACGACGACAGCCCCGACATAGGGGTTTGGACTGGCCCAGCCCCTGGCCTTCTCGGCTAGGCCGTAGGCCATCTCGAGGTAAGCTGAATCCTTGGGGTCGATCATGAGATCAGGGCGTTGACGAAGTCCTGAGGGGAAAAGGGCAGGATGTCTTGAGCGTCTTCTCCGACTCCGATGAACTTCACTGGGAGCTTGAGCTCCTCGACAATGCTGATAACGCTCCCTCCTTTTGCGGTTCCATCGAGCTTGGTCAGGAAGAGGCCTGTGATGCCGGCGAACTTGAGGAATTCCCGGGCCTGAGCCAGGGCATTTTGTCCGATGCTCGAATCCAAAACCAGGAGGATCTCCTGGGGCGCGCCGGCGATCTCCCGGCCGATGATCCTTTTAACCTTTTCCAGTTCACCCATTAGGTTGGCATTCGTGTGGATCCGTCCTGCGGTGTCGACGAGAAGGAGGTTTTGGCCGCGCGCCTTAAAAGACTGAAGGGCGTCGTAGACAACCGCCGCCGGGTCGGCTCCATACTGTCCGCGGATGACCGGGATGCCCAGTCTTTTTCCCCATACCGCCAGCTGTTCCTGGGCGGCCGCCCGGAAGGTGTCGGCGGCAACCATCAGGACCTTTTTCCCTGAAGCCTGAAAATGGAGAGCTAGCTTGGCCAGTGAGGTCGTCTTCCCGCCTCCGTTCACTCCAACCATCATGATGACGGCCGGTAAGTGATCAACGGCAAGGTCCGAAGGATAGCGGCCGAGCATCCCGACCAGTTCATCGCGCAGCGCCTGCTGGATCGCCGGGAAAGCCTGGTCTTTCCTGGTTTTTTCCCTGATGGCTTGGATGATCCGGTCAGTGACCGCGGTCCCCGTGTCGGCCAACAGCAAGGCCTCGGCCAACTGGTCCAGGATCTTGTCCCTTGGCTGGCCGCTCAGGAACAGGTCTCCCCACCTCTCCCGGAAGGCCTGGCGAGTCCTGGCGAGCTTTTCTTTGAGGTTACCGAGCACAGCAGACTCATTATAGTTAGGGGGTCTGTTTCCGTCAACGAAGGGCTCGGATTCAGGATCGTCGGCCCGCTCGGTTCCCCAGCGAGGAACCTCGCTCCGCATCCTCCTTCGCTCTTCTCTCCTTCCAGTCGAGAAACCATGCCCGCTCAGTCGTCCACGGACTTCCTCACCTGAATCCTTCGCCCAGGCGGCATAAGGTCTGCCGCTCGCATCCGATATTTTCCCGAGAAGTGGACCATATTCAGGCCCCTCCTGATTGGCCAGGAGGAAAGGGGTGTTTAACGGCGGGTTGAGCGTAAGTAGGTTTTTATGATAAATTTGACAGTGAAAATGATGCCTAAACACTGGGTGATCGCGCCCCCCCGCCCTGAGGCCGCCGTTCTGGCCGCAGAGATGGGCATCCCCTTGGCGATCGCCCGCGTCTTAACCAACCGGAACGTGCTTTCCGCGGAGGCAGCCGAGTCGTTCCTCTACGGAACCCTCGAGGACTTGAATGATCCTTACCTGATGAAGGGGATGGACCAGGCTGTTGACCGGGTCGAGGAAGCCATCCGGAATAGGGAGAAGATCCTGATTTTCGGGGATTACGACGTCGATGGAGTCCTGTCCGTGGTCATCCTGCTTAGGGCGCTCACCGGGTTAGGCGCCGAAGTGGACTACTTCATTCCGGTGAGGCTCAGGGAAGGTTATGGGATCAAGGAGTCCCACGTCCGGGTCGCCAAAGAGAGGGGGGCGCGTCTGGTCATAAGCGTCGATTGCGGGGTTAAGGCCGTAGAATTTGCCGCCAAGGCCAGGGAGGGGGGCATTGACGTCATCATCACTGACCACCACAGGCCCGGTGACGTCCTGCCCGAAGCCATCGCCCTGCTCAACCCCGTGCTCAAGGAATCCGGCTATCCCTATCCCAGTCTGGCTGGTGTCGGAGTTGTCTTCAAACTTCTCCAGGCGCTGCTCGAGAAGCGGGGCAAAGCCGCTCAGCTGGAGCATTACGCCAAACTTGTGGCCATAGGAACGATTGCTGATGTGGCCGACCTCCGGGGAGAGAACAGGCTTCTTGTCAGGCAGGGTCTTAAGGGATTGGAGAAGGTCTCCAACCGTGGGCTGCGGAGCCTCCTCAACGAGTGCGGGCTGCTCGACAAGAAGGTCAGCGAGGGAGATGTCGGCTTCCGGATCGCTCCCCGGCTCAACGCCGCCGGGCGCATGGGAGTTGCAGACGATGCCGTGCGCCTCTTCTTTTCTGACGACGATGATGAATCGGTCCGTCTGGCCCGACGATTGAGCGATATGAACTCGCGGAGACAGAGCGAAGAGGACACCATCTTTTCCCAGGCCTTGGACCGGATCCGGGAGGGCTCCCTGGACCGCCGCTACAAGATGCTGGTCCTGGGGTGTGATACCTGGCACCGGGGGATCATCGGCATCGTCGCCTCCAAGCTCAAGGACCTCTTCTATCGGCCCGTGCTTCTGTTCACCTATGAGGACGATAAGGCCCACGGGTCAGGGAGAAGCATAAGCGAATTTTCTCTGATCGAATGTCTGGACGCCTGCCGTGATGTTTTCCTGGACTATGGCGGGCACACTCTGGCGGTCGGCTGCGTCCTGCCGAGAGAGCGAATGGGCCAACTCCGGGAGAGGATCAATCAGGTGGCCGGGATGAAGCTGAAGGACGGGGACATCCTCAAGAAAGTGAGGATCGACGCCAAGCTGGATCTGGCCGAAATCCAGACTTCTTTCCTCGACAGCTATGCTCGCCTGGCTCCTTTTGGATCCGGCAATCCGACGCCGACCTTTCTCAGCGAAGGCGTCGAGGTCGTCAGCCCGCCTCAACTCCTCAAGGGCAAACATCTGAAGTTCGTGGCCCGTCAGAATGACCGGATGATCGAGGTCCTGGCCTGGGACAAAAAAGATTGGCTCGGGGAGGTCCAGAAAGGGAGCCGCCTCGACGTCGTCTATTCTCTCCGCTCCTCCACTTTCCTCGGCGAAGAAAAATACAGTCTTTCCCTCGAGGCCCTGAAAGCCTCAGAAACATGACCAAGGTGACATTGGCCAGAGTGCTCCGCCTCGTGATCGCCCTGGGGCTCATTATCATTATCGCCGTCATCCTCTGGTACTTTCTTTCCCATCGCCGCCCTCTCTCTGTCGTTCCTCCCAAGACAGAGGAGATCCCCGCCGAGAAGGTTGAGCGCCAGGAAGGCGTCGAGCACTTTGATTTCAAGGGGGATCGCGTCATCCGGGCCAAAGCAGAGAGACATTATGCCGGCGAAGACGGCCGCTATTATCTGGACGGGAACGTCGAAATCCGTGACCTCGGAAAAAAAGAGGGGGAAGAGATCGTCCTCTTTGGAGAGCGGGTCTCCTATGACAAAGACTGGACGGAGGTCTTACTGGAGGGGAAGGCCAGGCTCCAGTACGAGGGGCTGACCGTTGAGTCTTCGGCATTTTCTTACCAGAAAAAACAGGAGTACCTGACAACGGACCGGGGAGTCGTCTTCTCCTCGCGGACGATCTCAGGGAAAGCCCAAAAAATGGCCTACTCCTTTAAGGCAGGTTCTGTCGATCTCGAGGGGGAGGTCGAGATGGAGTTCCGGGAGAAAGCTGAGACCGGCACGCCGCTTGCCGTCCGGGGAGACACGGTCACTTTCATGCGGAAAA
>Ga0153916_10000371_pt1 | contig 29472 bp, 29 predicted proteins | sample Opewatmetagenome_FD_109642 | JGI IMG/M metagenome (GOLD analysis project Ga0153916, IMG submission 109642) | Freshwater wetland microbial communities from Ohio, USA - Open water 3 Core 3 Depth 4 metaG | ecosystem: Environmental > Aquatic > Freshwater > Wetlands | place: USA: Ohio, Lake Erie...
CGTGGCATCGCTCGGGACCAGGCGAAGCACAAGGTGCGTCGCGCCATTGGCGCAGGCGCGCGCTTCCACCACTTCCCAGGGCACCGTCCGGGCGAAGCCATGCCCCGGATACGAGGACTCGGTGGCGTGCGGCCCAAACCACGGCCAGCATATCGGCACCCCGCCGCGGATCGACTTGCCGGAGGCAAATTTCGCAGCCCGCGAGAGCCAGATCACCGGCCGCGCCCCGCGCGGGGCCCAGGTCATGACATGGGCCCCCTGCAGGGCAACGGTCGCGGCGCCCTGAGTGTTGGCCACCTCGGCCACGGCCAAGCCACCGGGGCCTTCCTTGAAAACCACCTGGCCGGAGACACCAAAACGGGCATTTAATGCGGAAAAGTCAGGCATATTTTATCCTCCCAAAAACGGCATGGTACCAAATCAGCACAGCCCGGGCATGGCTATTCCACGACGAATCCAGACGCCAACAGGCAAACCACGTCGCCGGATGCCAGTAATTTGTGGTATAGTGCGCGACATAAGTTGTTTCGCGCCGCGGAAATCAGACATTTCCATCAAGCGGTCTCCGTTAATCATCTGAAATACATATACAGATTCATATCATGGCCCAACCGACGACAGATGTGACGAACTCCAATGCAACCACCGCCACGGCGGATAACCACGCCTCCAAACCGCGCCCCTTCAAGGTGGCGCGCGTGGAAAAAATCGGTGCGCCCGATGGCACCGTGGGACAGGACTGGTACCGCTATATTCTTGAAAGCGGCCGCTCCACCATTACCGGCCAGCGCAGCGGATCGCGCAAGGACGTGCTCGCCTATGCCGCCCAATGCGCCGAGCAGCTCAATACCCGTGGACTCACGGGGCAGTCCATCTGGAGCCCGCGCGGCAGAAAACCCGCTGCTGCTACTTCGACTTAAATACTGTTCGGCGGGTATCGCTTCGCTCAACCCACTCTACATCATAAATTGAAAGACCCCGCCGGATGGCGGGGTCTTTTTTTGTGCCCTACAGGGACGTAGTAATCCCCTCCGGGGAGGCGAAAACCGCACTGCCGCGAGAGCGGAGCGACCCACAGGGATGTGGGGAGGTAGAGCAACGCATGGAGCAGTTGCCGAGATGCGCGTAGCGGCGGCGAACAGCAGCCGCTATCAGACGCTCAGCATCTCGTGCTCTTCTTCCACATGCAGCAATGAATTGTAGCCGCCCGAAAAATTCGGCACGCGCTCAAGGCTGGAAGCATCTTCCTGCCACTCGCCATCGACGATAATGCGGTACTGATAGATTCCCGGATTCAGCGTCAGGATCTTCTCCTGCACACCATCGACCAGGCGCGTGGTGACATTGCGGTCCGGCATCCAGTCGTTGAAGTCGCCGGCGAGCTGCACTTCCTTGCCGGCATGGCCGTAGAAGCGCAGTACCACCTTCTGCCGCCGGCCATTCTCGATCAGCCGTGTTCTCGCCTCTTCGAAGGCAAGGGTTATGGCCGTCGTCAGGCGCGCCTCGGCGTCACTCACTTCGTCTTCCTCTGTTGTCGTCTCTTTCTTCCTCGTCACGCCCACCATACCCAGAGCAGACATCAGCTCACTCGCCAGACGGTCGTATTGTGATGCGGCGGTCGAAGCGGGGTCATAGGAAATAATCGGTACACCTTTGCGCACTGCTTCCTTCAGGCGCACCGTGAACTGCACCATCACCGGCATCACTTCGTCCGCAAAACGCTCGCCGACCTCGTGCAGGAACTCCCGGCACAGGCGCGTGCGACTGTCGATCAGGGTCGGCAACACGCGGACGGAGATTTCACGTCCATCACGTTCACGCAACGCGGAGATAGTCTCGTACATATGATCGATGCCGTTCAGGCCCAGCTTGCTCATCTCGACCGGGATCAACACCAGATCAGACACCGTCAGGGCATTGCTGGAGAGCAGACCCATCGATGGCGGACAGTCGATGACGACATAATCATAACGGTCCCGGAGAGAAACAAGGTGAACCGCCAGCTGCTGATCGCGCTCCTCGCGGCTGACCGGAAGATGCTCCGCCGCCGCCAGCGTCATGGTCGCCGGAATCAGATCCACCCCTGTGAACACATTGGGCAGAATGATTTCCTCGATCACGGCTTCGCCGGTGAACACATCGTACAGGTCGCGCGCTGCCGCATCGTAAACTCCGAAACCGATCGAAGAATGACCCTGTGGGTCGAGATCGAGCAACAACACCCGCTGTTCCTTCTTTCCGAGACACGCGGCGAGGTTGATCGCCGTCGTGGTTTTACCGCACCCGCCTTTCTGATTTGCAATGGCAATAATCTTCATATGACACGCACCTCCGGCTTGTGAACAATAAAAAAGGGGCGGTCAATCGCCCCCTCGGTTTTCCGCCCCACCCCTCGCTTGGCAATTGCACCGAAGCGGGAATGGAAAGCGACATGGATTGATGAAACAAACAGGACAACGGGTTCCTGCCAGGTTCCTTGTGATGACATCGGCCACGCCGCTGCTTCCGTGCTGTGCTCACGCGCAGACAGTCTGCAAGAACAGGAACATGGGACAGAAAAGATTTGGAGAGGAGCCGTGCTCGGACAAAACGTAGCGAAACATCAGAGCCGGCTGTGCTGTGGCGAATCGAGTGACCTCCCCGCCACAAGGGGCACACCGGCAACAGTCTTACTAAAGACAGCGGCAACCCCTTGTTGGCCAATCCTTTGAACCTCCACGGGAGCACGACGCGTAAAAGTTTATTGACATGACGGGGAATGTCAAGACATGTATAGCCGGAATCAAAACAAGACTCGGTCTCAATCCCGGTCCTAATCGAGGCAACATCGAATTCATCAAGATCAGCGCGGGGTTTTCACGCTGGCCGCCGGGATGTAGGCTACTTTAAAGATATGACGGCTTCGCTTTCCGGTGACAGGAAACAAGATAAAGATATCCAAACATGTCTTCTGTTCCACTCCATCAACACATGAGGTGAAAATGAAACCGCAACATGTTGTAACCCTGATCCTGGCCGCCACGCTGTCGTTCACCGCCAACCTGGCCCTCGCCGCGGACAAACCGGACGGCAAACCGAAATCCTCGGAAGGCGCGCGTCAAGGCAGTCGTCCGTGCGAGGAGGAAATCAAGCGGCTGTGTCCGGACATAAAACCCGGCGACGGCCGCATCGCCGAGTGTGTCCGCCAACACGAAAAAGAATTCTCACCGCAGTGCCAGAAGAAACACGAAGCGATGGAAAAGCGCAAACAGGCGCGCGAGCACGCGAAGAAAGCCTGCCATGACGATGTGCAGCAGTTTTGCAAAGATGTCGATCCGGGCGAAGGGCGGATGGTGCGCTGCCTGGAGGAACATGAAAAAAGCCTGTCCGAAGGGTGCCGCGCCACGCTGGAGCGCAAGGAATCCAAGCGGGATGAGCGCCGCCGCAAGCGTTCCGATGGAGACGACAGCAAACGTAATTAGGATCTACCTGAAACCCCTCTCCCTTGAGGGTGAGGGCCGGGGTGAGGGTGAGGAGCTGTGCAATAACACGACATTCGCCCCTCACCCTACCCTCTCCCCGATGGGGAGAGGGATTGCGATGCAGGCTCTGGAGACTTTTCAAAGATGGTCGCGCGGTGTACGGTCCCACCCTGCGAACTGCGCGCGTTACGCCGTCAGTGACTCCAGCAACTCCCACCGGGTATAGCACGCGGCCAATTCGCCGGTGACCGATTCCAGGCGCGCAAGCGCAGCGGAAATTTTATCGGCCGGTTGCTGATAGAATTTTGGATCGCTGACCGCGGCTTGCAGCCGCGACTGCTCCGCCTCCAGCGCTTCGATCTTTCCGGGCAACACCTCCAGCTCACGCTGCTCCTTGTAGGAAAGCTTGCGTAGTTTCTTGTCCGGGCTGTGCGCCTTGGGCGGGGGCACCGGTGACGCCGTCTTGGGGCGCGCCGCCATTTCCGCCTTGTTGGGAGCGCTGCTTGCCGCACGCTGGCGCAGCCAATCGGTGTAACCACCGACATACTCACCAATCCTTCCGCCACCCTCGAACACGAGCGTACTCGTCACGACATTATCGAGGAATTGGCGGTCGTGGCTCACCAGAAGCAGCGTGCCCTGATAGTCGAGCAGCAATTCTTCCAGCAGCTCCAGTGTTTCCACATCCAGATCGTTGGTGGGTTCGTCCATGACCAGCACGTTGGCCGGCTGCGCAAACAGCCGCGCCAGCAGCAGGCGGTTGCGCTCGCCGCCGGAAAGCGTGCTCACCGGAGACAGCAAGCGCTCCGGCGGGAACAGAAAGTCCTGAAGATAGCCGGCGACATGGCGGGTGCGGCCGTGGATGGTCACCGACTGGCCGCTGCCGATACTCTCCATCACCGTGGCCGCTGGATCGAGCTGGGCGCGCTGTTGATCGAAATACGCCGCCTGGAGCCGGGTGCCACGACGCACGTGGCCGCTGTCCGGGGACAGCTCCCCCAACAGCAGCTTGATCAGCGTGCTCTTGCCGGCGCCGTTGGGTCCGATGATGCCGATGCGGTCGCCGCGCATGATGCGCACCGAAAAATTTTTGATGACAACGGTGTCGCCGAAACTCAGGTTGACCTCTTTGGCCTCGAACACGAGTTGACCCGATTGGCCGCCCTCTTCCAGCTGCAGGTCGACCTTGCCGATGCGTTCACGCCGCTGGCGCCGCTCCTCACGCAAGGCTTCGAGAGCGCGCACGCGTCCTTCGTTGCGCGTACGCCGCGCCTTGACGCCTTGGCGGATCCACGCCTCTTCCTGGGAGAGCTTCTTGTCGAACAACGCCGCGTGCTGCGCCTCGACTTCGAGCTGATCGCTCTTGCGCCGCAGATAATCGTCGTAATTGCCCGGCCAGGAAGTCAGCGCCCCGCGATCCAGCTCGATGATGCGCGTGGCCAGCCGTTTGAGAAAAGCACGGTCATGGCTGATAAAAAGCACCGCCCCGGAATAGCCGGCCAGGAAATCCTCAAGCCAGGTGATGGCCTCGATATCGAGATGGTTGGTGGGCTCATCGAGCAGCAGCAGGTCCGGCTCGCCGACCAGCGCCCGGGCCAGCAACACCCGCCGCCGCCAGCCGCCGGAAAGGGTGTGCATGCCCACCGCGCCGTCCAGCCCCAGGCGCGAGAGCACCGTCTCCACCCGTTGCTCCAGCCGCCAGCCGTCGGCGGCCTCCAGTTCGTGCTGCGCTTGCGCCAGGTGTTGCTCCGCCTCCGGAGTGTGGTGCTGCGTCAATTCCTGCAGGGCATGGTGGTATCGCGTAAGCAACTGGCCCTGCTCCGCCAGTCCGCCGGCCACGACATCGAACACGGGGTCGTGGCTGTCAGTCATCACCTCCTGCGAGAGCACCGCAATGCGCGTGCCCGGGCGAATCCAGATATTGCCCTCGTCCGGCACGCCGTCGCCGCTCAACAGACGCAGCAGCGACGACTTGCCCTCGCCGTTGCGCCCCACCAGGCACACGCGCTCACCCCGGCGAATCTCAAGCTTCACGCCGTCGAGCAGCGGACGATGGCCATAGGCGAGGGAAACTTTGTCGAGGCGCAGCAGGGGCATCGGGTATTCAGTCCGGGAGAATGGGATGGCCGGCCGGTTGCCGGCCATCGGGCGTCAGATCAGAAAATTCACGCCACGGGTTGTGTGCTGGTCAGTCGAAATCGAAATCGTAGAACTCAAGACCCATGCCCTGGTCGGTGATGCGCGCCACGCGCGCACCAAAGGTCGATGCGTCCTCTCCGGGAAGTGCGCCGTAAATACGGACCGTCACGGCCGAACCGACGGGCGGACACACATCGCGCGGTATCAGCACAAAGGCTCCGCCCGCACTGAGGTCATGGGTGTAGACCTTCACATTACCAAGCGCGGGCTCGAGAATCTCCGCTTTGAGCGAAATGAGCTTGCGTGGGTGCTTGCGACGATCATCATCCTGCATATTCACAAATCAGTACCCCGAAAAAAGATTCCATTACTGTTATATATAGATAGCTACTCTAGCAAGTTTGGGCCATAAAGTGGATTTTCATGCTGACAAGGCTCAGGCACCGCCCCGGAGAGTCAGGGCATATTCGTATAACCGGTTTTTCTTGAGTCCGGTGATCCGGGCCGCGAGCGCGGCGGCCTGGCTGACCGGCAAATCTTCGAGCAGGATTTTAAGGATGCGCTCGGCCTCGGCATCCATGGCTTCCTGTTCCGCGCGCCGGGCGCCATGGATAAGGATGACAAATTCGCCGAGCTGCTGATCGGGATCGCGCTGGGTCCACTCAAGCAGTTCCGTCAACGTGCCGGAGCGGACCGTTTCGAACTGCTTGGTCAGTTCGCGCGCGAGCACGGCTTCGCGCTCGCCCCCGAAAACCTCGGCCATGTCCTTGAGGCAGTCGAGAATGCGGTGCGGGCTTTCGTAAAATATGAGGGTACGGGCCTCGCCCTGCAGCTTTTCAAACGCGGCGCGGCGCGCGGCGGATTTCGGCGGCGGGAACCCCTCGTACACAAACCGGTCCGAGGGAAGACCGGAGGCGGAAAGCGCGGCGATGGCCGCACAGGCGCCGGGCACAGGGATCACACGGATACCCGCCTGTCGGGCGGCGCGTACCAATAGGTATCCCGGGTCGCTGACCAGTGGGGTACCCGCATCGGTAATAAATGCGATAGACTTATTATCCTTCAGCAATTCGATCAGCTTTGGAACCTGTTCACGCTCATTATGCTCATGGACGGCCACCGTTTTCGTGCCAATCCCGAAATGCCGCAGCAGCTTGCCGCTGTGGCGCGTGTCCTCGGCCGCGATGAGGTCAACCTCGGACAGGATGCGCGCCGCGCGCGGGGTCATGTCCTCAAGATTGCCGATTGGCGTGGCCACCATATAAAGCACACCATAAAGCACACCCACGTTTGACACGAAATTCTCCGATTCACTACTTTCGCGCATTCTAATGCCATTCCAACTAAATTATTATATTTCTTGCACCATTCACGGCTGTGCCCCTCGTGATACCTTGGCTTCTCTGACTGAATACATATCTTCGGAACGGCACTCGACAGGAAACCGCATGAAACCTATTCGCTGGCTTGCCATCCTTATATTAAGTGCCGCCCTGCTCGCCGGCTGCGAAACCACGCGCATGGCGCCGCCCGCGGTCGAGCCGCCGGCCAGCGCCGACGTGGCGGAAAAGGCCGAGCGCGACGGCGAATACGTGGTGGCCGCGCACGAGTACACGCGCCTGGCACAAACCACGCCGGCGCCGCGAAAACAGCACTTTCAATTGCAGGCCGTGACCGCCTTCCTCAAGGCCGGGCAGATAAGCGATGCGCACACGCTGGTGGAAACCATCAATGTCACGCGCATCGATCCCTCCTACCTGGCGCGCAAACGCATCCTGCAGGCGCGCCTGGCCAGCATGGAAGGCGCGCACGAAAAGGCGATCCGCCTGCTCGATGAAGCCAGCCGCGTGCGCAACCTCAGCCCGTCGACGCTTTCCGACATCCACAGCGCGCGCGCCCAGGCGGAACTGGCGCTCGACAATCCCGTTGGCGCGGTACGCAACCTCCTGAGCCGCCAGCAGTACATCGTCTCCAAGGAGGACGTGGCGGAAAACCAGCGGCAGCTGTGGAAGATGCTCGTCTCGCTGCCGCGCGCACGACTCTCGATGGAGTTCAACAATGCGCGCGATCCGGCGCTCAGCGGCTGGATCGAACTGGCGCTGATTGCCGTGGAGAACGCCGGCAATGCCAACCGCCTGACCAATGCCGTCGAGCAATGGAAAAAGACCCATCCCACGCACGCCGCGCTCGAATCCGTCGTCCCGACGATCACTGCGTCCGTCCCGAGCATCTCCGGACGCACCGACCGTATTGCACTGCTGCTGCCGCTCACGTCCGGGTACGCGGTCGCGGCGCAGGCCGTGCGCGACGGCTTCCTGGCAATGGATGCCGCCAATGCCGATCCGGACAAGCCCAAGATAAAGGTTTATGACATCGGGGCCGATCCCGCGAAGGCACCGGGGTTCTATGACGCGGCCGTGAACGACGGCGCGCAATTTGTCGTCGGCCCGCTCGGGCGCGAGGCGGCCGAATCCATCATGCGCCAGGCAAGCCTCAAGGTACCGACACTGATGCTGAGCCATACCGACGAAGAGCCGGGCTCAGCGGCGAAATACCTTTTCCAGTTCGGCCTGCCGCCGGAGCAGGAAGCGCGCCAGGTGGCCGAACGCGGCTATCTCGACGGCCATCGCCAGGCGGCCGTGTTATATCCGAAGTCCCCCTGGGGCGAGCGCATGACGGCGGCGTTTACCAGTCACTGGCAGCGCCTGGGTGGCGTGGTCGTATCGAGCCAACCCTATAATGAGGAGGAGAACGACTTCTCCGATGCCATCAAACACCTGCTCAATATCACGCAGAGCGAGGAGCGCAGGGGTCTGCTCGAAAAACTGCTGGGGCAGAAAATGCAATTCGAGTCGCGCGCGCGCCAGGACATTGATTTCATCTTCCTCGCCACCGACGCCAAGCATGGACGGCTACTCAAACCGCAGCTCAATTTCTATCACGCCTCCCATATCCCGGTGTATTCCACCTCGCACATTTTCACCGGCAAGGGCGATCCGATACAGGACATCGATCTCGATGGCATCCGCTTCTGCGACATGCCGTGGATGCTGGTGGGGGACGGGAAGATCGGAGAGCTGCGTCAGGCGCTGCAACACGACTGGCCCTACGCGCACAGCGATCTCGACCGGCTCTATGCGCTCGGCATCGACAGCTATGGCATTCTGCCGAACCTGAACCGCATCAGCGTGGAATCCACGGCCCGCTTCAGCGGTGTCACCAGCGGCCTCTCGCTGGAACGCGATGGCCGGCTGCACCGGCAGCTCCTGTGGGCACGTTTCCATAAGGGTGTACCGCAACTGCTCAAAAATGATGCACAACCCCCCGCCCCACCTCAGCCGCGGTCGTAAGGCCGAGGACGTGGCATGTGCCCACCTGCAACACCAGGGTCTGCTGCTGGAAGCGCGGAATTACCGCAGTCCCTATGGCGAAATTGACCTGATCATGCGGGAGCGGGATACCCTGGTTTTTGTCGAGGTGCGCTTCCGCAAGACCCCGGATTTCGGAACAGCCGCCGAAACCGTGGATGCGCGCAAACAGGCAAAACTGCGCGCCACCGCCGAACATTACCTGCAACACACGCCACGGGCCTCCAAGAAACCCTGCCGTTTTGATATCGTAGCCATCAGTGGAGACGGCGAAGACAGCCTGAGCTGGTACCGAAACGCGTTTGAGTAACAAGGAAGCCATGAGCAAAAACGAAACACCGACAGCCAATGCAACGACGCTCATCACGCGTGTCAAAAACACATTTCAGGAAAGCATCCTGACCACGCGCAACAGCACCGACCCACTCGCCCCGCTGATCGCGGCGGCGGCCTCGCACATGATCCGGGCACTGCTCTCCGATCACAAAATTCTCGCCTGCGGCAACGGCGGCTCGGCCGCCGACGCGCAGCATTTTTCGGCCGAGATGCTGAACCGCTTCGAGCGCGAACGCCCGGGGCTGCCGGGAATCGCGCTCACCACCGACACCTCGACCATTACCTCGATCGCCAACGATTACCATTTTGACGACATTTTCGCGAAGCAGGTGCGGGCGCTGGGCCAGCCGGGCGACATCCTGCTCGGCATCACCACCTCGGGTAATTCGCCGAACGTCATCCGCGCGGTCGAAGCGGCGCACGAGCGCGACATGATTTGCATCGCCCTCACCGGACGCGATGGCGGCGAGATTGTCTCGGTGCTCTCGGGCGATGACGTCAACATCTGCGTGCAGGCAACCTCCACGGCACGCATCCAGGAAGTACACGGTATCGTCATTCACTGCCTGTGTGACCTGATCGATTTCCAGTTGCTGGGCCAGGGATGACCGACACGCGCTTTCGCGCGCCGCGCCGGGCGCATGGCCGTTTCCCCGGGATTTCCCCTTGACCACCAGCGAATCCAAAATCGTACGCGATCCCTCGCAACTGTCCGCGCGCCTGACGGCGCTGGCCCGTCCCGTGGTCTTCACCAACGGCTGCTTCGACATTCTGCATCGCGGTCATGTCAGCTATCTCGAGGAAGCGGCGCAGCTCGGCAAAAGTCTCGTGGTCGGCGTCAACAGCGATGCCTCGGTCCGACGTCTGGCGAAAGGCACTGACCGGCCGATCAACCCGCTGGAGGACCGCATGGCCATACTCGCCGCGCTGGCGTGCGTCGCGCTTGTGGTGCCCTTCGACGACGACACGCCGTTGGCGCTGATCCGCAGTGTGCGCCCCGATCATCTGGTCAAAGGCGGCGACTGGGCGCCGGAAAAAATCGTCGGCAACGACGTGGTCCGGGCCTACGGCGGAAAGGTGCACTCCATCCCCTTCCGGTTCGAACGCTCCACCACCGATCTGCTCCGGCGTATACGTTTATCCCATGACAGGACGAACGAGCGTAGTGAGTAGGGCTTTATTTATTATGACAAGACGAACGCAGCGAACCCACAACCGCGCCTGCTCTTATGCCAGGACGAGCGCGCGAAGGGAGCAGGGCTTCCCTTTCGGCGCGAGGCCTTCGCCTCGGCAACTGCTCCCGGCGTTGCCCTCGGTCCTCGTTCCCGGCGGGACTCTACCTCCGCCATCCATGGCGTCGTACCTCCTGCATCCATGCAGTCGTCGATCCCATCGGCGAAGCAAAGTAGGGCTTAATTTATTATGACAAGACGAATGCAGCGAAGCGGAGTAGGGCTTCCTTTATGACTGAACTTCCTGGCCGCTTCGTCGAGGAACTCAAGGCGGCGCTGGGGGCGGGCAATGTGCTCACCGACCCCGCCGACCGCTGGCCCTACGGCGGCGACAACTCGCGCAAACACACCCAGCCGGACGTGGTCGCCTTCGCCACCACGCACGCGCAGGTACTCGACGCCGTGCGCCTGTGCCAGCGACACGAGGTCCCGATCGTGGCGCGCGGGCGCGGCACCGGCACCACCGGCAGCGCCATTCCGCTGCGTGCCGGGCTGGTGCTGTCACTGGAGCGCATGGATCGTATCGTCGGGATCGATCCCGCCAACCGCGTGATGCGCGTGCAACCCGGCGTGCTTAATCAGGCCGTGCAGGACAAAGCCGCGAAACACGGATTCTTCTGGCCGCCGGATCCCACCAGCAGCGCCTATTGCACCGTCGGCGGCAACATTGCGCTCAATGCGGCCGGCCCGCGCGCGCTCAAATACGGAACCCCGCGTGAGAACGTGCTGGGCCTGACCGCGGTCACGGGCCAAGGTGAGGAAATCCACACCGGCACATACACCACCAAGGGTGTCGTGGGCTATGACCTGACGCGCCTCATCATCGGCTCCGAGGGCACGCTCGCGGTGGTCACGGAGGCGACGCTCAAGCTCACACCCCTGCCCGAGGCACGGCGAACGTTGCAAGCGGTGTATGCCAATGTGCGCGCAGCCGCGGCAGCGGTGTCGCGCATCATGGCGCAACCGATCACGCCCTGCGCGCTCGAATTCATGGACGCCACCGCGATCGAGATGATCCGTCATTATTCTCAGGCCGATCTGCCACAAGGCGCCGGGGCCTTGCTCATGATCGAAGCCGACGGGCCGGAGGCCGCCATGGAGGCGGCGGTCGCAGCCATCTCGGCGGCGGCACGGGGAGAAGGTCTGTTGAATCTCACGGCGGCGAAAACCAAAGAAGAAGCCGCCGCCCTGTGGGCCACGCGCAAGGCGTTGTCGCCGGCGCTGCGCACCATTGCGCCGAACAAGCTCAACGAAGATGTCGTGGTGCCGGTATCGCGCATTCCGGAACTGATCGAGGGCCTGGAACACTTAAGCCGCGAATTCGGCATCCCGATTGTGAATTTCGGCCATGCCGGTAATGGCAACATCCATGTCAACCTGCTGTACGACACCCAGGATCCGCAACAGGAAAAGAATGCGCGTCCCTGTCTCTCGCGCGTCTTCGACCTGGTTCTGCATCTCGGGGGAACGCTTTCGGGCGAACATGGCATCGGTGTGGAAAAACGCGATTACATCAACCGCGCCATCGACCCGGCAACGCTCGCGCTGATGCGCGCGATAAAGCGCCAATTCGATCCCAAGGGGATCCTGAATCCGGACAAGATATTCCCGCCGGCTGACCGGCGGTAACGTTTTCAGAAGTATTTGGATTTACGATGATGAGAGTCATCGCACTGTGATGGAAACGACTCAATCGAACCACCAAGGAGACCACGATGAAACGCGTCCTTCCGGCTTTTGCTGTACTGTTTGTTGCCGCCTCACCGGCCCATGCCGCCAATAACATCGATCAGATCAACCAGCTGGTGCAAACGGATTTCCGCGGTCTGTCGGAAGATCTTGGCGCGGCGCTGAGTTACAAGGCGGTCATCCCGGCCACGCCGCTTGGCCTTACCGGCTTCGATCTCGGCATGGAAGTCACGGCGACAAAACTCCAGAACACGGCGGCCTGGGATCGCGCCAGTTCCGGCACGGCGCCCACGACCGTGTACGTTCCCAAGCTGCATCTGCACAAGGGACTCCCGGCCGGAATCGATGTGGGTGCGTTCTACTCGTCTGTTTCCGGCAGCAACATCAAGCTGTGGGGCGCCGAGCTGCGTTACGCGCTGCTTGAGGGCAGTATCGCCACCCCCGCCCTCGGCCTGCGCGGTACCTACTCCAAACTTTCCGGCGTCAGCCAGCTCGATTTTCACACGACCGGCCTGGAGCTGGTTGTGTCGAAGGGGTTTACGATCTTCACACCCTATGCCGGCATCGGACGCGTGTGGACGGTCTCCGATCCGGTCGGCGTGACCAACGTGACGAAAGAGGAATTCTCACAGGGAAAATATTTTATTGGCGGCAACTTCAACCTCGGTCTGGCCAACCTCGCCCTCGAAGGCGACAAGACCGGTGACGCGACTTCCTACAACATCAAGCTCGGCTTCCGTTTCTAAATCCAATCAGCTCAGGCTCGGAGAAAAGCGAACCACTAGAGAGTGTTTCTTAATTGACCGATCGGCTATAAAATCGGCGCATGCAGGAAATTCTCGTCTTCCGCCATGCGCCCCACGAAGGCCCCGGCTATCTGGCCGATTACCTCGACCGCCGCCGGCTTCCTTGCCGTCTCGTTCGCATCGACCAGAACGACACTGTCCCTGTAAGCATAGACGGCGTCGCGGGGTTCGTCTTCATGGGCGGCCCCATGAGCGTCAACGACCCGCTCCCCTGGATTCCCAAAGTGACAAAGCTCATCCAACAGGCCATCGCCGCGGACGTGCCGGTGCTCGGCCACTGTCTCGGTGGACAGCTGATCAGCAAGGCGCTTGGGGGCGTGATTACAAAAAACCCGGTCAAGGAGATGGGCTGGCTGCCGGTACAGCGCGTGGACGGCAACGACACGGCGCGCGAATGGCTCGGCGACCTGCCACCGGAGTTCGAGGTGCTCCACTGGCATGGCGAAACCTTTTCCATTCCTCCGGGTGCCACCCGCATCCTGGCATCACACGACTGCGCCAACCAGGCCTTTGTTATCGGCAGAACACTGGCGTTCCAGTGCCATATCGAAATGACCGCCGACCTGGTGCGCGAGTGGGTGCGGGTGGGCGGCGACGAACTTTCACCGGTGTGCGCTACGGTCCAGAATCCGCAGGTCATGGTGGCCGACCTCGATGCGCGCGTACAACGGCTGCAACGCATCGCCGACAAATTCTACGACCGCTGGCTGCAGGGCCTGAGATGAATGGCACCTAACTTCGGCGGATGCCAACTCAATGCAGGGCGGGTTAGGCACGCCGTTTGTGCCGTAACCCGCCAAATGTGCCGCCAGGCACTCATAACAAAATACGTTGTGTTGCTGCACAACGCTTGGTGGGTAACACAGAAAACGCCAACCTACCCTACATTGAAGAATTCATGTTAAGAATTGGCGTTGACCTCGGTGGCACCAAGACCGAAGGCATCGTCATGGATCATGCCGGGAAAATTCTTTTTCGTGAACGCCGCCCCACACCCCAGGCCCAAGGCTATGAGGCGATACTCAATACCATCCGCGCGCTGGTGCTTGATCTGGAGAAGATGGCGCAGCAGTCCTGCCGGGTCGGCATCGGCACGCCGGGTGCGATCTCGACACGCACGGGCTGCCTCAAGAATTCCAATACCGTCTGCCTGAACGGCAAACCCATCCACACAGACCTCGAAAAAATTCTGGCCAGGCCGATTCGCATCGCCAACGACGCTAATTGTTTCGCGCTGTCCGAGGCGCTCGATGGCGCGGCGCGAGGCCAACCGGTGGTATTCGGCGTCATTCTCGGCACGGGTGTCGGTGGCGGCGTCGTGGTGAACGGTCATCTGGTCGAGGGGCTGCAACACATCGCCGGTGAATGGGGCCACAATGTGCTGGAATCCGATGGCCCACCCTGCTATTGCGGCCGGCGTGGTTGCGTGGAGACCCTGCTTTCAGGGCCCGGGCTGGCGCATGATTACCGTGCGCATGGCGGCGATCCGGCCATGGACGCCCGGGCCATCGTCGAGCGCGCGGCCCAGGGCGACGCCATAGCGAATGCGGCGATGCAGCGCTATCTGGACCGTTTCGGCCGGGCGCTCGCCACTGTCATCAATATCCTCGATCCTCACGCCGTCGTGCTGGGCGGCGGCATGTCCAACATCCAGCGCCTTTACACTGAGGGCCGCGAGCGCGTGGCCCGGCATGTATTTAATGATGAGCTGCGCACGCTGATCCTGCCCAACGTCCATGGCGACAGCTCGGGCGTGCGCGGCGCCGCGCAGCTTTGGGAAGCAACGGATTAGCCGGGTGACTTACCCGGCCGGTGGACATTCGCCTGACCGCATCTATATTTATTCCCAAGGGGACTCCTCTCTGATTCACCCGCATTTTCAATAATTAAGGGACGTTGGCATCAGGATGATGCGAGAAAGAAACATCCGTAACGCCCGTACGGGCGCCCGCCTCTTTTTCGGGGTGGCGCTGCTTTTTCTGTGCCTCACGGCGCAGGCGGACATGTTGTCCGATGCCGAGCAGATGATCCGCACCGGCCGCGGTGCACAGGCGTTCGAACAGCTGGAACCGCTTGAATTCAAAAACGCCGGCGACCCGCGCTTTGATTACCTCTTTGGACTGGCCGCACTCGAAGCGGGCAAACCGGGCCGCGCGACACTGGCGCTCGAACGGGTGTTGCAGGCACAGCCCAACCATGCGGCGGCGCGGCTGGATTTGGGGCGCGCCTATTTCGCGCTGGGTGACTATGACCGCGCCCGCGCCGAATTCGATGCCGTGCTTTCGATGAATCCACCGCCAGCGGCGCGCGCCACGGTGGAACGCTATCTCGCCGCCATGCAGGCGCCGACCGCCGCGCCCACGAAGCAGACACAGGCCTATGTCGAGCTGGGTGGCGGCTACGACACTAACATCAACGCCGCCACCGACAAGCAGATCGTCTACCTGCCCTATTTCGGTCTCAGCGCCACACTCGACACCAACAGCTTCAAACAGAGAGATTCCTATGGCTCGGTCGGTCTCGGCGGCACACTGACCCGGCCAATCAAGGACCGCGTTGCCTGGTTTGTGGGTGCGGATGTGCTGGCGCGCCAATACCACACCTACGACATTTTCGACTCCGAGAGCTATCAGGCGCGCATGGGGCTTTCGTTCGGCGAGGAGAAATCGCAGAAGCGCGTAAGCTGGGTCGGTCAGCGTTTCAACCGCGATGACGATCAGAACTACGAAATCCAGGCGCTGCTTGGAGAATGGGTACAAACGCTGAATGCACGCACACGTCTGCAATGGTTCGGCCAGTATTCGCAGCTGCGTTACATATCGGATGCACTGCAAACCAACGATACCAATCAAATCATTATCGGCGCGAGCCTGCTCCGTGCAGGCCAGGCCGGCTCCCTCTCCATACTCTCTGGATTTGTCGGTTACGAGGAAGAAGCCAATTTCCGCTCGGATGGCAACAAAGACATGATAGGAATCCGCTGGGGAAAACAATGGCGCTATTCACCCAAAGCGGAGCCTTATGTCACCTTTGGCGCCCAGCGCGGCAGCTTCACTCGGCGGAATCTGCTTTTCGACATGGTGCGTGACGACAAACTCTATGACCTGAGTCTGGGTATTCAATACCACCTCGATGCCGATTGGAGCATGCGGCCCCGGTTCAGCTACTCACGGCAGGTTTCCAATGTCGACTTCTACGACTACAAGCGCTTCGAGGCCTCGATCAGCGTGCGGCGGGACTTCCGGTAACGGGAAGGATGGCAATCATGAACTTCACTCTTACAAAGCTTGCAGCGAGATTCCTTATCGCCTGCTTGACGGTGGTTGTGTCGCTTGAGGCACACGCCGCCGCTGGACGCGTGCAGTACGTCAACGGCAATGTCGTCATCAGTGCCCGCGCCCACCCACCGCGCGCGGCACAGAAAGGCGACGAGGTAAACGTCGGCGACATCGTTACCACAGCCGCCAACGCGACGATTCAGATCGTCATGGTCGATGGCAGCATCCTGTCGCTACGTCCCGACACACGCATGGTGATCGAATCCTATCTCACAGGCGAGGATCAATCCGTCGGGCAGACAGTGCTGAGTCTGTTTCGCGGCGGCCTGCGTGCCATCACCGGTCACATCAAACAGCTATCCGGCGACAACTACGCCATCCGCACGCCCAGCGCCACGATCGGCATACGCGGAACCGATCATGAAGTCTTTCACATTCCACCGCCGCGCCCGGGCGAGCAAGCCTTGGGGAAACCCGGCAGCTATGATCGCGTCTACCAGGGCGGCACCTTCATACAGACCCAGGGCGGCACGCTGAACATCGAGCCGAATCAGGTTGGCTATGTTGCCGATAACCGCGCCACGCCGGTCCTGCTCGATACCATTCCTGCTTTCCTGAGCTTTCGCCCGGCGCCACTGCCGGTACGTCGCCAAGCACAGAACGGCCAGGGCCAAGCACGGCAACCCGGACAACCGACGCCGGGCCAGCCGGGCGCGGCGGGCAAACCTGCCGCACCCGAAGGTTCAACCGCGCCGGGACCCGGCTCGGGAGCACCGCCTCCACCCGGCCAGAATGCACCACCACCCGGTCCGGGAGGATTACCGCCGATTGCGCCCGGTATGCCACCCATGGGTACGTTTGTCCCCACCATCGGGGCTATGGCAGTCTCCGAATTTGGTGACGCCCATCCGGCCGCACCAAACTCCGCTATGGTGGGTGGCGACATCTTTCCTGTGGTTGGAGCAAATGGAACCTTCTACTTGAGTGGCAGCGGCGGCATGGTCATTAACGATCTGCTGAACAATCATGCGCTGCTTGATCCGGCCAACAACATGGTTGCTGTTTCAGATGGCAAGGGGTTCCGCTACAGCCGTTATGACGCCCCGCTGATCGCTCCGGGCAGCGCCATTGTTGACGGCATACCCGTAAACTGGGGTATCTATCAGGGCGGGCTGAAATTCGACCCCATGAGCGGGGAAGTCAAGCCGCTCCTCTTCCACTTCACTTACGCGCCCCTGGCCACACCACCGGTCGTCATGCAGACCATCGGCGGCGTGCACGCTTTTGGCACGATTGCCGGCTTCAACACGCCGGTAGCGGAAAATGGTCTCGTGGGAGGAACGGTGTCGAGCTTTTCGGCTACTATCAACTTTGCAAGCTTGCAGCTCACTAACTGGAACATCGCCCTTACGGACGCCAATAGCCGTTCCTGGAACGGCGCCTATACCGGTACCCTTTCCCTCAACCCTGCTGGCGCATTCAGTGCACCGCTAACCTCGGCAGGCTGTACCGGTGCGGGGTGTGCGGGTTCAACCACAGGGACGGGAAATTTCAGCGCGATCGTTGTCGGACCGAACGGCGGCGGTATTATTTCTTCCTACGACATCCAATCCGGTAGCGCCGCGGTCGGCGGCTCCGTGGTCGCAAAATAATACCAAGCTTCTCAATACGGTGCCGTTTCCAGACGACGGGCGCGATCCCCGGCGCGTCACGCAACTCTTTGTTGTAGAAATTCTACGACCCCACCGTGGTTAACCAACTTTGATAAACATCAAGGTTTTCCCGCGTTACCTGGTTTAAAAAAGCACCATTACAGTAAAATACCAGGGAGCTTAAAGCTTTGCCTTAAGGAGTTTTTCCATGAAACGAGAATTGTTGTACGGAATGGTTGCCGCCTCGTTACTGGCGGGGTTGTCCACCGCTGCTCTGGCGCAGGATCGCGACAAGTTGCAGACCCAGGACAAAGACCAGGCTCGCGACCAGCTCCAGACACGCGAGCAGATCCGCGACCGTGATATCTACGGCTCGCAGCTGATGACCACGGAGGAGCGCAACGCGTATCGCGCCAAGATGCGTGCCGCCAAAACCGCGCAGGAGCGCGAGCAGATCCGCAAGGAACATCACGAACAGATGAAGGTGCGCGCCAAGGAAAAAGGGGTCACGATTCCGGACGAACCACCGGAGCGTGGCAGGGGCATGGGGCCGCGCGACGGGATGGGGCCCGGTGGAGGGATGGGTCCCGGCCCGGGCGGTATGCGCCGCTGAATCGCCACGCAATATTCTCAGACCAATATCTCATCCGTACATCCCTTCTCCCGCATGCGGGAGAAGGGATGGGGGCTGAGAAAATCCCGTCTTGCTTTATTTCTGCGTTATACTCTGTCGCCCAGGTTCAGTGCCAGCGTTCGCTCAGGAGGAATCATGTCACGCCTACCGGTTTTACTGCTCGCCTTCGGCTTGATGGTCGCTTTTGCCCAGACAGGATTCGCCGCTGAACCGACGCACCTCAAGCTCTACACCACCCAAGGGAAGTTTGACACCGTCCGGGAGGATGTGGAGATCGCCATTACCGGCCACGGCCTGGTGATCGACTACGTCTCGCATATCGGCGCCATGCTCGAACGAACCGGCAAAGACCTCGGCGCCACCAAAAAAGTGTTCGACAAGGCCGAATCGTTGCTCTTCTGTTCCGCCAGCGTGTCGCGCCACACCATGGAAGCCGATCCCGCCAACGTTGTGTTCTGTCCCTACAGCATCGTGATCTACACCCTTCCGCAGGACCCAAAGACGGTATACGTCGGCTATCGTCGCCCGATGTCCACGGCCACCGGGCCCTCGAAGGCTGCACTCAAGGAAGTGGAAGACCTGCTCGACGGCATCGTGCGCGAGGCGCTGAACCTCAAATAACCGCCGTGATGCGCGCCGGTCTGCCCGTTTGATGGGCAGCCATTCTGGCTTATACTGCGCGCCTCCCCGTAGGGGGAGTTCCATTCAAAAACCAATCACAACACGAGTGCTCCATGCGCGTCTCCCGATTTCTGCTGTCCACCGTCAAAGAAACCCCCGCCGACGCGGAGGTGATCAGCCACCAGCTCATGCTGCGCGCCGGCATGATCCGCAAACTCGCCGCCGGCCTCTACACCTGGTTGCCGCTCGGCCTGCGCGTGTTGCGCAAGGTCGAGCATATCGTGCGTTCGGAGATGAACCGCGCGGGCGCGCAGGAAGTGCTGATGCCGGCGGTGCAGCCGGCGGAACTGTGGCAGGAATCCGGGCGCTGGGACAAGTACGGGCCCGAGCTGCTGCGCATGAGCGACCGCCACAAGCGCGATTTCTGCTTCGGGCCGACGCACGAAGAGGTCATCACCGACCTCATCCGCCGCGAGATCAAGAGCTACCGCCAACTGCCGGCCAACTTCTACCAGGTGCAGACCAAATTCCGCGATGAAATCCGCCCGCGCTTCGGCGTCATGCGGGCGCGCGAATTTCTCATGAAAGACGCGTACTCGTTCCACCTCGACGAAACCTCGCTGCGGGAAACCTATCAGGTGATGCACGACACCTACACGCGCATCTTCCAGCGCGTCGGCCTCGAGTTCCGCCCGGTGGCGGCCGACACCGGCGCCATCGGCGGCAGCAACTCGCATGAATTCCATGTGCTCGCCGACTCCGGCGAGGACGCCATCGCCATCTGCTCCGCCTGCGATTACGCCGCCAACGTCGAACTGGCCCAGGCCCTGCCGCCCGTGGGCAAACGTGCCGACGGGGTGGATAAAATGGAAACCGTCGACACCCCGGGGCAACACACGATCGAGGAAGTGAGCCGCTTTCTCAAGGTTGACCCGAAGCAGACCGTCAAAACGCTGCTGGTCCGCGGCGTGGGCGGCGTGGTCGCGCTGGTATTGCGCGGGGATCACGAACTCAATGTCATCAAGGCCGAAAAACTGCCGCAGGTGGCGAAGCCGCTCGCGTTCGTGACGCCGGGCGAGGTCGAGCTCGCCGCCGGTTGCGAACCGGGTTCGATCGGCCCGGTGGGCCTCAAGATTACCGTGATCGCCGACGAATCCACCGCGCGCCTCGCGGAGTTTATCTGCGGCGCCAACACCAACGGCAAGCACCTGCGCCACGTTACCTGGGGCCGGGATCTGCCGGAACCGGTCGTGGCCGACATCCGCAATGCCGTGGATGGCGACCCCTGTCCGCATTCACAACAATCCGGCTGCCAAGGCACGCTCTCCATCCGCCGCGGCATCGAGGTCGGTCATATCTTCCAGCTCGGCACCCGCTACAGCGAAGCGATGCAGGCCACGGTGCTCGATGAGGCCGGCAAGGCCGTCGTCATGCCCATGGGTTGCTACGGCATCGGCGTGTCGCGCGTGGTGGCGGCGGCCATTGAACAGAATCACGACAACAACGGCATTATCTGGCCCGACGCCATCGCCCCGTTTCATATCGCGCTCGTGCCGATCGGCTACCGCAAGTCGGACAAGGTGCGCGAGACCATCGATCAGCTCTACAGCGAGCTGGTGCACGCCGGCTTCGACGTGCTGCTCGACGACCGCGATGAGCGTCCGGGCGTGATCTTCGCCGACATGGATCTGATCGGCATCCCGCACCGCGTGGTGGTCGGTGACAAGGGGCTGGCCAAGGGTGTCGCCGAATACAAGGGCCGGCGCGATGCGGCGCCGCGCGAGATACCGCTGGCGCAGGCGGTGGCGGAACTCACCAACCTAGTGAAATGCTGAGATTCACTCCAAAGCAAAATCGGGAGAGATTTTAAGTTTTGTAGGGTGCGCAAAAGCGAAGCGTTGCGCACCGTAAGCCTAATCGGTGCGCTTCGCCTCCGCTCAGCACACCCTACGCGATCTCTTTTGTTGGGGATTCTTTAATTTAAGATAAAGCAGTGATCTTTCTTGTGCCGAAATGGCATCGGGAAAGGCTCTAAAATCACGCCGGCTCAGTGAGGATCAAGCGGTTGGTGAAATTCATCCGGCTTGATCTCCGTCATTTGCAGGACGTCCCGGCGCCCGCTATGATGCGCGCCGTTTTCTGACTCCACAGCGGCGCATCATGTCTATCGAACAATTCGAATCCTGGTCCCTCACCATCGGCGTTGGCGGACTTATCGTCTGGATGCTGCTCATCATCTGGAAGATGGGCAAGGAATCGCAGGCCGGGAAATACGGCTTCTTCGTGCTGTTCCTCGCGCTGGGTCTCGGCTTTGTCGGGTTCATCGCCAAGACAGTCCTTGTCGAACTGCTCCATCTATAACTCGCCTCTGAATGAGGCGGGGCGTACATCACTGTGATACAGACGGCAGGATGGCATCACCACCCTGCGCATCTCCAGCGGCACTTCCTGCGATTACTTCGTCTTGCAGGTACTCATGCCTAATATCGCGTAGGCCGGGCAGAAACCGACAAGGCCCGTAACCAACGGCACCAGGCCGATCCAGCCCCAGGGCGTCTGCGGACCAACGAACACCAGGCTGAGCAGCCCAAGCCCCGCCACCACACGCACCACGCGATCGATAGAACCTTCGTTGCAAGCCATACCAACTACCTCCGATTGAAAGATTGAGTGAGACACTACCGGTGCTACAACCCCGGTACTGACATCACCTTAACGCCTGTCGTCCCGGCAATCTGTGACAAAATCACAAAGCCGGTTGGCTTGCCGACCGGGTCAGCGCCGCGATGTCCCGAACCATGATTTGCCCGCGCTCAAGCGCGATCCAGCCGCGGTGCTCGAATTCCTTGAGCAGACGGCTCACCACCTCGCGCGCGCTGCCAAGCTCGGCCGCGAGCTGCTGGTGTGTGATCTGGATGCACCCCGCGGAACCGCCGAGCGCGAGCAGCCGCTGGGCGAGGCGGCTGTCCATGCGGCCGAAGGCGACGGCCTCGACCAGCGTCATGAGCTCGGCCATGCGCGCGCCGAAGGAGCCGAACACAAACCGGCGAAAGGGCTCGCTGGATGACAGCAGCGCATGAAAGGATGAAAGCGGCAGCGCCCGCGCCGACACCTCGGTCTCCGTCACGCCCTCCGCCGGATAACGTTCACTCGCCAGCAGGCAGGACGTGGTCAGCACGCAGGTCTCGCCGGACTCGACTCGGTAGAGCACGATCTCGCGGCCGTTTTCGGCCACTTTCTGCACCCGCACCGATCCCTCGACCACCATGAAATAATTTTCACAGGCATCGCCCGGACGAAAAATGGTGACACCCGCCGGTACCTGTAACGCCTGCGCGGAAACGGCAAGCCGCTGCCGTTCCGTTGCGGGCAAGGCGGCCAACAGGGGAAAACGGTCCAACCAGTTATCCGTCATGGGATGGCTCGGAAAAGATTTCAGTTGGTCCGCCGCCGCACCCGCAGCACATTCGGGATCTGGTCGATCAACGACAGGATGCGGCTCAGGGTTTCGATATTGGCGATCTCGATCGTGAAGGTCATGCGCGCCAGTTGCTGCTTGTCGGTCACGGTGCTGGCCCCGAGCACATTGATCTTCTCGTTGGCAAACAGGCCGGTGATGTCGCGCAACAGCCCCGGCCGATCGTAGGCGGAAACCTCCACCTCCACCGGATAGGTTCCGCCGCTGTCCACGCCCCAGCCGACTTCGATCAGACGCTCGCCATGTTCATCGTGGTGGCGCAAGGCGTTGGGACAGTCCTGCCGATGCACGGTCACACCCTGACCGCGGGTGATGAAGCCCACGATCGGATCGCCCGGCACCGGATTGCAGCACTTGGCCATGCGCGACAGCAGGTTGCCCACGCCTTGGATCGTCACGCCACCGGGCTTGGGCCGTCCGGCGGGGCCACGCGGCGCGATCACCGGCCGGGCCTCGCGCAGCGACGGCTCCGTGATCGCCTGCACCGCGTTCATGATCTGCGCCGACTTTACCTCGCCGCGTCCGAGAGCGGCGAGGAAATCGTCGACCTTGTGAAACTGAAGATGCTGCGCCAGCTTTTCGTAGTTCACGTCGGCAAGACCCAGGCGATCGAACTCACGCTCGAGCGCTTCGCGCCCGGCGGCGACCACGGTTTCGTAATTCTGTTCGCGGAACCAGGCGCTGACCTTGGCGCGCGCCTTGGAGGTCTGCAAATAACCCAGATGCGGCGAAAGCCAGTCGCGCGAGGGTCCGCCCGCCTTCACCGTCAACACCTCGACCCGGTCACCGGTTTTGAGCGCATAGGTGAGCGGCACCATGTGGCCGTTGACCTTGGCGCCACGGCAGCGGTGACCGACGTCGGTATGGATGTGATAGGCGAAATCGAGCGGCGTGGCGCCGGCGGACAGGTCAACGATATTGCCCTTGGGCGTGAATACGTACACGCGTTCGCTGAAGACCTCCGACTTGAACTGGTCCACGAACTCGGTGGCTTCCGCCACTTCGTTTTTCCATTCGAGCAGGCTGCGCAGCCAGGCGATCTTGCGGTCAAAGGCCTGATCGTGTTTTTTGTCTTCCTTGTAGCGCCAGTGCGCGGCCACGCCCAGCTCCGACTGCTGATGCATGTCCTGCGTGCGGATCTGCACTTCCACGGTCTTGCCCTCCGGGCCGATCACCGCCGTATGGATCGAGCGGTAGTTGTTCTCCTTGGGCGTGGCGATGTAGTCGTCGAACTCGCCGGGAATATGCTGCCACGCCGAATGCACCACGCCGAGCGCGGCATAGCAGTCACGCACGGTCGGCACCAGCACGCGCACGGCGCGCACGTCGTAGATGCGCTCGAAGTCCTTGCCCTTGCGGCTCATCTTGCGCCAGATGCCGTAGATATGCTTCGGCCGGCCGCTGACCTCGGCCTCGATGTTCGCCTGCTTGAGCGCCTCGGATAACGTCCCGACAAAGCGCGCGATGTACTGCTCGCGGTCGCTGCGGCGCTCGGCCAGATGGTCGGCGATTTTCCGATAGGCCGAAGGCTCCAGATAACGGAACGCCAGATCCTCAAGCTCCCACTTGAGCTGCCAGATGCCAAGCCGGTTCGCGAGCGGGGCGAAAATATCCATGGTCTCGCGCGCGATGCGTTTCTGTTTCTCCTCCGGCAGCGCATCCAGGGTACGCATGTTGTGCAGGCGGTCGGCCAGCTTGATCAGCACCACGCTCACGTCCTCGGCCATGGCCAGCAGCATCTTGCGCAGGCTCTCGGCCTGGGTGTTTTCCTTGCGGCTCCGCTCCGTCCCGCCCCTGAATTCCTGGATCACGGCCATCTTGGTGACGCCGTCGACCAGCACCGCCACGCGATGGCCGAAATCCCGCTCGATGTCCTCCAGCGTGATCCTGGTGTCTTCGACCACATCGTGGAGAATGGCGGCGGCAATGGTTTCCGGATCGAGCCGGAGATCCGCCAGAATCTGCGCCACCGCCAGCGAATGTTGCAGAAACGGCTCACCGGACAGGCGCATCTGGCCGGCATGGGCCTGTTGCGCGAGCAGACAGGCGCGACGGATGAACGCGATCTCCGCGGGCGTGCGATCCGCGGCGACCCCCTGAAGCCAGGCCTCGATATCGACGGTGCCCCCGCCCGCATCGGCAGGAATGCCTTTAACTTTTGTCATGGAAAATTATCCATTGAATCAAAATCATTATACGCTCGCCGCCGCGGTCATCGCTTGCGGAAATGCGGCATCTGTCCTATTTTCTCATTAAGATAGCCACCCGGTTTTCCTAGAAATCCCATGATTCCCCTGGCACAACGAGACTGCATGCAGGCCGGCATCCGCTCACTACTCGGCGGCATGATGCTGTTGCTGTGGTTATGCGTCGGCCCGACCACGGCGCTGGCCGAGGAAATCGACCCGGAACTGAGGAGTCTGGTGAAGAAAGCAGCTTCCGAAACCGACAGCTTTGCCGACCGGTTCGATGCCGAGGTATGGCTGACGGACATGTCGCATCGGCTCGAGAAACGTGTCCCGTACGCCAGTTATCGCATCGAGCTCCTGAAAAACGTCCACTACGAGGCCAACCGCGCCGGGCTGACACCGGAGCTGGTACTCGCGATCATCGAAGTGGAAAGCAATTTCGACCAGTACGCCATTTCCCATGCCGGTGCGCGCGGGCTGATGCAGGTCATGCCGTTCTGGCTCAAGGAGATCGGCAGGCCCGGCGACAGTCTGTTCCGTCTCCACACCAACCTGCGGCTCGGCTGCACCATCCTCCAATATTATCTGACGAAGGAAAAAGGCAATTTGCAGATGGCGCTGCGCCGCTACAACGGCACCACCGAGCGCCGCTATGCGGATCGCGTCAACGTGGCGCTCAAGACAAGGTGGTACCGCCAGTAAGTCAGCGGCGCACGGAAAACCCGGCGAACGATTGCACTGCACACTCCTGCGCCGCCACCTGCTCGACCTTGGCGTGTGGCGGTCCCTGCCACAACCAGCGTTCCAGTTCCTGAAGTTTTTCTTCCGCGCCGCAGGCGACCAGTTCCACGGCACCATCGGCACAGTTGCGCACCCAGCCGGTGAGTCCCAAACGACGCGCGGTGTCTTGCGCGCTGGCGCGATAGAACACGCCTTGCACCCGGCCCGTAACCAGAAACCGCCGACAAAGGGTCATGGCAAATGGGCGCCCGGTCTGGAACTAAGAGCGCCCAGCAAAATAAAATCCGCGCTCATAACGCAAGCAATTTGGTTCCTTCTCCCTTCGCCCCCTCCGGGGAGGCGAACTCCGCACGGAGAAGGGACACGACTGCATGGATGCAGGAGGTAGGGCAACGCCGGGAGCCGTTGCCGAGGATGAGGGGGATATTTCCGCAGTGAATTTAAGTTCCCCCTCACCCCGCCCTCTCCCGGAGGGAGAGGGAGTTTCGTGCCGATGTTCATTTTGTCAGGCACTCTAAGTCTTGTTCGTCTTGAGTTGCGACTTCTGTAGCGTGCGCAGAATCTCATCGGCCTGTTCCTGGGTCAGCGGGCCGATGCGTTGGGTCATGTATTTCCCTTCGGGCGAGTAAAAATAATATGTCGGGGTGCCGACAAACATGCCGGGCCCGAGGCGTTCCGCATCGCTCGACTCGCCGATGAGGTTCGGGAAATTAAGGCTCTGGTCGTTGATGAATCCCCGCGCCTTTTCCCTGTCGGCATAGCCATCGATGGACAGGCCCAGGACCACGGCGTCGCTTTTGCGGTGCTCGTCGTGAAAGAAGGTCATGTGATAGATGTCACGCCGGCAGATGACGCAATCGGCCGACCAGACCACGACCACAACCCACTTTCCCTGGCCGATGAATTCATTGGCATTGCGATCCTTGCCGTCCAGATCCTTGAGCCGGACGTCCGGCCCCGCAGCCATGACCAACGACGCCAACAGCAGCAAAAAAGCCGCGAGCCATTTGATCTGCGCCTTCATCGTCTTGCCTCCTGCCAAAAACCCCTGTGTCGAGATGCATTCCCGGAGCCCGAACCCTATAATCTGCCCTAACAACTTGGAGCCCGCCATGAGCAAAAAAATCCGCACCGAAAAAGATTCCCTCGGCGAATACCCAGTCCCGCTCGAAGCCTGGTACGGCATACAGACGGCGCGAGCGGTCGAAAACTTCCCTATTTCCGGTCGTGGCCCGGACTGCGACTTCATCATCGCCCACGCCCGGATCAAGCGGGCGGCGGCCGCGGTCCACGAATCCGCCGGCGCGCTGCCGCCGAACATGGCCCAAGCCATTGTCGAGGCAGCGGATGCCATTATATCCGGTCAACATCATGAGGAGTTTGTGGTCGACCGCTTCCAGGCCGGCGCCGGCACCAGTCACAACATGAACACCAACGAGGTCATCGCCAACCTCGCCAATGTCGCCCTCGGCGGGAACAAGGGCGAGTACAAGCCGGTGAACCCCAATGACCACGTCAACATGGGTCAAAGCACCAACGACACCATCCCGACAGCCATTCGCCTCGCGGCGCTGGCCAAGCTGCCGCGGCTGCTCACCGCCGTGAATGCCATGGCCGCGGAATACGAGGACATCGCCTACCGCGAAGCCAGCACCGTCAAGAGCGGACGCACCCATCTGCAGGATGCCGTGCCGACCACCATCGGGCGCGAGTTCGAAGCCTACGCCTGGATACTGCGCCGCAGTGCTCACCAGCTGCGCGCCACGATTCCGCTGCTGTGCGAGATCGGCCTCGGCGGCTCGGCCGCCGGCACCGGTCTTAATACGATTCCGGGATACGCCGTGCACGTCGCCGAGGAGCTTGCACGCCTCACGGGCGAACCGATCCGGTCGGCGGACGATCTCGCCGCGCAGATGCAATCCATGCACGACCTCATGCAGCTCTCGAACGCCATTCGTGCGCTCACGCTCGAACTCACGCGCATCGCCAACGACATGCGCCTGCTCGCCTCCGGCCCGCGCACCGGCTTCGCGGAAATCGTACCGCCGCCGGTCCAACCCGGCTCGTCCATCATGCCGGGCAAGGTGAACCCGGTGATGTTCGAGATGCTGAATCAGGTGTGCTATCAGGTGCTGGGCCAGGATGCGGCCGTCGCCATGATGACCCAGGCCGGACAACTCGAACTCAACGTCATGATGCCGGCGCTCGGTTCGGCGCTGTTCGACGCCATGGACTGGCTCACCCACGCCGTCCACGCGGTCACGGAAAAAAATCTGCGCGGGCTGAAGGTGGATCGCGAACGCTGCCGCCATTACGCGCACACGAGCGTCGGGCTTGCGACCCTGCTCAACACCTCCATCGGCTACAGCGCCGCCGCCGAGGTCGCCAAGGAATCGGAACGCAGCGGCAAGCCCGTGCGCGATGTGGTGGCGGCCAAGGGACTCATGAGCACCGACCAGTTCGACCGGCTGGTGGAACAAGCCGCGGTGGAAGGCAACATCGCGCCCAAGGGCAAATAGCCCGGCGGTAACAAACGCATGGCTACCTCTGAGGCCGCGCCAACCTCGCCGCAGGATTGGCTGGATCAACACGGCGATGTCCTCTATCGCTATGCCTATTTCCGGCTGCGCGACAGCGCCCAGGCCGAAGATCTGGTTCAGGAAACTCTGCTCGCCGCGTGGCAGGCGCGGCAGCGCTTCAGCGGCCGCTCGACGGAGCGCACCTGGCTCATCGGCATTCTCAAAAACAAGCTGGTGGATTATTTTCGCAAGCACCGCGAGCAGCCGCTGGGAGACATCGCCGACACCGATGCCGAAGTCGATGCCCTGTTCGAGAACGACGCCGATCAGCACTGGCGCATCAGCCCCATGGATTGGGCGAATCCCACACAAGCCTTGCAGCAAAAGCAGTTCTGGAAGGTCTTCACCGCGTGCATCGATGCCCTGCCGCCGCGGCAGGCGCAGGTATTCTCCCTGTGCGAGCTGGACGAACTCGATAACGACGAGGCCTGTAAAGTTCTGGGCGTTGCACCGACTAATCTATGGGTGATGCTGCATCGCGCACGGCTGCGCCTGCGGCAATGCCTGGAAACCAGCTGGTTCGGTCACGAAGGCGGAAGGTAAGGCCATGTTAACCTGCAAACAGGCGTCCGAGATCATCTCCCAGTCCTACGACCGCCGGCTGTCGTGGCGGGAGCGCCTGAGCCTGCGCCTCCATCTGCTGATCTGCGACGCCTGCACGAACTTCGCGAAGCACATGCGTTTCCTGCGGCAGGCGGCGCGGCGCTTCGTGCAGGGACAGGCTGAAGCCGATGAGCAGGTCCGACTTTCCGCCGAGGCCGTCGCGCGCATCAAGCAAGAACTGGCGCGCCAGCAGAAGCGATAGAGTTTATTAAGAAATCCCTCTACTTTCCGGTGAATCTTTGTAGGGTGTGCTGAGCATCAGCGAAGCGCACCAAATAAATTCACGGTGCGCAACGCTGCGCTTTTGCACACCCTACTGATTGACTTGTCAGTCACCTTTCACAATATCAATCGACCTGATCAACCCATCCGCTATCCACTGCTTCAGAAGCCCGGCGGCGTGCGCCGCCACATGCTGGACATCGATCCACTCGCACAACCCCTCGCAGATCATGGCGAATGTGCCGCCGTTTGCGGCGGCATCGAGCGCCCAAGCCTCGTCCACGGAGAGCGAACGAAAATAGGTCTTGAGATCCTGACGCCAGAGCAGCCAGGATTGCGGGTATTCGCTGCGCCGCGGTTGCTCCGGCGCCTGCTCGGCATCGATGGCCTTCCAGATGACCGGCACGTTCCACTCCAGGTTGAGACGGTGGACCGAGCCCTGCA
>Ga0153916_10000372_pt1 | contig 29438 bp, 30 predicted proteins | sample Opewatmetagenome_FD_109642 | JGI IMG/M metagenome (GOLD analysis project Ga0153916, IMG submission 109642) | Freshwater wetland microbial communities from Ohio, USA - Open water 3 Core 3 Depth 4 metaG | ecosystem: Environmental > Aquatic > Freshwater > Wetlands | place: USA: Ohio, Lake Erie...
CTCATCCTCATATGCAAGCGACCGTGGCGGAGCTGCCGACAGTTGCGCCGATCACCCGGCGGATCGTCGAGGAGGCGGGCGCAAGCGGCCGGGTTCAAGTGCAGAGCATCGACGTACTCAACGAGAGTCCGAGCGGCGCCTTCGACGCCGCCGTCCTGAGTTCGTTTATTCAGGTGATCTCACGCGACCAGGCGCGCCGCGCGCTCCAAAACGTCGGCAAGGTGGTAAATCCGGGAGGAGCGATTTACATTCGCGGCGACATCGTCGACGACTCGGGCACCTCTCCCCTGGGCTCGGTGATGCGCAATCTGGTCTATCTAAATATCTACGATCAAGGCCAGGCTTACACGGAGCGCGAGCACCGGGAATGGTTGACGGAAGCCGGCTTTGCAGACTTCGAACGCAAGATCCTGCCGGATGGATTCAGCATGGTGCGGGCTCGGAAAACAAAATAAACTTCTCAGACTTACGTCCGGGACTTTTTCGTCTTTAGGCTCAGATTTCTACGACTCAACACGAAGCATCCGTATCCGTTTCAGAATTGTCTAAATCTACCAACTCACCAAGTCTTTCTGCAATGCACGGCTCTATTTGATGGGTGGCAGCCGAGAAATTCCGCCAACTCCGACGCGAGACAACCCTCCTCCAACACCGCTTCACGCAAATCCTTTAGCGGTGCGAACGCTTGATCTGCTAATTCATCTGTGACGCGAGCAAACGCACCGATAGCGTTTGCCTGCCTCGTCTTGGTTTCATCTGTGCGAAAAAATTTCTTGATACTTTGCGTAGATGAGAAGATCTCGCACGATTACACGCGACGACCTTCGCTTTTCTCGCATAAAGTCAGTCTCGTAGCTTGGCATCCGGTTTGCGCAAACATCCCGTATGCTTAGATTCCATTGCGAAGGTGTAAAAGCATGTACCTATCACGATTGACTTTTCATGCTTTGCCGGGAAAGACCCGTCCGGTTGAAGAAAAGCTGATGACGCTGCTCAACTGGGTTGAGAACGCCGGCGGCTTGAGGCCAAGAGCGACGCGCACTCACTTTGGCTCCTTAAAGGAGAGCGTGACAATATGAAATGGGACTTTTTCGCTTGGCAGCAAGCCAGTGACGTGATGGATCAAGCCGACAGGATTGAGAGAAACTTCTTGCAGATCGCGGCGAGCCACTACTTAGCATCAAACAGTCCAGCAGGCGCGTGGGCGCCGTCGGTGAATGTCGTCGAAACCGATCAAGCTTGCTGGGTCGTTACCGCTTTACCGGGTGCCGAAGCGAATCAGATCGAGATCCGCCTAGAGGGCAACGAACTGATTATCGCGGGCACACGGCGGCTGCCGGTCTGCTGCACGGAAGGCGAGCTCAAAATCTGGGAGATCCCGTTGGGGCGCTTCGAGCGTCGCTTGAGTTTAATCCCAGGCGTACGATTGACGATGGCGGAAACCCGTTTTGAAGATGGACTGTTAATCACCGAGCTAAGAAAGAGCCGATGATGCTGGAACCGCACTCGACAACAGAAGAAAGCGCACCCGTGTTGAGAGAAGCAAATCCAAGCACGCAGATGCTTCCTGGAGCATTGGCGATCATCCCCCTGCGTAATACCGTCCTTTTCCCTAACACGGTCATGCCCCTTACGATCGGTCGCCCTCCCAGCCTTTTGGCCGTCGAGGATGCCGTGCGCAAGCAACTCCCGATCGGTATTGTCACGCAGCGGGACTCGTCGGTGGACGCCCCCCAGATCACGGATCTCTACGAGATTGGCACGACTGCGGATGTTTTGCGGATGTCCCCTGCCCGCGACGGCCAGCGCCAGGTCATCGTCCAGGGGCGACAGCGATTCAGAATCATTGAGCCGCTCCAGTCAGAGCCATTTTTAGTCGTTCGGGTATCGTTGTTTGAAGAAAACGTGCCACGGACAAAGGAGTTCGAAGCGCGAATCATGCACCTGCGCGAGCAAGCCTCGAAAGTCCTCGCGCTCTTGCCACAGCCCGCGGCCGAATTGAAGTCGATGATTGAGAGCATCGAAGATCCCGCTGCGCTCATCGATGTCATCGCGCCTACGCTCGATATCCCGCTCAGCGAAAAGCAAGAGATCTTGGCAACCATCGACGTCGAGGTTCGTTTGCAAAAGGTTTCCGTTCAACTAACACGCCAGATCGACTTGCTCGAACTGAGGCAAAAGATCAGGGCCGAAACCAAGGAATCCGTAGATAAAGCGCAACGCGATTATTTTCTGCGTGAACAACTTAAGGCGATCAAGAAAGAACTCGGCGAAGAAGACGGCAAGAATGTCGAGGTCGAAGAGCTGCGCAAGAAAATCGCAGCGCTCAAGGCGCCGGCTGAGGTCGAAAAGGAGGCCCTAAGAGAATTATCCCGGCTTGAGCGTATGTCCGAGATGTCCGCCGAGCATTCGGTGATTCGGACCTTTCTCGACTGGATCGTCGAACTACCGTGGAATGTCGTGACCGATGAGCGGATCGATTTACCCAAGGCGCGGGAGATTCTCGACATCGACCATCACGATCTGGAAAAAGTCAAAAAACGCATCATCGAATTTCTTGCCGTGCGTAAGCTCAACCCACTCGGAAAAAGTCCGATCCTCTGTTTCGTCGGCCCACCGGGAGTCGGTAAAACGTCACTGGGCCAAAGCATCGCCCGCGCCATGAACCGAAAGTTTATCCGGCAAAGTCTTGGCGGCGTCCACGACGAGGCGGAGATTCGCGGCCACCGGCGTACCTATATTGGATCGCTTCCTGGAAACATTATTCAAGGCATTCGCAAGGCTGGCAGTAGAAACCCCGTTTTCATGCTCGACGAGATCGATAAGCTCAGCGCCAGTTTTCACGGCGATCCATCCGCGGCATTGCTTGAAGTGCTCGATCCCTCCCAGAACTCGACCTTTCAGGATCATTATCTTGGAGTTCCTTTCGATCTAAGCCAGGTCTTGTTCATCGCCACGGCCAACGTTCTCGACACCATTCCGCCGGCGCTGCGCGACCGCATGGAGATTTTAGAATTGCCGGGCTATATCGAAGAGGATAAGTTAGCCATCGCCAAAAGTTACCTGGTTCCTCGGCAAATGTCCGAGAACGGGCTCACGCCTGGGGAAATCAACTTTACCGAGGAAGCGCTGGGCGAACTGATCCGCTCCTACACCCGTGAAGCCGGTGTGCGCCAACTCGAGCGCGAGTTGGGCTCGGTTTGCCGGGCCGTCGCAACCCGCGTTGCGGAAGGGATCAAGGAAACGGTCACCGTCGACCAAGAATTTGTCCTGGGTTGTCTCGGCCCGCCCAAGTTCTTCAATGAGATCGCGCTACGCACCAGCCTCCCCGGAGTCGCAACAGGCTTGGCGTGGACGCCGTTTGGCGGCGACATCCTATTTGTCGAAGCAACGAAGATGGTGGGTGACGGCAAGTTGTTATTAACCGGCCAGCTCGGCGATGTCATGAAAGAAAGCGCGCAAGCGGCTTTGAGTCTGGTTAAATCAAGAGCGGAACCACTTGGGATCGAACCCGATATCTTCAGGAAGAACGATTTGCACGTCCATCTTCCAGCTGGAGCGATTCCCAAAGATGGGCCCAGTGCTGGCGTCACACTGTTCGTCGCCATCGTTTCGCTGCTCACACAGCGCCGAGTCAACAAAGATGTGGCGATGACCGGCGAGATTAGTCTCCGTGGTTTGATCCTGCCGGTCGGAGGTATCAAAGAAAAGGTCCTCGCAGCCAAGCGAGCGGGCATCTCCTGCGTGCTACTCCCCGAGCTCAATCGAAAAGATCTGGATGAAATTCCGCCGCAGGCACGCAAGGAACTCCGCTTTGAATTCCTGAAATCGGTCGACGAAGCGTTGCAGCTCGCCCTGGAACCAGAAGCCGCTGGCAGGGCTTCATCCGGCGAGAGGCTGGCGAGCTAATGGCAATTCTAACCAAGAGGTAGACGGATCACAGGCGCAAGACGTGACTGACAACAGGCACTAAAAGCAGATCACCGCCGCCAATTCATCAATTGCCGGGGCGGTAGCGAGAGAAACGATGAGTTTAGAAATCTTATCGGGCAGCGCCAACCGCGCTCTCGGAGAAAACATTGCGAGGAACCTCGGCGCGCGCTTCGATCAGCGCACGTTGGAGCGATTTCCCGACGGCGAATTGCATATTGAAATCCACGAAAGCATACGCGGCTGTGACGTTTATCTGATTCAGCCGACGAGTCCGCCTGTCGATGAGCACTTCTTCGAACTATTTCTCCTGGCCGACGCCTGCCGGCGCGCGGGAACGACTCATTTGACGGCGGTGATTCCCTACTTCGGTTATGCCCGACAGGACCGTCGCGCCCGGGGTCGCGAACCGGTGAGCGCGAGGCTGGTCGCCGATCTAATCGCGGCCAGTGGTATAGAACGCGTCGTCGTCGTCGATTTCCACAGTCAAGCTGTGGAAAGTGTGTTTGCAATCCCGGTGGAACATATCAGCGCCATCCCGATATTGGCTGACACCGTCCGAGCGTCGGTACGCAAAGATGCCGTGGTTGTATCCCCTGACCTTGGCGCCGTAAAAATGGCGGAACGCTACGCGAAGCTGCTTAATTTATCGGTCGTGATTGTTCATAAGAGCAGAGTTAGCGGCGCAGAGGTCAACGTTGAGCGCATCGTCGGCGATGTCCGCGGCAGAGAAATACTTGTCGTTGATGACATGATCACAACTGGCGCAACGATAGAAAAGGCGGTCCTAGCTCTGCTCCAAGCCGGCTGCTCAACCTCGGGCATAAAGGTGGCGGCAAGCCACGGCCTATTTGTCGGCAACGCGGTCGAGAGGCTGGGAAAACTACCGATCGAAAAGATCTACGTTTCCGACAGCGTGCCGTCGCCAGAACACTTTCCCGTGTCACTTCAAGTCTCGTCCATCGCGGGACTCTTGGCCGAAACGATAAATCGGCTTCATCGCCTGGAGTCACTCGACGACGTCTTGGCGCACGAATGAATTACCACCATCAAACCGTGCTAAGCCCATATGCGCCTATTGGAAATCAAGAACCTTTCGTTCCAACTCGGTGGAAACATAATATTGGACGACCTCAACCTCACCGTCGACCAGGGCGAAATCCATGCTCTCATAGGAACCAATGGATCGGGCAAGAGCTCAGTAGCCTACTTAATCTTGGGTTGCGAAAAATATGTTCCCACGAGTGGCGAGATCGTGTTCGAGGGTAACTCCATCAACGCGCTCAAACTGTTTGAGCGCGCCCGGCTTGGAATAACCTTATGCTGGCAGGAGCCAGCTCGGCTCGAAGGGATCGCAGTTGAGGACTATCTCCGTCTCGGAGACCCCTCCATTGACAGCGCGGCTTATCTGCGCAAGGTCGGCCTACCCCCTGAGCAGTATCTTCAAAGAAACATAGATAAGACTCTCAGCGGCGGACAGAGAAAGCGCATCGAGTTGGCGTCGGTCCTCGCGCTAAAACCGAAACTAGCAATCCTCGACGAGCCGGATTCCGGAATCGACTTGCTTTCCATAGGTGAAATTTCTGACGTCATCCAGTCCTGCAAGGGAAATGGCGCCTCTGTGCTCTTGATCACGCATCGCGAAGAGATGGTGCGCATCGCCGACCGGGCCTCCCAGCTGTGCGGCGGCAAGATCGTTCTGACCGCGTCGCCTGCGGAAGTGGCGCAGTTCTACAAGTCGCGCCGCTGCACGGTTTGCAATGGAAAAGAGTGCCACGATGACTGAGCTGGAAGAAGTCTCCCGGATTGTGTCGAATATGGGAGTGGACAGCGCAGTGCTCACCGATCCCCGCGTCGCCCATGTAGTGGCGACCGGACTCGATCTTGTGAGCCGGCGAGTCATCCCGGGCGTTGACATTAGGAACGAGAAAACGGCGGATGGCCTCGTCGCCCAGATTACGGTAAAGCAGCACGCAAAAATCGCAAATCCGATTCACCTGTGCATCGGAGTCTTGCACGACACTGGACGGCAGCGCATCCAGCTCCAAGTGAAATCAGAAAATGACAGTGCCGCAAAAATTGTCGCCCACTGCTTTTTCCCGCGCGCGCAAAACGTCGAACATATTATGGATGCCTCGATTGAGATTGATTCCGGTGCGGAACTTCACCATGCGGAGGGACACTATCATGGCCCTTTTGGCGGCGTGACGGTGCTTCCAACGGCAAAGGTTCGAGTCCACCCGCATGGGCGCTATACTTCTGACTTCTCTCTAACCTCGGGGCGAGTGGGTAAACTCCGGATCGATTACTCGGTAACCGTTGAGGCCCACGCGATCGCTGAACTCACCGCAAAGATCTTTGGCCATGCGACAGATGAAATAAAAATAAGGGAAGCAGTTGTGCTTTCCGGGGAACAGGCGCGAAGCCTGATCAGAACTCGGGTGGCATTGGAAGGCCGCGCCAGAGCAGAGGTCACGGGAATAACCGAGGGCAATGCCGAAGGGGCACGGGGCCACGTCGACTGCATGGAGATCGTCAGAGATCATGCTTTCGCCCAAGCGATTCCCATCGTCCGAGTCACTCATCCTCTAGCCAAGGTCACGCATGAAGCCGCGATTGGCAGCATCGATCAAAAGCAGCTCGAGACGTTAATGGCGCACGGCCTGACGCCGGAACAGGCGGTCGAAATGGTGGTCACCGGCTTGCTTCGTTGAAACACTTTTTGTGAGGCGCGAGTTCGGGCATGCTCTTCGCCCAGCGAATCCACATGTGAAACATCGCCAAATGGCCAAAAGCTTTTCTCTTCTAACCAGAATGCCGTTGTGAAGATGCAAGACCGGGTAACCTTGTTTTTATGTGGTGACGTGATGACCGGACGGGGGATAGACCAAATCCTTCCCCATCCTGGAGATTCACGACTCCACGAACCATGCATGGAAAGCTCGGTCGATTATGTAAAGCTCGCCGAGCGGGCAAGCGGGTTGATCCCTCGACCGGCTGAATTCAGCTACATCTGGGGCGACGCGTTAGAAATATTCCGCACCGAACAGCCACAGGTCAAAGTCATCAATTTAGAAACCACGATCACCCGCAGCGACACGCAGTGGCGCAGCAAGGACGTTCACTACAAGATGAGTCCGGAGAATATCGGATGCCTTACTTGCGCAGGAATCGACTGCTGCGTGCTTGCCAACAATCACATGCTTGACTGGGGAGTGGCGGGACTGGTCGATACGCTCAACACGCTTGATAAGGAAGGAATCAAACATGTTGGTGCGGGGCGCCACCTTTGCGAGGCCGAACAACCTGCATTCTTACGCGCCGGAAAAAAAGCAAGGGTAATCGTGTTTAGCCTCGGCTCGACATCGAGCGGTATTCCAATCGAATGGTCGGCCAACGAGGATCGGCCCGGTCTAAATGTGATTGATAGCCAATCCTACGACGCCATTCGTTCGATAGCGAAAAAAATCGGTGAGGTAAAGTGCGAGGGCGATGTGATCGTCGTATCGATACACTGGGGAGGAAACTGGGGCTACAACATTCCTCCCTCTCAGAAGAATCTAGCGCACCGCCTGGTGGACGAAACCGGCGTCGATATTGTCTACGGCCATTCTTCCCACCATGTGAAGGCAATCGAAGTCTACAAAGAGCGCCTCATTCTCTACGGCTGCGGTGATTTTATCAATGATTATGAGGGCATCACCGGTTACGAAAGCTTTCGCGGCGATCTCGGCTTAATGTACTTCGCCGAGATTGAACCGCGCTCAGGCAAGCTTCACGCCCTACGGATGATACCCACCCAAGTGCGGCGCTTTCGCGTGAATCGCGCCACAGAAAGCGATGCGCATTGGCTCGGAGATCTCCTCAATCATGAAGGGAAACGATTCGGCACACGGGTAACGCGCGGGGTTGGGAATGCCCTAACTCTCGCGTGGGTGTAGAGACTTCCACCCGACAAGAACGTTCACCGCCCATTGCATTGCGCGCCTGAGCTCTGAGGTCTGCTGATCTTACGATCTGGACAATCACTAGAGCCATTCAAAATCACGCTTATTCCCAAGAGCGAAAAAGCAGGGAGCGATTTTTTGCAACAGTCGGAAGCCGGAGCAGTTCCGTCACGCCATCGATCGATCAATTCATTGTGGAGTCGTGGTAAATTTCGAAACTGCGAGCCGCTCCCCGTGGTTTCTGATTGGCATTCGATATGCACTGGCATCAGTAATGTGCGGAATGTCAATCCGTCTGTCAGTGCGAAAGGAGAAGGCCATGCCAGTTAAACGCGTCGATTGCTTTTTCTTGGAAGTCGAGGACAAACCCGGAGTGATCGCCCAGTTCGCGCGCCAGTTAAGGGACAATAAAATTAACCTTAAGGGTCTTTGGGGCTATTCGAACCCTCAGGGAAAAGGAAGGATCGCTTGCGTGCCGCAAAACAACAAGAAATTTATCGATGTTGCAAAAAAGCTCGGTCTCACAATGACCCAAGAGACAGCCTTTTATATTTCTGGGCCTGATAAGGTCGGATCGCTCTGCAACGTTTTAGATATTCTCGAAGAAGGGAACATCAATATTGACGTTCTCGATGCGATCAGTTTTAGCGGGCGCTTCGGCTCTTATGTTTGGGTCGACCCCAAGGATGTCACGGTCGCAGCCAAAACATTAAAAGTCTGAGATCTCCGCAGCACACCAGATTCTTCAAGCTGGCACTTGTACATGGGAGCGTGGTGTAACAAGGGAGTTAGCTGACGCGTTCAAGATATTTGCCGTCGCAAGTGCCCACCCGAATCCGGTCGCCTGCTTGAATGAACGGCGGGACTTGAATCGTCAGCCCGGTCTCGATTTTAGCGGGTTTATAGGAGGCACTGGCCGTTGCCCCTTTGAGCGTCGGCTGAGTTTCCGTGACCTCCAACACCACGCTGGACGGCGGGCTGATCCCCACCGGCCGGCCATCAAAAAACTCGACCTGCACGGTTTGATTGGGCAACAGAAAGCCGGCTAATTCGCCAACGTCGTTCGCACTCAACGAGATTTGTTCATAGTTCTCCGTGTCCATGAATATATGGGAGTCTCCATCGCGATAGAGATAGGTCATCGTCCGGCTCTCCAGCGTGGCCCGTTCAAGCCGGTCTTCCGAACGAAATTTTTGTTCCGCCCCGGCTCCGGTGCGCAGATTCTTGAGCTTGGATTGCATGAAGCCGCGTTTATTCCCCGGCGTTAGATGGCGTACCGAAGTAACCCGGTAGAGATGTCGTTCATGGACGATGATCATCCCTACTCTAAGCTGCGTTGCGTTGATCGTCATGCTTTTCTCTCCTCCTTGCGGTCATCACGCAGCTTCGACTTGGAGGAAATCGAGATCAACCGGAGTGGGCCGCCCAAAGACGCTCAGCGCCACCTTGACTCGCGAACGGCCGGCATTAACTGCTTCCACGGTACCGGCAAACTCACGGAATGGGCCGTCAACAACTTTCACCTTTTCGCCGACGACAAACAGCACTTTTGGCCGAGGGGTCACCCGCCCGGATTCAAGCCGTTGCATGATCTTTCTTACCTCCTCTTCGGGAATCACCGCTGGGACATTGGCTTCGCCCAAAAAACCAACCACCCTCGGAATGGAATAAACGAGTTCCCGGCTCTTTTCACCGAGAACCAGTTGGGCAAAGAGATAACCTGGGAAGAGTCGCTGCTCGACCTCCTGCTTCTTTCCCCTGACTAGATCGATGACCCTTTCCATCGGCAGGAAAATCTCTCCGAACATGGCCTCGCAACTCGCCATGCGGATCCTGCGCTCCACTGCGGCTTTGACACGATGCTCAAAGCCGACGAGAGTTTGAATAACGTACCATTGCTTCTCCATTTCTTTATACCTCACGAACATTCCCACCTCTCCCTTGAAGCCCAATCAGCCATCAAGAGGGACATTATTCCTCTGGCTAAAGGCAGTCCTTTTGTTAAGAAACCGGAACTGAGAATGAGTGGAGACCGAAAACGACAGTTCAGGCGCTTATACCGGACATCCGGGCTGGCAGCCTTCAGAAGTAAGCACCGGTGATGCGGATAGAAATTTTTCGAGATGCGAAATGTCAGGAGATCCGGTGAGGATGCTTGCTAACTAGTTATAAATATAAGACTTGGATTCGTCGGAGTCAAGGGAGGTAGGACTGCGCACTGAATCATGATTCCGGTCTGTCTCAAGAAGCTGAAGTTCACTGGGCAAGCCATTCAGGCGCCGCCAACAAAATCAGTCCCAGTGCCAACAAGACGACCCCGCTGAGCAGTTTCAACCCGCGTGCGCCGCTTTCCTGGAGCTTTTGCCGGCTCAATGTCACGACCGCAAGGGCCAGCATCAAGCTGTCATCGGCCACATAAGCCAAGTTGTAGAGAGCCAAGTAGCCGTAGTACGCCCAGGTCGGTAACGAGTACATGGTGAGCGCTCGCGTATAGATCGCCGGCAAACCGGCGGTGCACAGAAGCTCTAGGGTGTTCACGAGCACGGCGAGCACAACGACCGCGCTGAGAGCGCCGATGAGATTTTCCGCGCGCAACACACGACGCACTTGAGAATAGATTCCCGGCTTGGCCGCCTGAGGAATTCCCACCGACGCCCCCCAACCCCATGCCAGCGAATCCTTTATATTCAGCGCTCCGATGGCTGCGGCAATGCCGCCGAGCAGGAATTGCGTGAGCCGCGATAGACCAATCAGCAAAAAGAAATTGAGCCAGGCCGCCATGAAGGCAAAGTAAACAACGCCGCTGACAACAACAAACGTCCCGCCAATCAAAAGCATTTTCTTGCGATCGCGCAGATTGACGAGCATGGAGAGAAGAAACAGCAATACCCACATGGCGCAAGGATTAAAGCCATCCAACAGACCAAGGATGATCGTGAAGACGGGCAGCCCCAGGTCGCGCACATTGAGCCGACCGAGAAGGGGGACGTCGATACTGCCAACGGTCGGCGGTCGAACAGTGGAATCTCGTTCGCTCGCCGCCGGCGCCTGGTCGAGCAGTGCCTCGATCGCTTTGCCGGTTGTCTCGGCACTGAGGAACCCGACCATGAGTTGACCGCGGAGATAAAACGCCGGGACGCCGAAGGGGCGGATGCCTGATCGATGAGCCAGCTCACCAAGCTCCTGCAGCGCCTCGGCGTCCCGGGAGACATCCCGTATGCGCACGTGAAGACCGGGCCGGCGGCGCTGAAGTTCCTGCAGATAATGTTCCGCCGCTTCGCAATAGGGACAGCCCGGACGGACAAAAACCTCTATCTCGGCAGCCGGTGCGGCGGCCGCGGCCAATGCTGCAAGGCCGAATCCCCAATAGAGAAAAATCAACAGACAAGCTCCCGCTGCCATAAGCCGGACGCACCTTGTCGCTCATGGTTTGCCGACAGGGATCAAATAGAGAGGCGTTTCTTGCTTGCTCAGATTCAATAGCCGCTTTACTTTGCCGTCATTGAACGCGCCGACGAGCACAGCGCCGAGACCGAGCGCGACCGCTTGGAGCAGCAAATTCTGCGCTGCATGACCTGCTTCCATATGGGCGTAGCGAATGCCGCGATCGCCGTACTTCGAGCTGATCCTTTCGTAGACCGCCGATATGGCGAAGATGGCGGCAGCCTGCGTTATCGAAGTTTGGTCGAGGGCCGCGCGGGACAGTTCTCGGCGCATATCGGCCGTCAGCAGCGAAACCACCTCATGGGTGAGGAGATCGTACCTATAAACACCGGCCGGCAGGCCGTTGACGTTAGCTGCGATAACGTAAAGTTCCAGAGCATAGAGCCCACCGGCGGATGGAGCCGTCCGGTGTGCCTCCGGACCGGTCAAGCCTTGCGCCGCCCAGGCTAATTGTGAGACCTGTGACAACTCCAACGGCTGGGCAGTGAATTCTCTGATCGATCGCCGGGCGCACAGCACTTTCTCTATGGAAATGCTGCCGTCCAATCGCGCCGCCGGCAATTTGATACTGGTTGCCGGCAATTCTATTTTTTGAGCTACAGTAGCCATAATCAACCTCCGTCTTGTTGCAAGAGTGGGATATTCCCACGACTTGCTTGAAGTTCCTGTTCACATAATTCACACCACTCGCTTCCTTTCCGGTCGGTGTCGCCGAGAGAATTACTAAAGTGCATGACGCAACGCGGGTTTGCGCAGTGGGACAGCCCGAAGGTGTGCCCGAGCTCATGAACCGCTTCCTTTACGGCGCGGCGGCGAAAGGTTTCTTCATCGGCGCCCATCCGCAGCCGAAATAATGAAATTACCGCGCACCTTCCCGGCAAATCCGCTAGGCCAAGAGCGAAATTGAGATCGTCCGCGTAGAGATCGCAATCGGTCACTACCAATATGCGATCGCCCGGTTCGTTCCGCGCGGCTTTAAGGAATTCGTCTGCCCGATATTGTTGGCGTCGCGGCTTGAAAGCTTCTGGCGGAACCGGCCCCGACTTTGCGATGGTTACTCGCATGCCCTTACCGTCGAGGGCGCGCGCCAAATCCTTCAAATCTTCGTGTTCGACGGCGCCGCAAGGAAGCAGCGTTAACGATAACCGGCGATCTGGATCGATATGCCAATGAGGCCCGGCCATATTTTTCCATCTAAGCCGCCGAGGCTTCCCGGCTGACATCGGCAGCCGAATTTTTTTGCTCGCCGTGGAGTTGCATGCTGAACTTGAGACCGGCAGCTTTAGGCTCTTTGTCGACGGTCACGATATCGCCGTCTTTGACTTCGCCTCTGAGAATCAGCCGACCCAATGCCGTCTCCAGTTCTTTTTGGATCAACCGTTTGAGCGGCCGGGCGCCATAATTGGGATCGTAACCGGTGACGGCGAGATGCTCGCGCGCGGCTTCAGTCATCTGCAGAACGATATGGCGCTCGTCTAATCGGCTTTGTAGCCGCCGCAGTTGAATACTCGTGATCGCCTTTAGGTGTTCGCGCGACAGGTTGTGGAAGACGACAATTTCATCGACGCGGTTTAAGAATTCCGGGCGGAACTCGCGCCGCAGAGCGTCAAGCACCTGCGCACGCATCGGCGCAAAGGCCCTTGCGTCTTCGCGCCCGCGGTAGTTGACGATCAAATGACTGCCGACGTTGGAGGTCATGATGACCACCGTGTTTTTGAAATCGACCGTCCGCCCATGCCCATCGGTGAGCCGCCCATCGTCGAGAATTTGCAATAGGACGTTGAAGACATCCTGGTGGGCTTTCTCGATCTCATCGAACAACAGCACGGAATAGGGCCGCCGCCGCACCGCTTCGGTAAGCTGGCCGCCCTCTTCGTAACCGACATAACCCGGCGGCGCGCCGATCAGCCGCGCCACGGTGTGCTTTTCCTGATATTCCGACATATCGAGGCGCACGACATTGTTCTCATCGTCGAAGAGAAATTCGGCCAAGGCGCGCCCCAGTTCGGTCTTGCCGACGCCCGTGGGGCCCAAGAAGATGAATGAACCAATGGGGCGATTGGGATCCTTGAGGCCCGAGCGGGCGCGCACTACGGCATCGGCGACTGCCTCCACGGCTTCTTCCTGGCCGACGATGCGTTTGTGCAGGTGCTCAGGGAGACGCAGCAGTTTTTCCTTTTCGCCTTCGAGCAATCGAGCCACCGGGATGCCGGTCCAGCGGGAGACCACCGAGGCGATGTCATCCTCATCGACTTCCTGCTTGAGCAACTGCATGCCGCCGCTTTGGCGCAGGCGCTGCTCCTCGGCCGCCAGTTCACGTTCGAGTTGCACCAGCTTGCCGTACTTGAGCTCGGCCATGCGGTTCAAGTCGTAATCCCGCTCGGCCTGTTCCATGGCGACCTTGTTCTTTTCAATTTCTTGCTTGAGGCCGTGCAATCGGCTAATGGCCTGCTTTTCAACTTCCCACTGGGCGCGCAGCTGCTCCTGTTCCGTTTTCAACCCCGCCAATTCATTCTCCAGCTTGGCCAAGCGCTCGCGCGACGGCGAGTCGGTTTCTTTGCGCAGCGCTTCGCGCTCGATCTCCAGTTGCATGACCCGGCGCGAAACCTCGTCCAATTCCGCCGGCATGGAATCAATTTCCGTGCGCAACTTGGCGGCGGCTTCGTCGACGAGATCGATCGCCTTGTCGGGGAGAAAGCGGTCGCTGATATAGCGATGGGACAGGACGGCGGCGGTAACGAGAGCGGCGTCTTTGATGCGGACGCCATGGTGCACTTCGTAGCGCTCTTTGAGCCCGCGCAGAATCGAGACGGTATCCTCGACGTTGGGCTGATCGACCAACACCGGCTGGAAACGCCGCTCCAGGGCGCGGTCCTTCTCGACATATTTGCGGTACTCATCCAAGGTGGTCGCGCCGATGCAGTGCAGCTCGCCGCGCGCCAGCATCGGCTTGAGCAGGTTCGACGCATCCATGGCGCCTTCGGCCGCGCCGGCGCCGACCACCGTATGCAGTTCGTCGATGAACAGGATCACCTCGCCCTCGGACTCCTGCACCTCTTTGAGAACGGCCTTCAACCGTTCTTCGAACTCACCGCGGAACTTGGCGCCGGCGATCAACGCGCCCATATCGAGGACGATGAGGCGGCGATTCTTAAGACTCTCCGGCACATCGCCGCGCACAATCCGCTGCGCTAATCCTTCAACGATCGCGGTCTTGCCGACACCGGGATCGCCGATCAGCACCGGATTATTTTTAGTCCGGCGCGACAACACTTGGACAATACGCCGGATCTCATCGTCGCGGCCGATCACCGGATCGAGCTTGCCTTGACCGGCCAACTTGGTGAGATCGCGGCCGTACCGCTCAAGCGCTTGATAGGTCGCTTCAGGATTGGGCGAGGTAACGCGCTGGCTGCCGCGGATTTTTCTAATTGCGGCCAGCAGCCGCTCACGGGTCAATCCCAGTGATCGCAGCAGTTGCCCCACCTGACCCCGCTCGTCGGCGAGCATGGCGAGGAGCAAGTGCTCGACGCTGACATACTCGTCCTTGAGAGCCTTGGCCTCGTCTTCGGCCTGAGTCAGAAGACGCGCCAACCGCTGGGTGAAATAAACCTGCTGCGCCTCGATGCCAGGCCCGGACACTTGCGGAATCGCGTTGAGTTCCTGGTCGATCCTTTCACGCACGGCGCTTGGGGCAATGCCCGCAGCGGCGAGACATCCGGCAGCTATGCCATCCGCCTCTTCCAATAACACCGCCAAAAGATGGGCCGCATCTATTCCCTGGTGATTGCGGCGCACAGCCAAATCTTGCGCACGCCGTAGCGCTTCTTGGGATTGTTCCGTGAATCGATTGAGATCCATAACGATGAACCCTTTTTTACATGCTGCGTGCGATGCTTCTCATAAATGCATACGACAGGTCGCATCATTCCCATGACTGCAAAGAACGCGACGGAACAAACACCTGAGCGCTAATCCCCGCTTCGACAGATTGCCTTGACTTAATCGATCGACCTTAGTTCCGATGCTGATCTAACTGGAAGGAATCGCACAAACCATACCAACAAAACTTGGCCATTCCGCCGAAAACGATTCCTGCCGCCGCTGGCATGCGCTTTGCCATTCAATTTATACGTGAGGTGAACTCATGAAAAAAGAAGCATTGGACTCATTGGAGCAACGCCTACGCGAGCAGCGCGGTCACTTTCTGCAGGAGTTCCGCAGAGCCGAACAAGGCTTAGACGTTATCGCCGAAGAGCGCGAAAGCGAACTGGAGGAGCATGCCCAGGAAGAACAAACCGCGCGACTCTTGGCTCGTCTCGACGACCAGACACTGCACACGGTAAAGGAAATCGATGCAGCCCTGCAAAGACTCTTGGACGGCACGTACGGCAAATGCGAGGTTTGTCGGAAAGCGATATCGATAGCTCGCCTACGCAGTTTACCGGCGACCCGATTCTGTAGACGGTGCGCGGCACAGAGCGAGTCGCCGCCGATCACGGCGGGCGGTGCAGCCGAGACGCCGCCCGAAGGTCCCGCACCAGCTGATCTGAACTTACTCAGCGACCAGGAGCGGACCGAAGCGATTAGGGAGCACCTGAAAGAAGACGGCCGGATCGACTTGGAAGAACTTCACGTCGTCTGCCGTAAAGGAGTAGTCTACCTGTCCGGTGTGTTACCCAGCGAAGCAGAACATGAGATATTGCTACAGACCTTAACCGATGTCATGGGTTTAAAAGAGATTGTCGATCATTTGGAGATCGAAGACCTGCTCTGGCAAACCGAAAGGCGCACTAGAGAGGTTGGTCCGGAGATAATTCCACGCTGGCAAGAACCACCAAGCACCGAAGATATTGTCGAGAGCATAGAAGAGGACAAGGAATTTGTCGCGCCGGGGAAGCCAACACCAAGTGAAGAGTGAAAGGACGATGACCAACCGACTCACACAACTGGGATGAAAAACGATTCGGCTGGGAGAAAGCTGAATTTGCGCATTGCACGCCGCCTTGAAGAGGTTGCGCAAATCCTGGATCACAAAGGGGAAATCCCTTTCGCGGGCAGGCATATCGACATGCTGTGGAAACCCTGAGGTATCGCACACGTCCCGCCGAAAAAATCCTCCGCAAGAAGGGAAGCCGGGCTTGCACAAGCTCCCCGATATCGGTGAAAGGCTGGCGCGATCAATTGCGACACTATTGATCACCGGAAGACCGCCCATGCTGGATTGGCTGCGCGGCGAAAATGATTCCGATTCCTTTTGAGTCGGCCGATCATGACGGAAGGTTAAAAGCGATCACCGGAATCGGAGACAAACGGTCACCCGCGTCTCCCTCCGCAGGTTGGCACACTATCTGTGAAATAACCTAATGAGGGGCGCACGATAAATGCTTTTGGTTGACGTCACGGAGCGAGCATGGCGACTTACGAGTTTCATTGTCAGAAGTGCGACTTGAACTTCGAGCTGATGTTTTCATTCGGAAAATACCAAAAGAAAACCAAACCCATTCGATGTCCCAACTGCAATAGCACAAGGGTGGTTCGGCGCATTTCCTTCTTTGAGGTAAGGACCTCAAAGAAAAGCTGACGAGCAAGAACAAAAACGAAGCGGTTGGTTCAGACAAGATCTTCGCGATCGGAAAACAAGACGTCAGCACTCACGCGGTCGATCGGTAACCGCAGCCGGTGCCTGGCGACGCTGCAGGATCGCCACAACATGATCGTCAGTGACTTGCGCAAAGTCTTTGAAGAACTGTCCCACGGCGAAAAACTCTGCCGGCACCAGCAAACAAACCAGCTCATCCGCCTCATGAGAGAGGGCGCGAGCTGCCTCTGGAGAAGCCACCGCCACGGCACAAACAAGCTTCTTTGGCTTCCTGGCGCGCACAGCGCGCAAGGCCGCGATCATCGTCGAGCCGGTGGCGATACCATCATCCACGACAAGAACGTTCCGCCCGCGCGGATCTATAGGCGGTCGCAAAGGCGTGTATTGGGCGCGCCGCCGGCGCAGAACGTTTAACTGCCGTTGCTTTTCGACCTCAAGAACTTCAGGGGCCATTTGGTTCGCCCATTCTGCGAGGTAGACGTTGCCGCTCTCGTCAATAGCGCCAATGGCCAACTCGGGCTGGTCTGGATGACTCAGTTTGTGAACCAGGACAACATCCAACTCTCCACCCAAAGCATCGGCAATGATTTCAGCCATGGGCAGCGCCCCTCGAGGAATGCCGAGCACCAAAGGATCTTTGTCCTTATAATCTGGACTCAACCGCTCGGCCAGGAGACGCGCTGCATGTTCTCGGCTCCGAAACCGCATAGCCCCTCCTCGGTTTCATAAAACGAATGCTTGGGCCAACTCTACCATCACTTTTAGAAACGCACACAGCGTGCCACCTCGACTTTTTCTATTTGGGTCTGCTCATTTTCATCCACTCGGTAACAGATCCCGATGCTTTCTCGCCCACGCGAAAGTTATCCGTCAAAAAATATCACAACTGAAAAAAACGAACGCAGATTCACTTTCGGAGATGGCGATCGCCGCGGAATATTCGCCCAGAACCATCAATTATGAACAAAAGGAAACTATGCTCATGGCACACCCTTTGCGCATGAACTGAAGAGAGGAAATGACGATGGCCGAAGAAAGAATCATAAAGGAGATCCGTGCCGCTCTCGAAAAGGACACCCATATCAACCTTCATCGCTATCCAATTACCGTCTCCATACAGAGCGGCGATCTCATCCTGGCAGGTGAGGTGGAGGATATCGCAGCGAAAAAACGGGCTCTCCTGGCAGCGTCAGGAATTCAAGGTGTTCAACGAATCGTCGACCGGTTAACGGTCACTCCCGCTGAAAAAATGGGCGATGCGGAGATCCGAGATCATGTAGGCAAAGTCCTGCTTGAAGAAGCGGCGCTTGAGAGATGTATCATCCGCCACAGTTTCACGGGTCAAGTCAAAACGGTTCGAGAGGCCCTATCGGAGCCCACCGGACACATCGTAATCGAAGTCAAAGATGGCGTGGTCACTCTCAATGGGGAAGTGCCGAGCTTATCGCACAAGCGCCTCGCCGGCGCCCTCGCGTGGTGGGTGCCCGGCACGCGTGACGTCATCAACGGCCTGGAAGAAGTTCCGCCGGAAGAGGACAACGACGATGAGTTGATCGATGCGGTGCGGCTGGTGCTGGAAAAAGATCCTTTTGTCAACGCCGGCAAAATCCACGTCAGCTCCGAGGATTGGATTGTAACGCTTGAAGGTTTGGTGCCCACAGAAACGATGAAGCAAATGGCAGAGCGAGACGCCTGGTACGTTTTGGGGGTCAAGAGCGTCATCAACCAGATCGCGGTTAAGCGGTAAACAACCACGAGTGAGTAGGTATGCGATCAGCGCGCCTTGACCTCCGCAAGAAGGGGAATCTTCGTAACTCCATCTACGATCAAGGCCAGGCTTACACGGAGCGCGAGCACCGGGAATGGTTGGCGGAAGCCGGCTTTACAGACTTCGAACGCAAAATCCTGTTTCCAAGAGCGGCTTGTGGCGGGCTTCGGTATTTTACGGTAGCCTTTTCCCATCATCCCTCGAGCGAAAGGATCTTCGCATGAAAAAACTTCTGCCGATCATCGCCGCCCTCTTCTTTTCGTCCGCCGCCGCCCACGCACAGATAGACAACCCGCGCTCGGCGCCGCCATCCGTCACCGCCCATGGCGAGGCGGTCATCACGGTGGAACCGGATCAAGCGGAGATCGATATCGGCGTCGTCACGCAAGCCAGAAATGCCCCGGAAGCGGCCAGAGAAAACGCCGACAAGCTCGCCCGGGTCGTCACCGAGGTCAAAAAGATTCTCGGCAAGGGAGACGAAATCAAAACCGCGAGCTACTCGCTCAATCCCAACTATCGCTACCCGCAGGGCGGCAAACCCGAGATCGTCGGCTACAGCGCGACCAACATCCTGCGCATCAAAACCGGCGGGTTAGCGAACGTCGGCAGGCTGATCGACGCCTCGATGCAATCGGGCGCCAACACCATTCACCGGCTGGTGTTCAACCTCAAGGACGAGCATACCGCGCAGCTCCAGGCGCTTCGTTTAGCCACGACCAAGGCCAGAGCGAAAGCGGATGAAATGGCGGCGGCCTTGGGACTTAAAATCGTCCGAGTTCTTTCCCTCACCGAAGGCGACAGGGGCATCCGACCGATCGTCATGCCGCTGGCGCGCGGCGCCCAGATGGAAGCCCTCGCCGCCGCGCCGACACCGGTGGAGTCGGGCACCATCGAAGCGCGCTCGTCGGTGACGCTGATGGGGGAACTCGGGGCAAAGTAACAAAACTTTCAAACGGCTCTGACCGCCAGGAAAACACGACATCTTGCCGTCAGTCACGGCGTTCGGTTGGTCTTAGGGAATGATCAGGATTGCATTACTATTAATGCTGTCTTTGGTGGCGGGCGTGCGGCTTGGAATACCGGCCGAAGAAACATCGGCAAGGAGGGACATGATGGAGATCAAGAGTCCCGCATTTGGCCAAGGGCGAGCCATCCCTCTTAAATATACCTGCGATGGGAAAGATGTTTCTCCACCGCTCACGTGGACAGAAACACCTCCGGGAACGAAGAGCCTTGCTCTTATCGCCGATGATCCTGACACCCCAATGGGGACATGGGTCCACTGGGTTATTTATAATCTGCCGCCCGCCACGCGACAGTTGCCGGAGAAGTTCCCGACCGATGGGCGGTTGCCGGACGGAACCATCCAGGGGAAGACCGATTTTGGCCGGACAGGTTATGGCGGTCCATGCCCGCCCAGCGGAACGCACCGCTACTTCTTTCGGCTTTTCGCGTTAGATACCGTGCTTTCCCTCCCGCCTGCGTCTACGGCAAAGCAACTGAAAGCCGCCATGCAGGGGCATATTCTCGAGGAAGCCCTATTGATGGGTACCTACCGCAGAAAAGGCCGGTAGCTTGGGTAAAAAGTTCGGGGTTCAGTCAGGTTCAGGCTCAGACTTCTACGACTCAACAATTATAGACCTGATCGATTCCGAGCTTCTCCACTCCAGACCGAAGTCAGTGTCCATCCTTAGCCGGAAATCGAGTTCAGATTGACATAACACCTCGTCACCGGATATTCTCCAGTCCAAATTTTTGCAGGTAAGGTAACTCGACAAGATCTTCGCATGGAGGCCGCACCATCGCAGCAGGGCGTAGCGTAGAAAGGAAACTTTTATGATAAAGTTTTTTACCGCCCTCTGTTGCGTTCTGTTCTGGGTTTCTACCGGAGCAGCTCAAGCCCCCTTTTACCAGGGCAAGACCGTGAGCATCGTCGTTGGAACGAAGGCGGGAGACGCCTTCGACCTCTATGCCCGGCTTCTCGCGCAACACATGCCCAGGTACATCCCAGGCAGCCCCAATATCATCGTGCAGAACATGACAGGGGCTGCCTCTCTCATCGCGGCGAACCACGTCTATAATGCGGCCAAGCCCGATGGACTGACCATCGGCGCGTTTTTTCCCTCCCTCTACCTGGATCAGGTAATCGGCCGCCAGGAGGTACAGTTTGATTGGAGCAAATTTATCTGGATCGGCAGCCCCGTGGCCTCGAATCACCTTCTGTACATGCGTGCAGATGGTCCCTACAAATCGATCGGAGACCTCGCGAAGGCTTCCGAACCTGCGAAGTGCGGGGCGAGTGGTACAACCGCCACGGCCTACTTTGTCCCCAAGCTATTAGATGAAGTCGTCGGGACGAAATTCAATATCGTCACGGGATATCAGTCCGGCTCGGACGTCGACCTGGCGATCGAGAGAGGCGAGGTTATCTGCAGTGCGCGCACGATCACGGCCTTTTTCGCCCGCGAGCCCTTCCACACCTGGCGTAAGAAGGGCTTTGTGCGCGTGCTGATGCAGACTGGGAAAAAACGGGATTCAAGGCTTAAAGATGTCCCGACTATTTATGAGCTGATGGACCAATACAAATCTCCCGAGCCCGCCAGGCGCCTGGCAACGCTCGTTTTGGCCGCGGGTGACTTCGGTCGCCCTTATCTTCTTCCGCCGAAAACCCCTGCTGACAGGGTGAACATATTACGCCAGGCCTTCGAGAAGACTATCAAAGATAAGGCCGTCTTGGCCGACGCGGAAAAGAAAAACCTGGAGATCGACCCAAACTTTAGCGATGAACTCGAGAAGCTGGCCAAAGAGGTCATCGATCAGCCCCCCGAGATCGTCGGGCGCATGAGACAAATGTTGGGGATGTAAGAGCGAATGCAAACCTAGTGATGCAGGTCGTTGAAAAGAAGAGAGTCTTCCTGGTTTACGCCGGCAAAGCTCTACGAGATGGTTCAGGCTCAGACTTCCACAACTCAACAATTCTTTAGAAAGTCGAGAAACGGAAGTTGGACCCCGAAGCCGCGCTAATCGGCTTATGCGGTCGGGGCGATTGATCGAAAGATTGTTTAGATATCACGACCCCGAATACCCCGAATACGTGCTTGCGCCAGATCTCATTGACCGCCACCCCACGTCAGCCTCCTTAGGAATCCCCACAATCTGGGATTCGGTAAACCGCGTTTTCTTCATCCAAGCCTCCTGGACTTTGTCAATCTTGCCAGAAAGCTCTACTTATCGCCTGTCCTATTTTAGGGGAAGCTTACGGTTAGTTAATCGACACGTTGCTCGTACCTCAGCGGCGTCTTAACTATTTTTACTTAAGGATTCTTTCCCCACAACGAGACGAAAAAACCCTCATCGATCAGCTCTTGCACCAAGCTGTTGTCGAAGAACTGTTCAGGTTTAGCCTGTTTTGCTTTGGGATTTTTTTTGCCGATCTCGTCCAAGGTCACTTGGAATGCCTGAGGCTTGACCAGGGGAATTTTTTCCACGAAGTCCTGGGCGTACAGCAGGCTCCCCTCGAGCATCCCCGGATCTCTGATTTTCGTGTAGCGGGCGATGATCTCTTTCGCCTCTTCCCTGCGGGTGTGCATAAAGTGAACGGCCCTGGAGTAGGCCCGCAGAAACGCCTTCGCCTGCGCTCTGCGTTCGTTCATGAACCTGCGTGTCGTTGTAACGCCCGCATGTAGGAAGGGGATATCCTCTTTGGCCAGGTTGAACAGAATCTTGACCCCACCCTGCTGCGCCAAGAAGCCGGTGGGAAAAGACATGGGCGCGGCATAGACGGATTTCTTCGAGAGGGCGGCCGCCAGTTCCGGCATCCCGCCGATCTGCAGGATCGGCACATCCCGTCCCGCTTCCAGTCCATGCTTGGCGAGCAGCATACGCATCGCAAAGTCAGTCGAGGCGCCAAAGCGCGACACGCCGACGGGCTTGCCTTTGAGATCCTCGATGGTTTTTATTTCCGGGGGCGCCATGACATAGAAGGCGGCCACATTGATGACCGCCCCCATAGCCAAAAGGTCGCCGCCCTGGAGGCCGGCATCCGCGATGACCTGACTGTTGGCGGTGGAGATATGGACCTCTCGCGCCAGCATCGCCTGCGCCATCGTCGAGGAGCTGGAGATATAAATGAGATCGGCATCAACTCCTTCCTGCTTATAGAAACCTACTTCCTTAGCCGCCCAAAAGGGCAGGTACAAGGCGCTTACCGCCGAATAGCCGACCACGACCTTTTGGGCATTGCCGGTGGCAGGGAAAGTCAGGATGAAGACGGCGGTAAAAATTAACAGCAGCTTGCCCATGGGAACCTCCGAGTTACCGGAAGAGACGACCCCACTTCTGAAGCACCTGGGCTTGAAGCTCAGGACTGGACTCGGCAACCGCTGGAAACTGATGTCTCCATTCGTAAGGCCGGCAGGCGTCGATGATCGCCCGCGAGTTCACCATCGCCTCCGAACCCGGGCGAACCATCGGATCGAGCGCCGTGCTCCACGCCCGGCGGATATAATCGATGTCCTCTGCCGGGTTCGTGCGGGTGGCCAGCGCCCAGATCACATCGTTGGTGTTGGAGGGATCGATGTCGTCGTCCACGACGATGACATAGCGCCCCGCATAGGCGCCTTCGCGGATCTGGCAGGCGACGAAGCCAGCCATGCGCGCGTGGCCGGCGAACCGCTGGGTGATGGAAATAACGTTGAACATGCGGGCCCCGCCCGCTTCATGGGTCCACACGCCGCGCACGTCCGGCACCCCGGCCCGCTCCACGGCGTCGTGCAGCATCGCCGAACGCACGACCGCGCGCCAGTAGCTGTAATCGTTCGGCGGCCGGTTCGGCGGCGAGCCGAGAATGATCGGCTCGTTGCGATGATATACGGCTCGGACGCGAATCACAGGCTGCGGCCGCTCGCCACTGGCATAATAGCCCGTCCACTCGCCGAAGGGACCTTCTTCGCGCACCTCGTCCGGCGGCACCACTCCCTCCACAGCGATCTCGCCGTAAGCCGGCAGTGGTAGACCGTTCAACGGCGAGAGCGTCACCTGGAGCACCGAGCGCTTGATGGCGCCGGTGTAGTTGTATTCGCTGATGCCCATCGGCACTTCGAGGCCCGCCGCCATCATCAGCAACGGGTCTTCGCCAAAAACCACGGCCACGGGACATGGCTGTCCTTTGGCGTGGTATTTTTGCAGGTGAATCGATCCTTGTTTGCCGGGAGAGATCATGAGGCCAAGGGTTTTTTCGTCGTGGACCATGACACGGTAAGCGCCCAGGTTGACCTGTCCGGTATCGGGATCGCGGGTAATCACGCAACAACCGGTTCCCAGATACCGCCCGCCGTCCTGGGGATGCCAGAGGGGAGCCGGGAAATCCAAAACGTTGGCGTTGGCCCCGTCACGAATGTTTTGCATGATCGGCGCCGCCTTGTTACTGACCTCGACGGGAGGATAATGGACGGATTCGGTTTCCCACATGTGCGGCTGGCCGCGCAGCGCTTGCACTAGGCCGTTGTTGTCCAGCCCGGGGTCCAAGCCGAAGGCGATTGCCAACCGCGGCGCATTGAGTAAAGCGCCGGCAACCACACGGAACCCCTTCGGATAGCCCTTAATCTCGTCGAACAGAAAGGCCTTCGAATTCGCCCGCTTGGCGTTGAGCTCTGAAATGATGCCGATCTCCAGATTCCAGTCGGCCCCGCTGACTTCCTCCAACTCGCCGATCGCGCGAACGCGATCAAGCCACTCCCGCAAATCACGGCAATGACCGACCGGAGACTGCTGCTTAAGAACCGAAGCTTCCACGAAGGTACTCCTTTCTGCCTGTTAGTTCCGACCGCTGGATCCCCGCCGGCCGCAACGAAACCTCTGCGCGCCTCCGCCTATCCATAGAAGTATAGGACCTGCCTTTGGGATCTTTCAATTTATTGGCGGCCCGATTCACCTAGAAGAAAACTGAATCAGCGCGCGCAGGAAAAATTTCGACCGCTAACCTTACGCCGCTTTATAGACCTTGAGGGGGGCGCACTGGTCGAGCGCCGATGAGATGACGTCTACCCACTCAAGGCCATAGGGGAGCAATCCGTTGAAGTTCACTCCTTTGCCCGCCGAAAGCGGTTTGCCTTTCGCCCAATGGCCGGCGTTGCCGGCGATGCCGATCACCTCCGGGTGAACGCACTCGGTGACGCGCGCCACCGCTTTTACTTTTCGCACCGGCGACTCAAGCCAGATCGCATCGCCGTCCTTGATCCCTTTTCTGCGCGCGAGCCTGGGGTTGATCAGCACGCCGTAGGAGTGGGGCAGCTTGTCGGAGAGTTCATTGATCCAGGGATTGGCGTGACCGAAGGCGCCATAGGCATAGGGAAGCTTGTAGTTGACGCCGACGGCGTCGATCTCTCGACGGCGCATCCGTTCGAACGAAGCGCAGGGACGCCATTGGGGAATCGGCTCATAATCGGAGAGATCCCAACTCAAGCCCATCTCGTCGAGAACCTTCTTTAGCTCCTCGCCGCGGGCGATAAAATTTTCCAGATAGAGCGCGATCCGGGCTTTGACGAATCGGCCGGGATAGCGTTCATCGACCGTGCGCGGCCAGACCAGCACGCCGTTCTCTTTAAACCAGTCCCAGCCATAATCCTCGCCGAAGCGGCTCTTGGCGATGCGATCGCTCACCTCATCCATCGTGTAGCGCTTACCGGGTTCCAAAGTATACGGCGGCGTCAGCCCTTTGAGATGATTGAAAGCGTCGTTGACTTGATCGAGAAGTCCCGCCCGCTGGTAGATTTCGGTCATGACCTCGCCGATGTCGCGGATGCCCGCGGGAGGCTCCACCGCCCTTTGCTGGATCTGGCAGAGGCCCACCGCTTCTCCCGCCACCGCCGGAAAGGGATAAACCGAGCTGTCGTCGAAGGTCCCCTCTTCCAGGTAGCTGCACATGGGCAGGACGATGTCGTCCATTTCATGGGTCTCGTTGATCTCCACGGCGAAGCCGACAACCAGATCGATGCTCTTGTACCAGTCGATCACCGCCTGCACGTCGCCCCAGCCCGCCATCACCTGATTGCCGGGACTATGAATCACCATTTCGATCCTGTGATCCATGCCCCATTTTTTCGGATCTTTGTGAACCTCCGGCACCAGCGTCCGGGTATGGGCGGCGACCGGAAAAAGCTCGAACAGATCCCAACGTTCCGGCCGGGTCGGCGTCCGTCCGGGGAAAGCGGTGAAATGGCCGCCGCCCCGGTGGGTCGAGCCGCTGCTCATCAGGATACCGTCCTCGCCGGCTTCGGGCCATTTTTTGAACGGGAAGTTGCTCGCCGAGTCGGTGCTGTGAATGCTGCCCACCACGTTGACCGCGCCGAGGACCACGTTGACCATCGCCAGCGCCCAGGTGTTGTGCCACGCGTGTTTATGTCCCTGCGGTCCGCGGTCCCAGTCGAGACAGACCGGACGGTAAGGAACTTCGACGCCGTCGATCTTCACCGTCGCGCCGATGGCGGCCGCCTCGCCGAACTCGCGCGCGACTCTTCTTAAAACTTTGGCGGGGATCGAAGTGATCTCCTCGACCCGCTCGGCGCCATATTCCGCGGCGCGCGCTTTGATCAGCTCGAATGCCGGCCGCACTTTTTGTCCCTGGACTTCGGTCTCGCCTTCGAGCATCGGCTCTTTGACACTCGGGTCGTCGAAAAGTTTTGTTTGGCCGTCGCTCTGATCGAAGACGAACGGCTTGCCGGTCTCCGGATCGCGCACGAACTTTCCCGAGGCGGCGGTCAGATAAGTTGCGTTGGTGAAGTGTTTGAGATAGTCGGCGTCGAAGATCCTGACCTCGTTCAAAAGCACGTTGAGCATGCCGAGACCGAAGGCCGCGTCCGTGCCGGGACGGATCGGCAGCCATTCATCGGCCTTGCTCGCGGCGTTGTTGCCGATCGGATCGACGACCACGAGCTTCATGCCCCGCTCCCGCGCTTTAGCGCAGTCGGGAACCTGGTGATTGAAGCCTTCGCGCGTGGCCACGCCCATCTGCGTGCCGCAGTCGATCAAGTATTTGCAGTGCGCGAGATCGGGTTCCTGGTGAAAACCGCCGGCGACGAGAAATTGAATCGAGTGAACCGTTTTGCCGCAGTTGGGAGAAACCCCGGTCTGCACGTAGGGCGTGCCGACGGCCGGGCGCAACACGCCCAGCCAGGTGGTGAATTCCTGGGAGGCGCCCCAGGTTTGCAAGTATAACTTGCGCGGATCTTCGGCGCAGATTTTTTTCATCTTCGCGGCGACCGCACCGATCGCCTCGTCCCAGGAGATCTCTTGCCACTTGGGATCGACACCCATCCCCTTTTCCTGATTGGTCCGCTTGAGCGGCTTCATCACCCGGTTCGGGTTGTAGTGATTCATGATCCCCGACTTGCCCTTGGCGCAGATACGGCCGCGGTTTACCGGTGAGTCCGGATTGCCGATAACATTGGCAACCCTGCCGTTTTGTACGTTGACCAGAACTCCGCACCCCACCAAGCACATGCGGCAGGTGGTCGGCACCCAGTCGCTGGCGGGCGTTTCATGCCTCTTGCCGCCGGGACGGTGCACCGTCTGCGGCCGCGTCTCTCTTCCACGTAAGCTGGTAATCATCCCATGCCTCTTTTTCTTTACGGCGATTGTTCTCTAGAGTTGCTGAAAAACTCCGGTTGCAGGCTGCTCAAAAAGATCTCAGAGGCGAGGCGCGCAGTTTTCGTTATTCGTGTTCGTTCGAGCACGAGCACGAGAAACGAGCACGATTGCGGCGAGGCAGTGCAACGAAGCATATGAGTCTTTTTCAGCAGCCTCTACCCACCTTCGTACATCGGCAGCAGCATCAACTCCACTTTTCCTCCGGTGAGGACGGTCTTGCTGCCGTCGAGCCGGCCGATCTGGACGCCGTTCACGAACACGGCCACATGGGGCTGAAACGCTCCGTCCCGCGTCAATGCGCGCTGGGCGAAGATTTCACCGCAGAGGGAAAAAAGTTTTTCCGCGAGTTCGCCGATCATGCTCCCGGCCGGCAGCTCAAGATCGAGTTCTCTCCGTCCGGCCCAACGCTGCAGCTCGCCCATGAAAACTATCTTGACGTTCAAGATCGACCGTTCAGCGGCCACGGACAAATCAGACGGGATAGCCATAGATGCCGACGCGCAGAAAGTTATCGCGGAGCAGAAAGCCGCCGATCTGGATCGCGCCGCATGCGGCGATTACCCACGGCACCGCCGCCGGGTCTCCCCCCAGCCCGCCTCTCAGCGCCAAGCCCGCCACGATAAAGGGCAGCACCAGCCCGACGGCGACAACCCCGATCCAGAAACTTAAGCGGTGCGCGCCGGAAACCAGCCGGCGCACCGACTCGCGCGCGGCGACGGTGGCCGTGGCCATGCCCCAGATGTAAATCAAAAGCAAAAATCCGTTCAGCGCGAGCAGGAGCAAAAGGGACGGCCAGAAAATGGCACCGACGGCGCCCAGCTTCTCTCCGCCATGAGTGGCAAGCACGATCAGCGGCAAGGCGCCCAAGCCAGCCAGAAAGGAATAGGCGATATAAAGAACCGGCAGCAGCGGCGTGTTCCAAAACGCGATGCTGTTCCACGACGAGAGCACCAGACCGCTGTAGGCCATAAACGCGGCCGCGAAAAGCATCGCCGCAACGCGCAGCAGGCCGCCGGCGGCGCTCTCTTCGCCCCAAGGAAGATCGGTGAAGCCGGGCACGGTGGGCAACAGGATCAATATCCTCAGCAGCACGAGAACCGTGACGATGAACGCGCCCCGGGCGATCCAACTGGTGCGCGGCTTGAGAAAGACGTAGAGACAGCGCCAGCGCGCGCCCGGTCCCAGGTGACTGAAGAGAAACGCCAAGGAAACCAGCGCCAGCACCAACCCGATCCACATGCCCCACAGCGCCGTCGCTTCATCGATCACATTCCAGCGGCGCAGCAGCAACTCCAAAAAAATCAGCCCGGCGCTGCTGCCGGCGCCGTAGAGATAAAAAGCCACTTTCCAATCCCAGTGGCACTGGGCGCGCAGCTCCAAAGTGAAAGGCGCCGTCGTCAGTCCCTTGCTCATGGCTATTTGCCTCCTCCGACCTTGCCGCCGCCTTTGCCGGTCAAATAGTACAAGCCCGGATTGGTGCCGAGATCCTCGCGCGGACGAAAGTGTTTTTTCTGCCGCAGCAGTTCGTTGATGCGGCTTTCCGGATCCTCGAGATCACCGTAATTGAGCGCGTCGGCGGGACAGGATTCGACGCAGGCCGGCGGGCGCCCTTCGTCGATGCGGTGATAACAGAAGTGGCACTTCTGCGCCGTGCCCTTCTTGAACGCGGCATACTTCACCGTTTCATAGGGAACCTTTTCCTCGCCGTAGTAACCATCCTCGCCATCCCAACGGTATGGAACGTAGTAGGGGCAGGCCGACATGCAGGCCATGGTGCCGATGCAAACATCCTGGTCGATCACCACGATCCCATCGGGCCGCTTGACGACGGCGCCGGTCGGGCAGGCCCGCGCACAGGGGGCGTCGGCGCAGTGATTGCAGCGCAGCGGCGTGAATATGCGCTTGGCGTAGGGGAACTCCCCCTCCTCTTTCTCGACCACTTTCATCCAATGAATGGTCGGCGGCGTGCCGTTCTCAGCCTTGCAGGCGATCACGCAGCCCATGCAGCCGACGCATCTCTCCAAATCCACCGTAAAGCCCCAGCGCGTCATCGTCCCTCCAAAAAATGCTTATTGGAAGCGAATCAGCAAATGGAGTGCCA
>Ga0153916_10000373_pt1 | contig 29427 bp, 28 predicted proteins | sample Opewatmetagenome_FD_109642 | JGI IMG/M metagenome (GOLD analysis project Ga0153916, IMG submission 109642) | Freshwater wetland microbial communities from Ohio, USA - Open water 3 Core 3 Depth 4 metaG | ecosystem: Environmental > Aquatic > Freshwater > Wetlands | place: USA: Ohio, Lake Erie...
CATTGTTCGATTTTCGTCTTTCGAAGACGTCGATTCCTGTTCTGTTCGAACCAAAGGCATCGAAAGCGTTATCAATACGAATACGTTCTGGTGTTTTCGAATGTTTTGGGGGAGCACCTGTGACCGAGAAGCCACCTGAGGTAACGCTTGACAAGAACGACAAGATCATTTTGAAGATGCTTCAAGAGGACTGCAACGTGAGCCTCAAGAAGATCGGCGAGAAGACCGGTCTTTCCTCGTCCACGGTCCACTATAGGGTGAACAGACTGATCGAAGAGAAGGTCATCACTGGTTTCAAAGCAAGTGTGGACCCTCTGAAAGTCGGGAAGGAGATACTCGCAATCTCACTGGTGACCGGAAGGTACGGCCCTGACTACTCGAAGAAGATCGGTGAGAGGATCGCCAAGATACAGGGCGTATGGGCCGTGTATTTCCTGCTCGGGAACATTGACTTCGCTGTGCTTCTAAGGGCCTCGTCTAGGGAGGAGCTGAAGGACATCGTAGACGCGCTCATCAAGATAGAGGAGGTCGAGAGGAGCAATACCTACCTCATACTCGACCGCATCAAGGAAGACACAACGGTACAGCTCTAGAACCCTGCCAATCGGCACATCCAGAAGGGCGAATCTGGCTCGCGGTTAAGCCGAAAAGGTTTAAGTACAGTACCCGTTATCAGGAAAATGGTGATTTAATTTGCAGAAACCCCTGGCTGTTCTGAACAAGTCCATCAATCAGCAGGTCATTGTAGAGCTCAAGGGGAAGAGGGGCTACCGGGGGATACTCGACGGGTACGACCCGCACATGAACCTCGTCCTGAAGAACGCCGAGGAGACTCACGAGGACAAGGTCGTAAGGAAGAGCGACTCGACCATAGTCCGCGGAGACAATGTCATATACATTTCACCATGAGGTAGGGTCGGATGAGCAAGGGCACCCCATCAATGGGCAAGCGCAGCGGCAAGAAGACTCACATCGTCTGCAGGCGCTGCGGCAAGCGCGCGTATCATGTGAGACACAAGGTCTGTGCGTCATGCGGCTTTGGCGCCAGCGCGAAGTTGAGACACTACAACTGGGCAAAGCAGCACTGAAGAGCACGATCCTAAAGGGGGGTTGAGGGCTGGAACCTGAGCACCCGCAGGACGAGTGCGGCGTTTTCGCCATCGCATCCACATCCAACACGTCGGTCGACATATTCTACGCGCTGAGAGTTTTACAACACCGGGGCCAGGAGTCCGCCGGCATCGCAGTCCACAACAACGGCATCAAAGTCATCAAGGGCATGGGCCTTGCGCACCAGGCGCTCAAGCCTGAAGATGTGAGGAACCTCAAAGGCGACCGAGGCATCGGACATGTGCGTTACTCCACCTTTGGGACTTCAACCATAGAAAACGCCCAACCGATCGTCGTCTCCACCAACTACGGGGACATAGCCCTGTGCCACAACGGAGAGATCGTCAACGCGGACAAGATAATGGATGAGCTGAAGAAGAAAGGCTGGGCTTTCATCACATCATCAGACTCCGAGATAGCCGTGCGGCTTCTGGCGAACGACATAGCCAATACCGGCGACCCTGTGAAGTCCCTCAAGAACCTGATGGGGATGCTTCATGGATCGTTCTCGATGACCATCATGATTGACAACCGAGTGTTCGCGATCAGAGATCCTCTCGGCATCAGACCGCTCTGCATCGGGCGGACCAAGGTCGGGTATGCCGCGGCATCGGAGAGTGTCGTGTTCGACACTCTCGGTGGAGAGTTCATAAGAGACGTGGAGCCCGGAGAGATAATCGAGCTACTGCCCGGCGAGGCAAGATCCACCAAGACAGGTCTTGCGAAAGGACGGGCACACTGCATGTTCGAGTGGGTCTACATCGCGAGGGCCGATTCGACCATCGAGGGGAAACTTGTATACGAGGTCCGGAGACGCATCGGCCAGAAACTCGCGAAGGAACAACCTGTCGAGGCGGATGTCGTGGTGCCGATCCCGGACTCTGGAAGGTCCCACGCAATCGGGTACTCGGAGGTTTCGGGCATCCCCTACTCAGAAGGCCTCATGAAGAACAGGTATGTGGAGAGGACCTTCATCATGCCGGAGCAGTCCGAGCGCACAACCAGCGTGATGTTGAAACTCAATCCTCTGAAGAGCGTGATCAAGGACAAGAGAGTCGTTCTCGTGGACGACTCGATAGTCAGAGGAACGACAATCAGGCAGATAGTGCAGCTCGTGAGGAACGCCGGGGCCAAGGAAGTCCATGTAAGGATTGGCTCCCCGCCGATCAGGGCGCCATGCTACTTCGGGATAGACATGAAGACCAGGGACCAGTTCGCGGCGACAGGGAGGACAGTCGAGGAAATCGCGAAGATGATCACGGCGGACAGTCTCGGATACATCTCGGTCGACGGCCTCGTCGAGTCGATAGGGCTCGCATCCGGAGACCTCTGTTTGGCCTGCCTCACGGAAGAGTACCCTATCGCCGTGCCTGGCGAGAAGGTCAGGTATCAGAAGAAGTTGGTCGACTTCGTCTGAGGACAAGCCGTGAGTTTCGGCAATGTTTAACTAGACCTACCATATACATCGCAATCCAAATGGGCCGGTAGATCAGCGGAAGATCGCCCGCTTGGCATGCGGGAGGTCGCGAGTTCAAATCTCGCCCGGTCCACACTCACACATAGCCAGACAAATGGCTGCAAGCCTGCAGCAGTGTTCTTTATTGCCCAAATGAACTGTTTGCGTCAGAATCTGGCTGGAGCGAGGTCAAACCTGGTCGGATTTGAAATCGAATGAATGGCTAGCTAGAACGCCGGCGTCGACAGCCGTTTCTCTATCTCTCTATCAACCCATTCCGGGAGGTGAATGTGTTCCACGTCGATGTTTGACCGGACTTCCTTGACTCCATCCAGCTTTCCAAGCCACTGCGATATCTCTTGGACCTCCGAGGCATTCGCGCAGTGGACGACGAAAAGCGAGTACTCCTCCGGCGCTGTGTGGGTCGAGATAATCCTATTGAGTCCGGACAGGACCTTCGCGTCGGCGGCTTGCTTCTTGCTCGCTTCGCAGACGATCCAGAAACGGCATCGCACTCCGCCGACTTTCCCCACGTTCAGCAGAGGGTCGAGGTAGAACGCATTTCCCTCGGCCAAGTGTGACATGCGCCTCTTGACGGTCCGAGTCGAAAGTTTCAGTTTGCGGGCTACGTCCGACAGACTCCCTCTTGCGTTCGCCCGCAATTCTTGGATGATCCGCCAATCCGTCTTCGTGGGAATCAGTGTGCAAGGCGGGAAGCCGAGTTTCCACCAAACCGGGGCGGCGCAACCGCAAAGGGAGGCGATCAGCTTGACCTGCTTCTTCATCGCACTTTCGTTCTCGTACAATAGGTGGACTGCGAGTTCTCTGTCATAGAAGTCGTCGATGAGCGTCACGCGCTCCAAGAGTTTGAGTCGCGAAATCACTTCCTTCTTCGATACTGACTCCCCGACACGCAGCTCCACGACGGCAGCCTCCCAACCAAGGAGAATCGGATTGAGAATGAGCTGCCACCCCTCCAAGAACCCAACATCATTCATGCGCCGCAGCCGATTCCGGACCGTCTCTTCGTCAATGGAGAGCCCTTTGGCCACGTTCACATAGGAGATTCGGACGTCCCACTGAAACGAGTGGGGGGACGCCATCGCCTTGATTATTCGGATGTCTAGATCATCTGGTGACCACATCTCAAGCCACCGTTGCCTAAATCGAGAAAGAGTCGTAAATAACTAACGACGTGAGGGAAATCGGACAGAAGACATAGCAATCTGTCCAGGCGCGCCGCGGAGCCGAGGCGAGTGGCTAACCATGCTGGAGCTGATGGGGGGCCGATGCGCGCAGTAACATGGTCCAGTTTCGCGGGAATATAGGAGGAGATGTGGAATGCCAATTACAGTGCAATGGTCTCATATTGGATTGGGCTCAGTAATCGCATTCTTGGTAGGCTGGTGGATATTTGGCCTTCTTGGTGCGATTGTACTAGCGATCATAGTCTTGTTTCTAATGGGAGTCATAAAGATAAGATAGAATCGCTGGATAATAGGAGGTGAAAGGAAATGGCAAAGAAAAGCAGAGGCGGAAGAATGACCGCAGCAAAGAATCGCGCGGCGAAGTCCGCCGGTGGACGCGGCCCTGTAAAGGGACGTAAGACCGGCAAGAGAATCATGAAGACCTGAGGGGGGAAGACATGGACGAGATTCTTGTGGAGACCTTGATCTTCTTCCTCGTCGGACTGATCGTCTCGACCATAATCATCTACGTGATCACGAAGCTGTTTGAAGAGAAAGAAGGGGGGGGCACGGCCTTATTGGCCGCTTTGGTCGGGACTGTCATCTACGCTCTGGCATACTACTTCTTGGGCGAAGGGCTTCTGGCGGCATTGATAGCCGGGTTCGTGTGGCTACTGGCCCTTGGGAGCCTCTACAACATGGGCTGGTGGAAGGCACTCGGAGTGGCGATTGTCGTGTGGATCGTCGCTTTCCTTGTGGGCTTCATATTGCCTACGGTAGTGGGTCCTCTGTGAGGATGTATTGAACTCTGACAAAAACCTTTTCTTCTCATTCCCTTTTTCATTGGCTCCTGGGAGCGGACAGAGCAGATATGACACGAACCAGGCCTTTCGGGATAACACTATTGGCGCTCGTCCAGATCATCTCAGGCCTGCAGTTCTGGCTGTTGGCGATTGCCTCGCGTGCAGACACCACCGAGCTTCAGGACGCACTCAGCGAGAACGCTTGGATTGCCGAGAACGTCGATGGAGTGCTCTTCTGGTCCAGGATCATCTACGTGGTTCTCGGGCTGCTTGCGTTCGCCCTCGCATATGGATACCTGAACGGAAGCGAATGGGCAGGCAGGAGGGGCACGAGCGTCGCGACGTTCGCAATCGTGGTTGCCTTTCTGACTATGATGCTCGTGGCAATCCCGGCGAATTTGAGCTCACCCATGTGGCTATTCACTATATGGACATTCGTCGCTGTGTGTACGATCATGTTCAACATAGCGATAATCATCTTCCTCGGCAGACAGACGGTCAAGGCCTACTTCGAGGGCGGACGCTGACGCCGAAACCGTGTCCCATGGCACATGAGGAGCTTCGGCATTGATTGACAAGCTCGCGGGCACGCTGCACCAATACGAGCCTCGCACGGGAGGCAACACCAAATCAAGCCACGACTCCGATTGGAGGTTGAGACGGTTCAGGGGTTCATGTCCTTCACCTGGCACCTCTCTCACAGTTCCAGCAAACAGAAGAAGTCTTATGGACGCCTCAGAAAGGACCGTGGAGAAAGAAGAGCAAAGGGTTTAGAGAGACCTTGGTGCAATTTCGATTTGATTGAACCGAAAGGATGAATGCCTGGCTCAAGCGAGTTCAAGGCTCGCCCAGTCCACTAGTCTTGTTCTTAGATCCGATTTGGCATTCCGCCGATATGCACAAGCTTAATTCTGGATCATTGGCCTTCAGCTAGATTGATCGCTATCTCTGCGATGTCAGAGGAGTATCCGCCGGTTCTTTCGATGCTTTCCGCGGCAAAGGCCAAACCCACAGCGACCTTTCCCCGCTTCTTCATGATCTCGTCAAGGAAGTCGTTCGACTTCTCTCTGAGACCGGAAGTTCGTTCGATGCAGTCATTCGCCTGAGAAGAGTCCCTCTTAAACAGCGCCTCAACACTACAATCGAGAATGGAGATTGCCTCGATGCTCAGCTGCTCCAAACTGCTCATAGTGTCGGCATCGATCTTGGAATCCCCAAGGAGTTTAACGCTGTGGGCGATTCTAGAGGCGTGATCTGCAATCCGCTCGAGTGCCTTCGCTGTAGACAGCATCGAATCGGATTCCAGCCATGTCATCTTCATCTTTGCTGCAAATGTGACATTACGCCTAGTCATCGCGTGCTGCTTCTCAACGAACCAATGGAGCCGGTCAACTTCGTCATCACGAGTAATGACCTCGTCTGCCAATCCTCTATCCAGTTCCTTAGCAGCCTTAATCGATTCCTCCAGCATGTTTCTCGCCATTAAATGCATCCTTCGGACCACTTTTCTCATGTCGAGGTCTGCATGATCGGCGACGTCCTGAAGAACCACAGTGCTGGAACTCTCCTCGACGACCTCAGGGCCGATCACACGCCTCGAGAAGTCCTGGATGGTTCTCCTCAGCTCCGCAGGGATCCTTCCCTTGGCGCGTATCTCTATGACATCATATCCAGTCACGTATGTGCCGATAAGAAGCCTGAGAAGCGCCTTCGAGTCCGTCGACGATTCGATATCGATGACCTTGACGAGCTTTTCCGATTCCCTGGGCAAGTGGGGGTCGATTGTCAGGGTCCCGTCTCCGGTGATTCCCAGTGCCACCTGATCGCCTTTCTTGAGCGCAGCGCTTTGAATCCATTTCTTTGGCAAGGACACGACATACGTCGAGCCACCTGTTTTCTGAATTTTCCTAGTCTCTTGCATGCGAATACTCTCCCGGTTCTTCAGTCACACAGATGCACTCTATAGAATGCACTGGCTTCAGACTTCTGTATGACAACTATATACACCTATATATGTGTCAACGTGCTAATTTGTGACAGCTGGGTCTACATTCCGAAATGTCAAGTGCATGTATTCACCATGGCCTGAACGAAGAGAGATGACAGAATGGATAGACAGACGACAACGGAAGAATGTCGAGGAATGCAAATCGATGAAAGGAAACTATACGATGATCTCGAAGAAGACCTGGATACCGAGTTCCGGAACAAGTGAACCTGCAACCGAGAATCGAGACCTGGTGAACACATGAGTGAGCTCGAGAAATCGAGGGACAGCCGTAATGAAGAGCAGATTGTCATGCCTCACAAAGGAGGCAGGACTTGGATCGCAGTCGTAGCGATGGTGATTGTGGTTGTGGTCATAGTCGCGGCGGTCCTCTCAGGGGGACTGCTGTCATCTGGGCACGGGAAGAATAGCGTCGCAATAAACGGCGCCGGAGCTACATTCCCCATGCCCTTGATATTGAAGTGGGCCAGCGAGTACTACAACAAGACTGACAACAAAATCAAGATCAACTATGGCGGAGGAGGAAGCGGAGCCGGCATAACCCAGATCAAGGACAAGCACATAGACTTCGCAGGATCGGATGCACCCCTTAGTGCCAACGATTCTTCCACATATGGGCTTGTGCACATTCCAGAAACCCTCGGCGCGGTCGTCGTTGGGTACAATGAGCCGGGTCTGCAAACCCTGCGTTTGGATGGACCTACTCTAGCAAGGATCTTTATGAAGAACATAACGACTTGGAACGACCCTGGCATCGCCGCTCTGAATCCGGGCGTCGCGCTGCCCTCGGATCAGATCACAACAGTGGTGCGGTCAGACTCATCCGGAACGACTTTCGTGTTCTCAGGGTATTTGACTGTAGTCAGCAACGAATTCGCAACCCTCTACGGACAGGGGAAATCCGTCAGTTGGTCGGATGCGATCGGTGCCAATGGGAACCCGGGAGTCACGCAAACAATCAAGACGACTCCTCACTCGATTGGGTACATCGAATTAGCCTACGCAATCGCGAACAATGTCCCCTTCGCGCAATTGAAGAATCATGACGGCAACTTCGTGAGCGCATCGCTTGAGACGACCTCTGCTGCCGCATCGAGCGCAACGCTCCCAGCGGGCGACGGAGACTGGTCACACGTGAGCATACTTGATGCGCCCGGCGTCAATGCATACCCAATAGCCAGCTTCACCTACATACTCATCTACAAGGAGTTGTACAATGACCAGAGCAAGATGAACAAGACGGCGGCGAAGGCGCTAACGGACTTCCTATGGTGGGCCGTGCATCAGGAGGGGCAGTCATTTGCGCCCGACCTGTATTATGCCCAGCTGCCTTCTTCAGTCACAGCAATCAATGAGGCGACTCTCAATTCAATCACTTACGATGGGCAGACGCTCAGATAGGAAAGCGTGGAGGCTATCAGACATATCCTCCGTTTGAGAAAGACGTACAGACCTGGGGGGCCGAGGCAGATTCGGCAAAAGGACATCATGGCGAGTGGCAAGGGTTCGAAACTAAGAGGGAAGCCTCTGAAATTCGGAGGCGACCTTGTATTCGAGTACACGGTCATGGCAGTGTCGACTCTAACCCTGGTGCTGGTGTGGCTGCTAGTCGCAAGGATGGTGTTCGATGCACGATTGTCGATCGAGAGATTTGGCTTCGGGTTCTTGATTGGAGGAGAATGGAATCCGAACCGAGACGTCTATGGAGCCCTTCCGTTCATATTCGGAACTCTTGTTACAACGGGTATTGCCGTGCTGATCGGAGTACCTCTAAGCATTGGCATTGCTACCTACCTGTCAGAATTGGCACCGCCCTGGTCAAAGGGGCCACTCTCTTTTGTTGTGGAGCTGCTAGCTGCGGTGCCGAGTGTCATATACGGACTCTGGGCAATGTACGCTCTTAGGCCAGTGATGGTCGACACCGTCGAACCGTTCTTCCAGAGCATTCTTGGTTGGACGCCTTTGTTCCAGGGAGACCCCGTAGGACTGGACAAGTTCACCGCGGGCATCATTCTCGCGATCATGATCATCCCCACAATCGCATCCGTTTCGAAGGAGGCGATGATGGCCGTTCCGGATTCGCAAAGGGAGGCAGCTCTCAGTATCGGTGCCACAAGGTACGAGACCACGAGAATAGCCGTGCTCACATACTCGCGCTCCGGTATCTTTGGTGCATGCATACTCGGCCTGGGCAGGGCGGTTGGAGAGACAATGGCCGTGACCATGACCATCGGGAACGCGAACAGTGTATCCTGGTCGCTTCTGGATCCTGGTCAGACCATGGCAAGCTTGATCGCCAATAACTGGGGAGAGGCTCAGGGACTGCAATTGTCCGCCTTGATCGAGATCGCCCTTGTTCTCTTCATCATTGCGCTCTTAGTGAATGTCCTCGCGAGGATAATGGTCGGGAGACTCATGAGCAGAGTCCCAGCAACGGGAGGTGGGCTGTGAACACATACGAGTATCGTAAGCTGAAGAACACCCTCGCCTCTGGACTCGCCCTTGCGTGTGTGATCCTTGCCTTGATCCCCCTGGTCTACATCCTTGCTGGCGTGGTCGTGAAGGGGGCGCCAGCCCTGAGCTGGGAGTTCCTGACCGGCAGAACTGCGGGTACTGGTGAGCCGGGCGAAGGGATAGGCAATGCGATAGTCGGCACTCTTCTCCTTGTCTTCTATGCAAGCATGATAGGACTGCCGGTAGGCATTCTTACAGGTGTCTACGTTTCTGAGTATGGAAACAACAAGCTCGGAACTACAGTTAGATTCTTCAACGACGTCCTGGCCAACTTCCCATCGATCGTCGTAGGCCTACTTGCGTACGCATTGGTTGTAGCCTATCTCAATGTTGGCTTCTCCCTGATCGCTGGAGCCGTTGCGCTTTCAGTCATAATGATACCGATTGTGGCCAACACAACGGAAGAGGCTCTCAGGATGGTCCCCAATTCATTGAGAGAAGGAGCACTTGCACTTGGAGTAGCCAGATGGAGGACGGTTCTCAAGGTTATGCTCGTGAACGGAAGGGCAGGCATTGTGACAGGTTCGCTGCTCGCGATTGCCAGGATTGCCGGTGAGACGGCTCCTCTTCTGCTAACAGCCTTTTACAGCAGCTATTGGTCGTTCTCCCCGACCGAACCCGTAGCTTCGCTTCCCCTGACAATATTCCGAAACTACAACTCGCCCTCTGAAGTGCTTCTCCAGCAGGCATGGGGGGCTGCCCTTGTGCTCATATTGATCGTGCTAACGCTGAACATCGGGGTCAGGTTGTCCATGAGACAAAAGACAAAGAAATCAAAGGCGGTGAGAACGAGATGGAAGACAAGATTGTCACGAAGGGATTGAACGCATACTTCGGCGATGTCCATGCCGTAAAAGGGATCGACATCCGAATCCCGAAGAACGCGATAACGGCGATTATAGGGCCATCTGGCTGCGGCAAGTCCACCCTCATAAGATGCATGAACAGGATGCACGAGGTCGTGCGTGGAGCACGGGTCACGGGGGAAGTGCTGTTAGACGGCAAGGACATCTACAGCAGCCAAATGGATCCGGTGTTAGTGAGAGCCAAAGTCGGCATGGTGTTCCAGAAACCGAACCCGTTCCCAACCATGTCCATCTACGACAATGTGGTGGCAGGGCTAAGACTGAATGGCGAGAAGGACTGGAAGAAGCTTGACGCGATGGTCGAGGGGAGTCTCAAGTTGGCTGCCCTGTGGGATGAGGTGAAACACCAACTTGACGCATCGGGAGTAAGCATCTCAGGCGGACAACAGCAGAGGCTGTGCATAGCGAGGGCACTGGCGGTCCAGCCCGAGGCACTGCTGCTTGATGAGCCCTGCTCCGCTCTGGACCCCATCGCCACTGCGAAGATTGAGGATCTTCTCTTCGATCTCAAGGACAAGTACACAGTAATCATAGTCACGCACAACATGCAGCAGGCCGCACGAGTTGCGGATTTCACAGCATTCATGTATATGGGAGAGTTGATTGAGTTCGGGGTCACTAAGAAGATCTTCGAAAGTCCAGACAAGGAACTCACTGAGAAATACATCACGGGGAGGTTTGGCTAGAATGTCACCGAGGAAAGCCTACGAAACTGAACTCACAGAGCTAGATCAGCTCGTGGAGAAGATGGCCACAAGGACAAGAGAAGCAATCGAGTTGGCAGTAGAGTCATTTGAGAAACTCGACCTGGACCTCGTTGAGAAGGTGAAGATGATAGACGAGGAGATGTACCTCCTCAATATCGAGATCGAGAAACGTTGTCTGGAGGTCATTGCCCTCCAGTCACCCGTTGCCAAGGACCTGCGAACAATAGGGACTTACCTAAAGGTGATTACTGACTTCGACAGGATAGGCCGATACGCTAGGGACATCGCAGAGGTCACCGTCCATGCGCAGAGCATGGCACACTTCAAACCATTCGTGAGCATTCCCCACATGGCTGAGATGGCGGAGCGGATGGTCGATCTGTCCGTGGATGCATTTCTGAAGAGAGATACCTCGCCGACGAAAGAGGTCTTTGAGTTGGAAGACAAGGTAGATTCACTGTACGACGAGATCTTCAGGGAGGTCATCACATACATGATGGAGGATTCCAGGAAGATTGGCCTGGGCATCAACTATACACTTGTGGCCAGGTATCTCGAGCGGATTGCGGACCATGCCTGCAACATCTCTGAGAGGGTGATATACATGGTAACCGGTCAGAGGGTGGTCAAGGAATGACTCGCTTACCCGTTCTGGATGCGTGGCAGCGAGATGACAGGAACCCATTTGCTGGAGCCTAGTCGACCCCGCCGACAAATCGGAACCAGAAAAGGGTTTAGGGACGCCTTGGTGCAATTCCGCTTTGATTGAACCGAAAGTCCGGATGCCTGGCTCTGGCGAGTCTAATGCTCGCCCGGTCCACACTCACGCGTAGAAGTGCCAAGCAACCATTAATATCAAAAACCTCGATTCGTCCAAGAGATCATGACAGAAGCCGTCGCGAGGTCCAGGCCGGCTGCCATCTATGTGCTGATTGCTCTGGAAGCCCTCCTTGCTTTCTTGGGATTTGCCAGTGGAATGACGTTTCTTGCAGACCCATCAGGAGAGGCACATGACATGGATACGTCAGTGCTCGAGGGCACCCCAGTCGGAGACTATGCCCTTGTCGGGCTCTTCTTCGTCACCTTCTACGGCATCTTGCCAATTCTCGCCATATACGGCCTCTGGAAGCTCCCGAGATGGCGCTGGACTGACGCCGTCAACAAATGGACAGGGCAGAACTGGGCCTGGACGGCGACCGCGGCCACAGGCGTGATCCTCATTGTGTGGATCGTAGTGGAGGTCATGCTCATCGGTTCCCCGGACGGCTTCCCACGGTTCCTTCAGGTAATGATGACTCTTCTCGGAATCGTCATTCTTGCGTTGGCCATGCTGCTGCGCGTGAGGGCGTTCACGAAACTTGTGAACTAGCCGCGCGCCAACACAGTCTAGAGGGAAAGGGAGATGGTCTCAACCTGCGGCAAGTATCTGTGCCGCGAAGGCCTCCACCTTCTTCTGCCAGCCTTCTTCCAGCGGCCCCTTCATGCCCGTCACCAGGACATGCCCTTCCGCGACCTTCTTCATGCCCTTCGCCTGGAGCAGCTCATTCATTATCGGTCTGACGCGCTCCCACTTGGCGATTTCCTCCTCGGTGGGCATCTTGCCAGTCTTCTTGTTAGGCCGTGGAGCCCCCTCGGTCGTCAAGACGGCATACTTGGTCCCAGGCTGCAATTGCGCCTTCTTCAGAAATCGACGCATGCTGCCAATCGGCTTGCCGACACGACCGGGCGAGCTGAAGACGTACAGGTCTGCTGTTGAGAGTTCCTTCGGCCGCGCGTCACGAATGTGATGGACATCTACCGTGACCCCTTTTGCGGCCATAAGCCTCTTGAATTCCTCCGCGACCTTCACCCCGTTGCCGTACTTCGAAGCATGGAAGTATTCGATCTTCATGCTGGCCGTAAGCGCAATTCCTCCCTAAGAGTCTTTCCGAGATCTGGCAACAACGAACATCCTTTTGGTCTCAGACGTTACCAGATTGATGAGATACCAACTGGCGATCAATCGCGATATCTGCGGGGGATCGCTTCATCACAGAATCAATAGGGGAGGAAAGAGGTTTGATGATGGGAATTCGGTTTCTTTCAGCACCAGAGAATCGCAGCGACCGTGCCAGCAATCAAGAATCCCGCTACAATGATTGCGATGCCCACCAGGGCGCAGCGCAACCACGACCGGCGGCCAGTCTTCTCGTCCATCGTTCTTGCCACTTCCTTGTTCCTTGTTCCAGAGTCGTTGGTCACTTTCCCGTATTCGCTCATGTTTCTACCACCTTTGTGATTCTGCAAAACGCGCCAGGTGTCATATCCCCGCGTCAGCAACACTGTTGAGGTTCTGTCGTCGCGAGGCTCGGAAATGTCCGATTCATACCGACCACTGTAGAAAGAAAGACCATGCGAGTGAAATGGAATCCTGTCTGGCTTGTGCGGCGGGAATTCGACATCTCAGGACTCCATGGACTGACAGAGGCCTAGGCCCTCTTCTTCGGACTACGAATGTCGGGGATCAGCCTGTCACGCCATGTCTCGAAGACGTGATCCGAGTACCATATGTTCGGGACCACGGACTTGACATCGCTATCCTGTTCGATCTTTCGTATGACTTCTCTGAGGTCGTCCATCCTGTCCGTGCATACGACGCAGTGGAGGAACCCTGGCAGGTTGCTGTACGCTCTCATGTACCAGAGTCTGGGGGACAGCTTAGAGGAGAGGCGCTTTCCGACACCTCTCCCGTCGACGCCCTCCTTAAGCTGGACATGGACTAGGGAGACAATATCCCCGCACTTGGTCGGGTCCATGGGCACTATGAGGTCCACTGAGCCGTCAGAAGCCATCTTCGCAAGACGTCTGGCGACGGTCTTTGCCGAAACGCCAACTTCTTGGGCGATGTCAGTCTCCGCCTTGCGTGCATCCTCCTTCAGTGACGAGATTATCCTCAGGTCGAGCGGCGTCAACTCTTCGTGACCGTCCTTACTCTTCGCCCCTTTATCCATGAAGTCGGGGGCGAGGCCAGTGTCCCGCGAGTATATACCCACGGTCGGTTCTGGAATCTCAGCGGTCCGTCTCACGAAATTCGTGAAACCATCCAGTTCAGATATGTTCCTGAGCAGACCCACAACATAGATGACGTTCCCGCCGGCAACAAGCACGGACGAGGAGAGTTCGTTCTCTCTAAGCCTTTTAACGGTGTTTTCGACGGATATGGTGTTGGACCGACCAAAGACCGTGACGGGTATCGCGTTGAGATAGCTGACAGAAATGCCTGCGGTGGTGCCCTTGATCACCCCGCACCTCATCAGATCCTGCACTCTTCGGTGGACGGCTTGGGTTGAGACGCCGAGCTTGCTCGCGAGCTCTCTGAAGCGTATCCTCGGATTCGATGCGAAGATGGTCATCAGTTTCCGGTCAGTTTCGTCCAAATTCCTCGCACCGTTGAGGGCGGTGCCAGATAATTGAGCTTTTGCTTAGCCCGATGTTCAGAAGAAGGAATGGGGTTGGGAACGCCCTGGTGCAATTCCGATTTGATTGAACCGATGTGATGTATGTCTGGCTCTCGCGAGTTCAAATCTCGCCCGGTCCACACTCGCTCCCAAGAACCATGGAGAAGGAAATGGGAAGGAAAGGTTTTCGTCGGAGTTCAACACAACTTACCTCACAGAGGACCCACGACCGTAGGCAATATGCCCCCCACAAAGAAGGCGATGACCCATACGATGATCGCTACCCCGAGTGCCTTCCACCAGCCCATGCTGTAGAGGCTCCCGAGGGCCAGCAGCCAGACGAACCCGGCTACCAATGCCGCTAAGAGCCCATTGCCCAGGAAGTAGTATGCCAGGGCGTAGATGACTGCCCCAACTAGGGCAGCCAGCAGGGCCGTCCCTACTCCTTCTTTCTCTCCAAACAGCTTCGTGATCACGTAGATGATGATGGTCGAGACAATCAACCCGACGAGGAAGAAAATCAGGGCTTCCTCAAGCGTTACGTCCATGTTTCCATCACCTTTCAGGTCCTCATGATTCTCTTGCCGGTCTTACGTCCCTTTACAGGGCCGCGTCCACCGACGGATTTCGCCGCGCGATTCTTTGCCGCTGTCATTCTTCCGCCTCTGCTTTTCTTTGCCATTTCATGTCACCTCCCGTTTCTCAGCTAGTCTACTTGATCTTTATGACTCCCATTAGCACCAAGACTATGATGGCCAATATTACCGCACCAAGAAGGCCAAGAAAATACCAGCCAACCAAGAATGCGATTATTGAGCCCACCCCAATGTGAGACCATTCCACGGTTATTGGCATTTCACATCACTCCTACTCCCTGACGGTACCAGAGTCGATTGAAACCGCTGACTGCGCCAACGCCCTGCCGTCCAGCGTTGCGCCGGTATTCAGCACAATCGCCGTCTGACACAATATGACTCCCTTCATGACCGCCGTCGTTCCAATGGTAGCTTGGCCTGCGACCTGCCAGAAGACGTGGGAAGCCTGTGCGCCGCCGCTTAGAGTGACATGGGCGCCGTCGGCCACGTCTAGGTTCTGCGCTATCTGGAAGATCCAGACATCATTTGCGCCACCCGAAAGAGTAACACCGGCAGCAGATATTAGGACCCCAGTACCCCACTTGTAAAGACCTGGGGCGAGTGTCATCGAAGTGATATCTCCGGCGCCCAGTTCAGTTTGATCAGGGTTTGTCCGTCCAGCTGCGTCGGTGTACGCGGTTCCCATATCGCTTACAGCTGTGGTCATTTTAGTTGGAGTCGGAGGAGCGTAGTCGGCTGCATACACACGTCCAGTAACTAGAGATGATGTCGAGAACTCATTCGAGGAATCCATTGTCAATCCAAATCCAGTTATGAAAGATGCAGCGGCTGGACTTATTCCAACATCTCCAACAATCGAGGTGGTTCCCGTGGTATCGACTCCTGTCTTTGCCAGAATCACAAAATCGCCAGCCGATCGAAGGTTTACCTTCGCTGGCCCAGATCCCGACCCGCCTCCATTTCCATCTGATTTGTACCATATGTACCCCCCTATTCCTACGACTACAAGGGCAATCACAATGGCTACAGCAATCAACACTGTTCCTTTCAATACCGGCTTCGACTTACTCGCTTCCATAGTCTCATCTCCGGATATGCCAGCAGCCATTATACCGTTATTTCAACATCAGTGGCAGTTTGTTGCAGGATTTGATGCAAATTCAAGTGGCAGTTGGCGGTGCAGACCAATCGAGATGCTCGCCCCCGTGACTTAGAGAATGAGTCAACCGAGCGATCTTAGAAGATACGAAAACACTGAAAAGGAAGAGGTTTAGGATCAGGAGACTTACTTCTTCTGATTCCTGACTCTGCTTACCATCGCCACGACGAACACCATTCCGATCAGAGGGATCAGAACTTGCGAGAATTCCGGTATCATAGTGCCCGACCCGTCAATCATATTGGAATCCAGTGTAACCGCTGTCTGTGCCAACGCCCTACCCACCAGCGTTGCGCCGGTATTCAGCACAATCGCCGTTTGACACAATATGATTCCCTTCATGGCAGCCGTCGTTCCAATGGTTGTTTGGCCAGCGACCTGCCAAAAGATGTTGGAGGCCAGAGCACCACCGCTCAGATAGACACTGGCACCGTTGGCCAAGTCCAGATTCTGCGCTATCTGGAAGATCCAGACATCGCTTGCAGCGCCTGAAACTGTGAAACCAGCAGCAGATATCAGAACACTAGTTCCCCATTTGTAAAGACCAGGAGTGGCGGTCTGCCCAGTAAGATCTCCGGCCCATCTTTCTGTCCAATCAGGAGATGTCCGTCCAGCCGCATCGGTGTACGCGGTCTCCATGTCGCTAACAGCCGCCGTCATCATTGTCGGTGTGGGGGCAGTGTAGTCGGCAGCATACACACTTCCAGTGACTAGAGATGATGTCGAAAATGTACCTGAGGCATCCATCACTAATCCAAATCCAGTTATGGCAGTCGCATCGATTGGACTAACTCCAATGTCGCCCCATATCTGGCTGCTTCCCGTGTTTGATATTCCTGTCTTTGCCAGAATCACGAAATTGCCAGATGTTCCAAGGTTGACTGCCGACGGACCAGCTGCCTGGCTAGATACCATCGTAAAGAAGCCTAGAACAACAATCATTGGAACAACAATCATTGAAATGAGAATCGCAGGCCAATACCGAGCACGATCTGCCCTTCCCCCAAGCCCTGATCCAACGACGGATGCCGACCTTCCGCGATAGGCAACCGAGCGATTTCCGACCATACCATTTTCCTCGACTAACGCCAATTTTGCACTCTCCTAAGTTTTTCTTTCTACGTCGAGATGTGCCCTGGTCGTTATACCGCTATTTCAACATCATTGACAGTTCAATGCAAGATTAGATACAAATCTAATCAGCGGCTTGCGGCTACTACTTGACGCACTTGCGCCTTGTCGAGAGCCTTGCGTAGCTCGCTCTCGAGCGCTTTCCTTTCTGAAATGTCGCTCACCACCGCCAGCATGCGAGCAGGTTCTCTGTCTTGGTCCAGCAAGACATCTCCGGCTTCGCGTATCCAATGTATCGAACCATCAGGCCACACTGCACGGTATTCGATGTCATATTCTTTCTTACCCTTCTGACATGAGTCTATTGCGTCGGCGACTCTGTGGCGGTCTTCGATGTGGACTCTATCTAGAAGTGCTTCGTGGGTGAATTTGACCTCACCCTGGCCAAAGCCGAAGATTCGTTCAAGCCCGTCGGACCACGACAGCTTGCCCGTCTTGAGATTCCAATCCCAGGCGCCGCTCCTTGCAGCGAAGAGAGCCGATGAAAAACGATCTTCGCTCTCGGCCAACGTATCCTCTGCCAACGTCTTGACCCTAGCCAGCGTAAGATCCTTCACAACCTCCTCAAGAAGACTGAGCTCCTCCTTATAGATTACATGGCCAGGAGACAACCAAACGCTGAAGATCCCTATGAGGCTATCCCGATACTGCAGCGGGATTATCACGCTCGATTCCTTTACTTGACCACAATTGCGATGACATCCTACACAGTCTTCTCCAGTTCCATTGACGATGGCGGTCTTCCCTAGTCTTGCGGCTGATTTCACACAATTGGGTCCTTCCCCACTCCCTTTAGGTGTTATTCTCCAAGATTCGGTTCCACGTACACCGCTATGTCCGACAAGGAGGATACTGTCGCTGTCAGGATCACGCTGCAGGCCAATGGAAACGTCTGTGAACAGCTGCGTATCATGGAGCCGGTCAGCCACCTTCTGCATTAGGGTGTCAATGTCCGAAACTCTGTTTATCAACTGATTCACGTCATTTATGGCAGCAAGGAGCACGTTCAAGTATCGCAGCCGTTCCTCGTTCCATTTCCTAACTCCAATATCTCTCGCCAGAATAGAATATGCGATTATCTTCCCCTCTTCGTCAGCAATGCCACTGATGCTGATCTCCAGATCGATCGGTTTTCCTGAATTGTCTTTTCCGACTATTTCCTGCACCGTTGCAGAATTCTTGTCAGCTACATCTTTGATAGCCAGTTTCAGAAGTTCGGGATCGTTGAATATCGGTATTGTTTTTCCAAGGATCTCCTTGTCAGAGTATCCCAGCAATCTTTCAGCGCTCCTATTCCAGAACAGGACCAGTTCTTCTTCGTCGACTACGATTACTGCATCGTGAGTCTGTTCGAAGACGTTATGAAGGAACGCATAGGAGGATCCTTGGCCTTTGAGTTTGCCGGCGATGTTCTTGAAAATCTCATAATTCTGCTCCAATTCAGGCGATAGAAAGAAGACTTCGCCGTAGCCCGGAGAAGACGATTGGATCAGCAAGCCGTTTTCACGGAGAACATCAATATGGTGCTTGACCGTTCGATAATTCAGTTGCAGGTGTTCTGCCAACTGATTTATGTTGTACGGACGTTGCTTCAGCAACTCAATTATCAGGATTCTGTTCTCTCCACCTTTCTGCCCCAGTACCAGGTGTGAGAGCGTTTGGACTAGACTGGGCATGATAGGTAAATTTGCTTACAGATACAAGAATCTTTTCTGTCCATACGAGTTGTCACCGCATTATTCTGAAGCAATGCCCGCTTCGGAAAACACGCAGCAATAACTGGACTGGCGACTAGAGTCAAATCCCCCGCTCGGTGTCCCGCCAGTAATGCGGAGGCAGCTGGATGACACTATTGATTCCGTGCAACACCGCAGCGACATGCATAGCCAAGCGGAACGGTTGTGTTATAGCACACTGACGTAATCTGTACCCGACCTAAATGAGTCGCCGTGGGCTGACCAGGAACCTGGTCTTCGTTTACACTCTCAACCAGAGCATGCACTGGTTCGCGATCGGCCTGATATTCCCAGTGATGATTCTGATCATCCTTGACAAGGGCATCAACATATTCCAAGCCGGAGTGGCCGTGGCCATGTACTCTGCCACGACAATCCTTCTCGAGCTCCCGACGGGCGGAATGGCTGATATGATCGGCAGAAAACGGGTTTATATGATTTCGCTGATGTTTCTGTTCCTTGCTGGACTGGCATTGTTGATTTCCTGGGACTTCGTCACGGTGATAGTCGCTGTGGTCATCAACGGTGCGGCGAGAGCGTTGTCCTCAGGCACGATTGATGCATGGTTCGTGGACGAATTCAAGCGCCATTATCCGGACGGCAACCTCCAGGCATCCCTTGCGAAAGCGGGGATATTCATCCCCGTCGGGATAGGCCTGGGGTCTCTTCTTGGAGGGTTGTTGCCGCCTCTATCTGACCAGCTTGGTATCTCAGATTGGGGGTTCGGCCCCTATGCACTGAACTTGCTATCCTTCGAGATCATGGTCGTTATCCAGGCCCTGTTGACATTTGTGCTCGTTGTCGAGATCTTCGAGCGCGACAAAGGGGCAGGCCGATCGATCAGCATGAGAGGGCTTTCCGAACAACTGTCCGCTGCGGTGAAATTTGGAGTGAGAAACAGAATCGTGTTGATTCTCCTGGTCGCCATCGCCACATTGGGATTCGGAATCGCGAGTGTAGAACTGCTCTGGCAGCCAAGGGTTCAGGAGATAGCAGGCGGCACCATGGAGACGTGGATACTGGGAGTCCTAGCCGCTGGGTACTTCTTCTCATCCTCGGTGGGGAATCTGCTCTCCACGCCAACATGTCGGCTTCTGAAGAACAACTACCCTGCTGCCCTTTCAGTACTGCGCGTGGCAATCGGACTCTCTCTGCTCATCCTCGCATGGCAAGAGAGCGTGCTCGGATTCGCATTGCTCTACTTCTTGATGTTCTTCTTCAATGGCGTCTCTGACTCTCCCCACGCGACCCTGTTCAACAACCAGGTTCCTAGGAAGGTGAGATCGACTCTCCTCTCGTTCCAATCGGTCATGCTCCAGCTTGGGGGTCTGTGCGGATCGCTGGTCATAGGGTATGTCGCAAAGGCCCATTCGATCCCATTTGCCTGGATCATCGCGGCCGTGGTCTTGCTGCTGTCCTCTGGAACCTACATCATGCTGATGACCACTGGGTTGGGAGCTTCGGCACGACGGACTCCTGGTGCGTGTCTGCCTCGACAAGATCATAGAGAATGATTCTGCACTGGATTACAGGAAGTGCCGCAGCATTCGTAGTCCTCGGGGTCGCACACCTGAAATACGGATTCGACAATCACCGTGCCAGAAAATTGAGGATGTTGAGCGATTGGTCATAAGAGTCCTCCAGTCCAAAGAAGATATTGATTTTGCAGTCGGCCTTACTGTCGAAGAAGGGTGGAACTACACGCCGAGAGAGATCGGGCTCATGCTTGAGCTCGATTCCGAGGGCAGCTTCGTGTACGAGGAGGGAGATGATCGTCTCGGCTTTGTCACCACGGTGACATACTCGCGAACAGGAGTCATGGGGCATCTGATTGTCACTGGAAAGGCGAGACGAAGGAAGATAGGCGATTCCCTGGTGAAAGCGGCGATCGAGTACATGGAGGGGAGAGGCGTCGAATCCATGATGCTCTACGCAACCCACGAGGGAGCAGGACTCTACGGGAGGCACGGGTTCACTCCGAGAGACGATGTCCTATGCGTTCATTGTAGGTTGGACAAGCAACGCTTCAGAAGGCAGATGACTGCCTGCTCACCAATCACATCTGATGACCTCGACGAGGTAATATCGTTGGACAGAGAGCTGTTCGGTGATGATCGAGGCCGTGTCTTGAGAACCATCCATAGGCATTCATCAGGAAGCGCATTCAAGATCGACCATGGAAACGGGATCGAGGGGTACATATTCGCTCGGCCGGACCATGTCGGCCATGACCTCGGCCCATGGGCATGCATAAGTGGAAACCCACGAGACGCGGAAGATCTTTTCACCACTGTGCTCTCAACAATTGGCGACGGGATTCTCTATTCGGGGACCTTCGTGAAGAATGCAGAAGCCGTGCGGGTCTTCAAATCTCTGCCCGTGGAAAGATCCTGGGTCGTTCCAATGATGATTCGAGGAAACGGTCGCTACGGAACGGACTTGAGCAAGGTCTTCGCGTTGGCGGCGTTTGAGCTCGGCTGATTCCACAACCACAGATATAATCTGCTATGAGGCAATTACCAGAATAGGTAGTCGAACTTGCCTCCAGGACCATTCAATAAGGATGCCGATTCTGACATCGTGCACCAAGCAGGCGGACACACTGACTGGAATGAGAGCTTCTATTTCAACGTGTACGACAGGGAGAAGGATGTCTGCGCGTTCATGAGGATCGGGCTCAAGCCCAACAGAAAGGAGAAGAACATGTTCTGCTACCTCCTGATGCCCGACGGATCCACGATAGGGGTGAAGGAGACCATACCCTATGAAGGACCTGAGCTCACTGCCAGTGGCCTGAGATATCAGAAGATCGTCCCTGAGAAAGAATGGCTGTTGGAGTACTCCGGGACCATGAGGAAGACCGTCGGCAATATCGTTGAGAAGAGGAAGGTCGCGCTTTCACTGAGATTCATGGGCGTGAACGAAGTCTACAATTACCAGCAGAGCAAGGTCGCTGGCGGCGACGGTTTCTCGAAGATAGCTGCTGCCGAGCACATGGAGCAGTTCGGGCAACTGAAGGGCGAACTCATAATTGACGGGCTCAAGACTCCGATTAGCGGCCTCGGAGAACGAGATCATTCGTGGGGCACAGGGGATTGGATCGCCCCTGCAGTCTGGACATGGCTGTCGTGCCAGTTTTCGGACGATCTCGCATTCAACCTTACCAAGTTGATAGTTGACCAAGATGTTGTGGACGCGGGGTTCATCTATAACAAAGGGAAGAACGAACCGCTTGTAAGAGCCGAAGTGGTGACCGAATACGCACCCGGTGGAGGGCCAAGCATCCTCAAGACTTGGCTGACCAACAGCAAGGGCAAGGTGTATGAGGTCGAAGGAGAGGTGATCAGGACCGCGAAGCTCCCATTCACGAGTGGTCTGGAAAGGAGCCCTCCCATCATGTTCGAGACTCTAGCCAAGTACAGGCTTGGAGACAAAGTAGGATATGGTGTCGCAGAGTACCTAATCAGATTGAAGTGACACTCGAGGGGAACACCGCGTGTGACTGAAGAGGCGGGGCAGGTCGGCGGCGAGGAATGCATCAATCTTGGCGGACCTGCATCGACTTGATGTTCTCCTTCGCCAGCTCAAGGGCGCGCTTGTCACCACACATCTCAGCATGCCTTGCTGCCTCCTCATAATGTCTGAGAGCGCCCGATTCATCGCCCAGCTTCTCAGAGATCACGCCAGCCCTCATATGAACAGCTATCAACCCCTCGTGGCTGCCGACCGTCCTCAGAATCGCCTCCGCTTCGGACAGAGACTTGGCAGATCCTTCTAGATTCCCGGAATCCTCCTGGATAATCGCCAGCATCAATCTCCCCCGGGCCCTCAGCATGTGGTCATCCATCGAAGCTGCTATCGTATCGTACCTGGTCAACTCCTTCTGAGCGCGCTTGAGATCTCCCGATGCTCGGAACAGCTCTACCAGGACTGACGAGAGCGCGACGTCACCTGCATCGTATCCTGGGGATTTCTGAAACAGGCCGCGACTTCTCCTAAGATCTGCACGCAACAAGGTCTTCTCGCAAAGGTCTATTCCTTGACTGTATCTGCCGAGCATGCCTAAGACCTCCGCAGACGCAGCATGAAGTCGCTTGGACTCGCTGACATCTCCTGCCCTTTTGAATGCCTCGGCGGATTCGAGGAGCACATTGGCCGCATCAGCCAGCCTGCCCGTGGTTCTGTACAGGTTCGCGAGATTCTCGAGCCCGTGCGCTTCACCGTCGTTATCCTTGACGGCGTGAGCCAACATGACGGATTCCTTCATCCTAAGCTCGGAATCGCCGAACTTCGCCTGATCCCACTCTAGCAGAGCGATATTGTTCAAGCACGCCGCCTGCGATTGCCTGTCCTCAGACTTCGTAGATAGCGAAAGGGCCTTGTCATATGCGTCCCTCGCACCAGCATGGTCACCCTTCTTCCTGTGAACACCACCTATGTTCATCCATTCACGAATCTGGCCTTCTCTGTCACCTGACCGCTCGTAGATCCGAAGAGCGTTCTGATGAGTAGACAGGGACTCGTTCCACCGCTGTGACTGAGACTGGAGAGTTGCGAGTTCGCCAAGAACTAGCGCCCTCTTCGCAGGGTCTGTCTCACCGAGGAGCAAGAGGCTTGTCTCGAGGTCGGCAAGAGCAGCCTCGCGCATACCTAGAGACTCGCCAATCTGCCCACGAATGAACGCCAATTCCGCACCCTCTCGCGGGGCGAGTTTCTTGAGATCTACCCTTGAGAGGAGGGCGTGCGTCTCGCGAGGGAACTCCTTTTCCAGCTCGACCGCCCGAGCCGCGGCGACACGTGTCGCCGACCTCCACTCCCCTGTATTTGCCCAATGATAGAGTGCTTCGAGACTCCACTCTATGCCTTCCTGCCGTTCGCAATACTCAGCTGCCACATGATGCAGGGAAGACTTCACTTCCGAAGTCATGTGAGACACGAAGAACTCTCTGAGGAGATCGTGCGTCCAGATACCTTCCTCCTGCTCCACCACGAGGGCTTTGTTCCGGAGGCCAGCGATGACTTCGTAGTTCGCGATCTTGAGAGCATCTACAGCAACGGGGTGGCGGAAGACGGACAGTAGTTCGAGCACTCTCATCTCGTCTGACGAGAGAGAAGATTGGATTTCACGTTCGATGAACGAAACAACGTCTCCTTTTGCCTGGCCGACTCCTCTTCTTGCCATTAGGTTCAGGAGCAGAGGGTGGCCATGGCTCTCCTCAATCAGCCTCACGCCGTCCTTCACGTTGAGACTCTGCGCGAGCCTCCAAGCAGAATCGCGATCAAGCCCGGCGAGTTCGATGGTCAGGTCGCCAGGAGCCGTTCTCGAGAAGAATGGAGGGACTGTCCTCGATATCAGTATCACCTTGCTGCCTCCGGACGACTTCGCGGCCTCTACAAGTATCTGCACCACGCTCGTGACATCCTTGGCTGGTTTCTGGACATCATCGAGGAATAGGACCAAACCGGAATCTGCCAGATCGTTCAGCAACGGCAAGTAGAGCTCGGCGCGCGCAGCACCGCGCCTGAATGCAGCCGATGCGCTGTTCCTACCAGCAGCGGACAGGAAGTCAACCAAGGAGAATAGGAACGAGCCCTCCGTGTCCCATTCTCGAAAGGAATACCAGAACATGGACCTCCTGCCAGACAGGTTCTCATATAGTCTCGACGCCAGTGTGCTCTTTCCGATCCCAGGCATACCCCAAAGAAGAATCGTGGCGACGTCCTTTCCAGCAATTGAATCCTCCAGGAGCCTCAACTCCGACTCGCGCCCGAAGAAAGACTCGACCTTTGGCCTGCCGTGGGCCATAACTGCGAATTCTCTGGAGGCGGAGACCGGTTGGGAGGTTCCCGCGAGAGCTGAGGAGAGGATCGTCTCAAACTCCCTCCCAAGCTCTACGATCTCGAAGAGACTGACTGGTCTTCCAAGCACTGAAGTCAATCTCCTGACAGCGTCCTCTACGGGCAACTCCTGACTCTTCCCCGCGTGCTCAATCACGACTATCCGCTTCCCGACATCAGACCTTATTGACCGCGCTGCTGCACGGCCTTTCTCAGTCAGGAAGTATGCCCGTCTGCGCTTCGGAGCCCCTCTGACATGCGCCAGCCTGTCAAGAACGAGCCCTTCCGATTCCAAGGAGGACAGGGCTCTTGACGCGTTGAAGACCTGCGTGCCTAGCTTGTCTGCGATGCCCTCCTGGCAGGCTACCATCGGAACATCGACCTCGTCCTTGTACCTATCCAGCTCAAACAGGTGAAGCAAGATGCGTTCGTTCTGGGAGAGTACCAGCCGGGGCATTGGAGAGCGATACGATTGCCGTGGCTAATACTCCTTTCGGAGAACGGATCACAACTGTCCGAATGTGATAAAACCACTGCAAAAGACCGAGCCGGGTTCATATAGCCTCCATTCCAGTAGTTCGTCTCGAGAATGTCAAACCGAGGCGAGAACATGATTGGAACAAGAGGATTGTCAAGTATTGGAGCCGTCGTCGGCGCGTTTCTGATGCTACTCGGGGTCTTAGCTGTCCCCGTTGCTGCATCGGCTGCCGATGACGATGTGACTAACAGGCTTCAAACGGAGAGCGGCCCCACCGACATCTTGGGCGGAGGGGATCACTTCTTCGTGAAGTTCGGAACTGATGCAGCGTTCGGAGTCGTGTGGGGCACGCAAGACACGCCCAACAACATATACTTCGTAGCCGTCAAGGCGAGGTATCTCGGCGTCGCGCAGGTCTACGACAGCGAAGGAAATCTCATTAGGTCGAATCAGACCGTGAAGGTGACTACTCTCTATGCCGTGAAGCTCGAGACTATGCTCGAGTACAACGACTCCGAGGTGGCTTTGACAAACGGGACCTTCCTTGGAATCAGAGTATATCAAGACGGGAACTTCACTGGCGAGTACCTGCACCTTGAGCAGTTGTTCAAGAAGGTCGATCTGAAGACGGCTTGGGCAGCCTCGTCAGTAGTTGAGGAAGCCACTGACGACTCGAGGAGCTGGACATTCGACCTGACCGCAACTGACCTCCCTTACATCGCTGAAGACAACTACACAGGACCCTCCGGGGACAACAAGCTGAACGAGCTCACCCTGACCTTCCATCTGGAGGCGAACATGGTCCAAGTCGATGACGCGTCAATCCCCCAGTGGAGGGTGACTATCACCAAGGGTATGATGGGCAAGATGTACTGGTTCACTGACATCGAGCCGATGGGTCCGAAGGTCGTGTCGGGAAAGGTCATCACATACCATGTCAAGTGGGATCAGAAGATCGTTGGCTGGGACAATGACAGCGCGAACGCGAACCCGAGGCTCCTCATGGAGTTTGGGACAATCGTAGGCAACTACGTACCGCCCGCTCTCACGACTGCGATGCACATGAACACGCTGCAATTCATGAACATGATGCGTAGCATGAATGAGGAAGGGTACGCGACCTGTACTGATGGCAGCGGCAACCACAAGATCGACCAAAGCGCCGGAACATACTCCTCACCAAGGCGGTTGACCACGCAGACCATGACATTCGGAGGGGACAACACAAGGATTGGCAAGTTCGAGTGGGTGTCCAACGTCACGGTTGACGGGAACAACACGGTGAACGGCGTTCACGCACAGATCATGGGCGGCGTGCCAATCTGGGCGATAGGTCAGAATGGCGCTGTATTCGCTGGCTTCGCGGTGCTTGGTGGGTTGAATTTCCCATTCGGATCAACCATAGACCATGACCCGACCTTCTCCTCAGACGCTCTAGTTCTGGACGAGGGAGCCAAAATACCTGTTGGTCTGCTCGGGCTCGCAGCCATCATGTTCGCCGCGATTGTCATTGTGGTCGTAGTGCTGGTCATGATGGAGAAGAAGCCTGGCCAGAAGACCCGACAGACCTACGAGAGGAGTTCGAAGCCAGACCAGGCTGACTGGTCTAAGTACTACGAGAAGAAGTAGCGGCCAGACTCCAAACCCTTTCCTGCTCTCATTCTTTTTCAGGATCACTTCTTCTTGGCGGCGAGCTCGGTCAGAGCAGTCAATAGCGCGAGTGCTTCCTGTTTCGTGTTATAGTGTACGAAGGTTGCCCGCATCATGGTCTTGGCCTTGTACAATGCCGGAACCCTCGAGTAGTAATCCTCGGCGCCTGCCGCGATGGCGTACTTATCCCACAGGATCTTTGCTAGATCGTGATCCTCATAGCCATCGAGCTTGAACGCAAAGGTCGGATCCCTGCCAATCTTAGGAACCTCTCTTGGACCGAATATCGTCACACCAGGAATGTATCTCAAGCCCAGAAGCCTGCCGTAGCCATCCAGGACTATCCTCGAAAGCTCCTTCTCGTAGGCCTCGATCTTCTCGAGAGCCAGCTTGACCTTGGCCGCTCTCTGTGGACCAGCGTTCGGAGGGGTCTTGGCGTTTGGATCCCCCACCCAGGCAAGGTAGTCCACTGCGCCGGTAATCGCGGCGAACATCGCCTGGTCCCTCGTGCCCATCTCCCACTTCTCAGGGCCGTGTTTTGGGGAGGGATCGACCTTGTACGGAGTGAGCGCGTCAAGCAATCCCGGCTTCACGTACATGAAACTCCCGTGTCTGGAGAACATCTTGTAGCCAGAGAACACCAAGAAACCGCAACCTATCTTGGAGACATCAGTCGGGCCATGGGCAATGTGATGTACCGCATCGACTACGAAATGCGCCCCAACCTCCTTGGCCATCTTGGCGACTTCTTTCAAATCGGTCCTCGTGCCCAGGACGTTAGAAGCTGCCGTCACGGTGACGATCTTCGTGTCCTTGTTGATGAGGGACTTCATCGCTTCCAGGTCGAGCAGACCCGTGTCGAGATCGAAATCGGCGAACTTCAACTCCTTGATCAGCCCAATTGCCCCCAGCTCCACCCACGGATTTATGTTGGCGAAGTGTTCATAGCCAGTCGCAACCACATTCCCTTCGCCCGTGAACTTCCGGCTCATCGCATAGCTCAGACTGAATAGGAGACTCGTACAGGACTCTCCTGTGACAATGGTCTCCGGACCTTCTGCGCGCAGAAGGTCAGCGACGGCCTTCCTGCCCTCGAGAATTGCACCCTCAGCGCCTTTGGATTCCAGGAATTGGTTCCCGACGTTCGCGCTCCAGTCAATCCTAGCTGCGGTCTCCATCTCTGAAGATCTCCGCGTGACTAGAGTCCCGGCACCATTGTCGAGGAAAGCTCGCTTTCTTCCTGTCGGGTCGGACTCGACTGCAGGGAATTCCCTTCGAATCTTGCTGAGGAACTTCTGATCGAATGACATAGCACACGTGAATGTCTAGGGGGTTGATAAGAATTGAGCTGACAATATCGTCTTTTGACCCAAAACCGCTACAGAATCTGCTTAATCCTGAAGACAATCCATAAGCCGAGGACGAATACGGCTGACATGATGATGACAATCCAGAAGGAGAACGGGTCATCATGGGTCAGTGGCAGTGGAAGATTCATGCTGAACAGGGCAGTCAACATGATCGGTATGAACAAGATTAGGCTGATGGTGGTCAGGGTCTTCATGACCTTCTGGAGGTTGTTTGCCAGAGCTGATTCGTATGCCGCGAGGAGATTGGCCATCACCTCCCGGTAGATGGTCGTCATCTCGTACAGCTGGGCGACATCATCCTCCAAGTCCTCGACGATATCGAGCTGCTCCTTGTTCAGCTTGAAGTGCTTGGCCTTTGGTAGCATGGACATGGCATTCAGGTTCGCCAGCAAACCCATGTTCAGGACCACCAGGTTATTACTGAGAACGAACGCGGTCGAGGCGACCTCCGACCGTCTGGGAGCAATGATACCCTGCTGGATGTAGGTCATTGTCCGCTCCATCGGACGGATGAGACGCTCGGTATCCCTGTTGACCTTCCGCATGATCTGCAATAGCAGATCCTCCTTCGTGTCAATCTTGGACTTTCTCTTGAGGTCGGATGTCAAGTCCTGGTGGGAGAAGTTCGAGACAAGCCTGACTGTGATGACCCTGTCCTTCACCATGAAGATACCTATCGGCATCGTCTGGACCCGCTGGATCGCCTTCCCCCCGTTCTGCTCCCCCGCGAGCAGACTCCTCAGCACCAGCAAATCATAGTGCTCCTCGATCTCAATTCTTGAACGTTCATTTGGGTCGAGGCAGTCGGCCACGTCCTGGAGGTCGAGTCTGAACCGTTTGTGCAACGATTCGACCTCTTCGGGTGTCGGTGCCACGGCATCTATCCACATAGCGTCCTGAATGTCGCCGGATTCGACGACCTTGAGCTCCCCGCCCTCAGCGCGATAAAGCCGTATCACCAGAACGCCCCCCGAGATTGGAAGACCCGATGCGGACGAGCGAGATATAAGGTTTCACTGGCGACTTTATATCTGAGAACCGATGGTTCAGCCCTTCACCGGGTATGAGTTCCCCCACTTGTCAAGGAACATGGTCTCGCCTGTCGGTTTTCTCTCGGGCCTGGACCTCTCCCAACCCTTCTGCTTCTCGGAGAGGAGTGCTTCATCACCGCCTAGGTATCCGCACATCACGAGCGTCATCACCACGTACTCCTCCGGAATCCCGAGGGCCGCCTTAACCTTCAAAGGGTCATAGCCGGCGATTGGGTGCGCGAGCAACCCCAGCTCGGTCGCCCTGAGCTCGATCTGGCCCACAGCCAAGCCGCAGTCGAACATGAAGTAGTTCCGGCGGTCGCTTGACCTGCAATCATCCTGCTCTCTGC
>Ga0153916_10000374_pt1 | contig 29336 bp, 35 predicted proteins | sample Opewatmetagenome_FD_109642 | JGI IMG/M metagenome (GOLD analysis project Ga0153916, IMG submission 109642) | Freshwater wetland microbial communities from Ohio, USA - Open water 3 Core 3 Depth 4 metaG | ecosystem: Environmental > Aquatic > Freshwater > Wetlands | place: USA: Ohio, Lake Erie...
CAACAAGCTGTCGGCGGCGAGACTGCTCGGCATCTCGCGCGCCACGCTCTACGAGAAGCTCGCCGAGATGAAGCGGCTGTCGATTTAGCGGACATAATGTCCGGATTGCGGACACAATTCCGTTCCTTGATTTGAAAGAGTTTCCGCCGAATTCATTCACGAGATGTCCGTATTCCGAGCATTCTCCATTTGTGAGTGACTGCTCACACCGAATCCTGAATTCAGAAGAATCATAGGTTTAGCCCTGCTGGCACGCGCATTGCGAAACGACGCGGGCAACGCCTACCTTAGGAGGGAGCATGAAACGCACGCTGACATGGGTCGCTGCCGCGTCGCTCGCGGCGGCCGCCACCCTGGCATTCGCCCAGGACATCAAGATCGCCCACGTGTACGACAAGACCGGGCCGCTCGAGGCCTACGCCAAGCAGAGCAGCATCGGCTTCAGGCTCGGCCTGGAGTACGCGACCGGCGGCACGATGACGGTGCTCGGCCGCAAGATCGTGGTAATCGACAAGGACACCCAGAACAAGCCCGACGTCGGCAAGGCCCAGCTCGCCTCCGCCTTCGGCGACGACAAGGCCGACATCGCCGTCGGCCCGGTGAACTCCGGCGTTGGCCTGGCGATGCTGCCGGTCGCGGAGGAGTACAAGAAGGTCCTGCTGGTCGAGCCGGCGGTCGCCGATTCGATCACCGGCGCGAACTGGAATCGCTACATCTTCCGCACTTCGCGAAACTCCACCCAGGACGGGCTCGCGGCCGCCGCAACGCTCAAGGGCGACATTTCGATCGCCACGCTGGCGCAGGACTACGCGTTCGGGCGCGACGGCGTCAAAGCGCTCAAGGATGCGCTCGAGCGCGTCGGCTCGAAGGCGAAGATCGTGCACGAAGAGTACGCGCCGCAGCAGACGACCGACTTCACCGCCCCCGCGGAGCGCATCTTCGCGGCGCTCAAGGACAAGCCCGGGCGCAAGGTGTTGGCGATCATCTGGGCCGGCCCGAACCCGGTGACCAAGATCGCGGCGCTGAAGCCCGAGCGCTACGGCATCGAGCTCGCGCCGGGCGGCAACATCCTGCCGGTGATGAAGGGTTGGAAGGAGCTGGCCGGGGTGCAGGGCGCGATCTACTACTACTACGGCTTCCCGAAGAACAAGATGAACGACTGGCTGGTCGCCGAGCACGAGAAGCGCTACGGGCAGCCGCCCGATTTCTTCACCTGCGGCGGCATGGCCGCGGCGGTCGCGGTCGTCGATGCGATCAAGAAGGCCGGCGGCACGGATACCGAGAAGCTGATCGCCGCCATGGAGGGCATGTCGTTCGACACGCCCAAGGGCAAGATGACCTTCCGCAAGGAAGACCACCAGGCGATGCAGGACATGTTCGAGTTCCGCATCAAGAAGGAGCAGAAGAACGAGTGGGACCTGCTCGACCTAGTGCGCGTGATTCCCGCCTCCGAGCTCCCGGTCCCGATCACGAACAAGCGCTGAAGCGCGCGGCGCGCCCGGCGAGCGGACCGTGGAGCACCCGGTCCTCGAGACGCACGGCCTGACGATCCGCTTCGGCGGGCACGTGGCGGTGAACGCGGTGTCCTGCGCCTTCCGGCCGGGCACGCTCACCGCCATCGTCGGGCCGAACGGCGCCGGAAAGACGACTTACTTCAACCTGATCTCGGGGCAGCTCAGGGCCTCGCGCGGCAGGGTGTCGCTGTACGGCGAGGACATCACCTCGCTCGGCGCGCCGGCGCGCACGCGGCGCGGCATCGGGCGGGCGTTCCAGCTCACCAACCTGTTCCCGCGCCTGACGGTGCTCGAGAACGTGCGCCTGGCGGTGCAGGCGCGCGCCGGCCTGGGCAAGGACCTCTTCTCCATGTGGGGCCGGCACGTCGAGCTGGTGGAAAGGGCCGAGCACACGCTGCACCGCGTGTCGCTCGCCGACAAGCGCGAGCTGGCGGCCGCGACGCTGCCGCACGGCGACCAGAGGAAGCTCGAGGTGGCGATCCTGCTCGCGCTCGAGCCCGAAGTGTTCATGTTCGACGAGCCCACCGCGGGCATGAGCGTCGACGAAGTGCCTGTGATCCTGGAGCTGATCGAGCACATCAAGGCGCAGGGCGACAAGACCGTGCTGCTCGTCGAGCACAAGATGGACGTGGTGAGGTCTCTGGCCGATCGCATCATCGTCCTGCACCAGGGCGAGCTGGTGGCCGACGGCGCGCCCGAGGAAGTGATCGCCTCGCCGATCGTGCAGGAGGCTTATCTCGGAGTGACGCGTGCCTGAGCCGATGCTCTCGCTCGCCGGGGTGAACACCCACATCGGCCAGTACCACATCCTGCAGGGCGTGGACTTCGAGGTGCCGAGGGGCGGCCTGACCATGCTGCTCGGCAGGAACGGCGCGGGCAAGACCACGTGCCTGCGCACCATCATGGGGTTGTGGCGCGCCTCCGCGGGACGCATCCTCTACGAAAGAACTGAAATTCAGGATCTGAGGACCCCCGATATAGCGCGGCTCGGGGTCGCCTACGTGCCCGAGAACATGGGCATCTTCGCCGGGCTCACGGTGCGCGAGAACATGCTGCTCGCCGCGCGCGGCGGCGAGCCGGACGACAAGCGCCTAGCGTGGATCTTCGGCCTGTTTCCGGCGATGAAGCAGTTCTGGAACGGGCTCGCGGGCAACCTCTCCGGCGGGCAGAAGCAGATGCTGGCGATCGCGCGCGCCATCGTCGAGCCGCGCAGGCTGCTGCTGGTCGACGAGCCGACCAAGGGCCTCGCACCGGCGATCATCGCCAACATGATCGAGGCCTTCCGCGAGCTGAAGCGCACCGACACCACCATCCTGGTAGTCGAGCAGAACTTCCATTTCGCGCGGTCGCTGGGCGACACGGTGGCGGTGATGGACTCGGGGCGCATCGTGCACGCGGGCACGATGGACGCGCTGGTGGCCGATGAGGCGCTGCAGGCGAAGCTCCTCGGTTTGTCGCTGGAAGCGCACCAATGAAGCGCGACTGGCTGCCGCTCGTGCTGCTCGCCGCGCTCGCGCTCGGCGCGGCTCCGCTCGTCGCGAGCCTGCCCACCTGGGTGACGCTCACCGTGGCGGGGCTCGCGATGGGGATGATGATCTTCATGATGGCCTCCGGCCTGACGCTGGTCTTCGGGCTGATGGACGTGATGAACTTCGCGCACGGCGTGTTCATCTCGGTGGGCGCCTACGCTGCCGCCTCGGTGCTGCTGGCGATGAAGGGCCGGATCGAGGCCGCGAGCCTCGCCGCCAACCTCTCGGCCATCGTCCCCGCGGTGCTCGCGGCGATGGCGCTCGCGGGCTTGCTGGGCTGGTTCTTCGAGCGCGTGGTGATCCGGCCGGTGTACGGCGACCACCTGCGCCAGATCCTCGTCACCATGGGCGGGCTGATCGTGGTCGAGCAGCTGATCGTCGTGGTGTGGGGGCCGGACATCATCCCGCTGCCGCGCCCGGCCGCTCTCACGGGGTCGTTCATCTTCGGCGACGCCGCGATCGAGCGCTATCGGATGCTCGCGGTCGCGGTGGGCCTCGCGGTATTCGCCGCCATGTGGCTGCTGCTCAACCGCACGCGGATCGGCCTCCTGGTGCGCGCGGGCGTCGAGAACGCGGAGATGGTCGAGTCGCTCGGCTACCGCATCCGGCGGCTGTTCGTCGGCGTGTTCGTCGCCGGCAGCAGCCTCGCGGGCCTCGGCGGCGTGATGTGGGCGATGTACCAGGAATCGGTAAGCGTGCAGATGGGCATGCAGATGATGGTTCTGATCTTCATCGTGGTGATCATCGGCGGGCTCGGATCGGTCGTCGGCTGCTTCGTCGGCGCGCTGCTGGTGGGGCTGATGGCGAATTACACCGGCTTCCTGGCGCCCAAGCTCGCGCTCGGCTCCAACATCCTGCTCATGGTGCTGGTGCTCCTGTGGCGCCCGCGCGGGCTCTACCCGGTCGGGAAATGATCAGGGTCCTGCTCTCGGGCGACCTGCCGCGCAGCCGCGCGCTCGCCGCCGCGCTCGCGCTGATCCTCCTCGGGCTCGCGCTCGCGCCGTTCCTGTTTCCCGGCACGCGCTCGCTCGATGTCGCCGCGAAGGTGTGCGTGTTCGTGCTGCTCGCGGCGAGCTACGACCTGCTGCTCGGCTACACCGGCATCGTGTCGTTCGCGCACACCATGTTCTTCGGCATCGGCGGCTACGGCGTCGGCCTCGCGGCGGCGAACTGGGGCACGGGCTGGGGCAGCCTCGCCGCGGGCAGCGCGCTCGCGCTGCTGCTCTCGGCCGCGATCGCCCTCGCCGTGGGCCTGCTCAGCCTTCGCGTGCGCGCCATCTTCTTCGCCATGATCACGCTCGCGGTGGCCGCGTTCTTCCAGATCCTCGCCTCGCAGATGTCGTGGCTCACCGGCGGCGAGGACGGGGTGAACTTCACCCTGCCGCGGCTGCTGCAGTCGCGCCTTGCGTCCTACTACCTAGTGTTCGCGGCGTCGCTCGCGCTGTTCCTCGCGCTGCTGCGCATCGTCAACTCGCCCTTCGGCCGCGTGCTGCTGTCGATCCGCGAGAACGAGTTCCGCGCCGAAGCGCTCGGCTATCGCACCGTCGTCTATCGGACGGTCGCCAACTGCGTCGGCGCGCTCGGCGCCACCGCCGCCGGGCTGCTGTACGCGCTGTGGCTGCGCTACACCGGGCCCGCCGCGACGCTGTCGTTCGACATCATGGTCGACATCCTGCTGATGGTGGTGATCGGCGGCATGGGCACGATGTACGGCGCGGTGCTCGGCGCGACGATCTTCGTGCTGGCGCAGACCTACCTGCGCGACCTGATGAGGCTCGCGAGCGGCGCCGTGCACGGCGTGCCGCTGCTCCCGGACCTGCTGCACCCCGACCGCTGGCTGCTGTGGCTCGGGGCGCTGTTCGTCGTCTGCGTCTACTACTTCCCCGCCGGCATCGTCGGCCGGCTACGCGTGAACCGACCATGAGCCACACCTCGAACTACCTGCTGTGCGAGAACCGCGAGATCCATTACACCGAGTGGGGCGCGGGCAACCGCGAGGCGGTGATCGCCTGGCACGGCCTGGCGCGCACCGGGCGCGACATGGACGACATCGCCGCTCAGCTCGCCGCGCGCTACCGCGTGATCTGCCCGGACACCATCGGCCGCGGGCTGTCGCAGTGGAGCCCCGAGCCCGAGAAGGAATACAGCCTCGCGTTCTACGCGAAGCTCGCCGTGTCGCTCGTCGGCCAGCTCGGGCTCGAGTCGTTCCACTGGCTCGGCACGTCGATGGGCGGCGCGCTCGGCATCCATCTCGCCGCCGGGGCGCTGAAGAGCCGCATCCGACGCCTGGTCCTCAACGACATCGGCCCGAAGCTCGGCGATGCGGCGGTCGAGCGCATCCGCGCCTACGCGGGCAATCCGCCGCGGTTCGACCGCGTGAGCGAGCTCGAGCAATACTTCAGGACCGTGTACAAGCCCTTCGGCTGGCTGTCGGACGCGCAGTGGCGCCGCCTCGCCGAGACTTCGGTGCGCCGCACCGCCGACGGCAAGGTCACGCCCCACTACGATCCGAACATGGTGATGCAGTTCGAGCACCACCCGGGCGACTACGACCAATGGGACGCCTGGGACGCGATCGAAGTGCCGACGCTGTGCCTGCGCGGCGAGGCCTCCGACCTGCTGCTCGCCGACACCGCCGACGAGATGCGCCAGCGCGGCCCGCGCGCGGTCGTGGTCACGATCGCCGGCTGCGGCCACGCGCCGGCGCTCAACGTCCCCGAGCAGTTCGCGCTGGTGGAGCGCTTCCTGGGCGGCGGCAAGTGAGCGGCGGCAAGCCCTAGTCACCCCGGCGGCAGCGCGGTCTTGGCGTGCTATCGTTTCGGCCCGCCATGACCGAGAACCCTCCACCCGAATCCCTGTTCGTCGCGGCCGGCCTGCCGGCCGGCGAGGTGCGCGACTGGCTGCGCTCCCGCCCCGAGGGAACGACTTCGCTCGACGAGGACCGCGAGCGCTATGGCCGGTTCTTCGCGCGCGGCACGGCGCTCGTCGAGCGCCTGCCGGCAAAGCCCTCACGCACAGAGCGCGAGCGCGCGGCCGCCGAGGCGCTGATCGAGGCGGGCCGGCGCGCGCGCGGCGAGTTCCTGCGCGCACACGCCGCAGCCGCGTACGACGCGCTCACGGCAAATCGCACGCGCTTCGTGCGGCTGGAAGCGCTCTCCGAGGCGGCCGCCGGGGCGTACCCGGGGCTCGTGCCGTCCCGCGTGCAGCTCGAGCGCGAAACCGGGCTCATGCAGCGCGACAAGGACGGCGTCGAGGTCGACCAGGGGCTGTTCGTCTCGCACGCGCTGGCCGACGAGCGCGCCGGGCGCCACCTGTGCCACGCCATGCTGCTGCCGCGCGCCGAGTCGCAGGCGCTGCTTCCCGAGCTGGAAAAGCGCGGCGCGCTCGAGCTGCCGGGCGCGCGCCTCGAGCGCCGCGGCCGCGCGATTCACCTCGCGATGCGCAACCCTCAGGTGCTGAACGCCGAGGACGCGACCACGCTCCACGGCTTCGAGATCGCGATCGACCTGGCGCTGCTCGACCCCCGCAGCGAGGTCTGCGTGCTGCGCGGCGATCCGGTCTCGCATCCGCGCTACGGCGGCGGGCGCGTGTTCGGCGCGGGCATCAACCTGACGCACCTGTACCACGGCCGGATCCCGTTCCTGTGGTACCTGGTGCGCGACATGGGCGCGGTGAACAAGCTCTACCGCGGCCTCGCGCGCCCCGAGTTGGATCCCGAGCATCCGGCCGCCGAGCCGGTCGAGAAGCTGTGGATCGCCGCGGTGGAAGCGTTCGCGATCGGCGGCCACTGCCAGATCCTGCTCGTGATGGACCACATCATCGCCGCGCGCGACGCCTACATGACGCTGCCGGCGAGGAAGGAAGGCATCATCCCAGGCGCGGCGAACCTGCGCCTCGCGCGCTTCGTCGGCGCGCGCGCCGCGCGCCAGGCGGTGCTCGCCGACCGGCGCATCGACTTCGACAGCCCCGAGGGGCGCATGGTGTGCGACGAGCTGGTCGCCCCCGGCGACGTGGACCGCGCGATCGACGAGCGCGTGGCCGCGCTCACCGGCTCGGGCGTCGTGAGCGCGGCGGGCAACCGGCGCGCCTTCCGCATCGGCGAGGAGCCGCTCGAGCAGTTCCGCCGCTACATGGCGGTCTACGCCTACGAGCAGGCGCGCTGCCACTTCAGCGCGACGCTGATCTCGAACCTTGAGAAGCACTGGAACGCCGCCTCGCGCAAGCTCCACGCCTGACCCGAAATCGGGGTCAGAGTCGATTAACGCTCGCGCCCTGCCTCCTGGAAAGCCTTCTGCACGGGTGAGAGCAGGTACTCGAGCACGCTGCGCGTGCCGAGGTGGATCTCCGCGACGACCTGCATCCCGGGCGCGAGCGCGTAGCGCGCCCCGTCCGTCTCGAGCGCCTGCGCCTTCAGCGCGACCAGCGTGCGAAAGGCGAGCGGCCCCATCGGCCGGTCGCGCCCGGTGAGCGCATCGGAGCGCGTATTGGGCGAAGGCGCCTCGGTCGCGTCCGCGCTCACCTGATCGACCACGCCCTCGACCATGCCGTACTTCTGGAACTGGTACGGCGCGAGCTTGAGCTTCACCGGCTGTCCGGGGCGCACGAAGCCGATGTCCTGATTGCCGATCCAGACTTCGCCGATCAGGTGCTCGTCCATCGGCACCAGCGTCATCAGGATGGTGCCGGGAGCGGCCACCGTGCCGGCGGTATGGGTGGCGAGGTCCTTCACCGTGCCGTCGGCCGGGGCGCGCAGCTCGAGCAGCTCGCTGCGGCGCTCGGACTTGGCGAGATCCTGGCGCGCTTTCTCGAACTGCGAGGCGACCTCGACTCGCTCGGTCCTCAGCTGGCGCCGGTAGTCGGCCGTGATCTGCTCGATCTTGCGCTGCGATTGCTCGATCAGCGCGACGTTCGAGCGGATGACGTACTCCTGCGCGCGCAAGTCCTGCTCCTTCTCGATCCGCTCGCGCGCCTTGTCGGTGGCGAGAATCCGGCCGGCGTAGCCGTCGCGCGCGAGCTGGCCGAACGCGCGTTCCTGCTCGACGTAGTGCGGCAGCACCTGCTCGAGCTTCGCCTTCGTCTGGCGCGCGGCGGCGAGATCGTTCTGCGCCTTGTCGAGCAGGCTCCGCTCCTGCGCGAGCGCATTCTCATAGGCCCTCACGTTCGCCCCGAACTGCGCCGCGACCTCGGCGTACAGGTCCTCCCGGTCGCCGTCCGCGCGCGCGAACCCGCCGCCCTTCAACTGCGCGTCGATGCGCCGCAGCGCGAGGCGCTTCAATTGGAAGTCGGTCTCCAGCGTCTTCAGGTCGGCACTGGTGAAGGCCGGGTCCATCCTGATCAGCACCTGCCCGGTCGTCACCCGCTCGCCCTCCCGCACCAGGATTTCCTTCACGATGCCCTGCTCGGCGGGCTGCACGATCTTAAGGTAGCTCGAAGGCACGAGCTTGCCGTCCGCGACCGCCACGATGTCGAGCCGCCCGAGCACCGCCCACACGAGCAGGCACACGAGCAGCGCCGCGAGCATGCGGAACATCCACCCCGCGAGCGGCGCGGGGGGCTTGTCCTGGATGCGCAGCAGCGGGGGCGCGAAGTCGATAGGCTGGGCCATCAAGTTTCTCCAAGCCTCACGACCTCGTCTACCCGCAGCCCGTTCGGCACCTGGTGCGCGATGAAGAGCGTCGTGACGCGCCCCTTGAGCTGGTTCACGGTCTGCGCGAACTGCTCGGCGGTGGCCTGATCGAGACTGCTGGTGGCTTCGTCGAAGACGAGGATCTTCGGGCGCTTGAGGATCGCACGGGCAATGGCGAGGCGCTGCTTCTGGCCGCCCGAGAGGCCGACGCCGTGCTCGCCGATCTCGGTGTTGTAGCCCTTGGGGAGCTTCTCGATCACGTCGTGGATCTCGGCGATCTTGGCGGCCTGGACGACGTCGGGGAAGCCGGCGTTCGGGTTGGCGGCGATCAGGTTCTCGTAGAGGGTGCCCGAGAACAGGTAGGTTTCCTGGGGCACGATACCGAAGTATTGCCTCAGCTCGTTCGCCGATAGGTGGCGCAGGTCGCGGCCGTCGATCTCGATCGATCCTTCCTCGGGCTGGTAGAAGCCGAGCAGCAACTTGGCCAAGGTGCTCTTCCCGGAGCCCGAGGGCCCGGTGAGGACGGTGAGTTTGCCGGGCTCGAGGGAAAGATTGAGGTCCTTGAAGAGCCACGGCTGCTCGGGCGCGTAGCGGAAACCGAGATTGCAGATCGCGATCTCGCCCTTGCTGTCGGCGGCGCGCGACGGGGTGACGGCGTAGGGCTCGGCGGGAGCGTCCATGATGTCGCCCAGGCGCTTGACGGCGATCGAGGCCTGTTGGAACTCCTGCCACAGGCTCGCCAGGCGCAGCATCGGCTGGCTCATGCGGCTGGCGAACATCTGGAAGGCGACCAGCATGCCGATGGTGAAGCCTTCGTTGCGCATGACGAGCAGTGCACCGACGCAGAGAATCCCTAGCGTCATGGTCTGCTCGAGGGCGTTCGCGGCGACGTTGAAGCTATTGGAGAGCGTGCGCGTCGAGAACCCCGCGGCGAGGTAGGAGGCGAGGTAGTCGTCGTAGCGCGACTCCAGGCGCGGCTCCATCTGCAGCGACTTCACCGTCTCGATGCCCGAGACGTACTCGGTGAGGAAGGCCTGGTTGCGCGCGCCGAGCAGGAACTGGCGGTTGAGCCGCGCGCGCAGCACCGGCGTCACGCCGAGGCTGACGGCGACGATCAGCGCGAGGATGCCCGCCGCGATGAGCGTCAGCTGCCAGCTGTAGAAGAACATCACGGCGAGGAACACGAACAGGAACGGCAGATCGAGGAGCAGCGACACGGCGGCGCCGGCCATGAACTCGCGGATCGTCTCGACCGCGTGCACGCGCGCGACCAGCACGCCGGTCGGGCGGTGCTCAAAGTACGGCAGCGCGAGGCGCAGCAGGTGGCGGAACACCTGGCTGCCCAGCACCGCGTCGACCCGGTTGCCCGTGTGCAGCACGAAGTACTGGCGTAGCCAGCTCATGCCGGCGTTGAACAGCATGAACATCGCCAGGCCCACGGCGATGACAACCAGCGTGCTGGTGATCTGGTGCACCACCACCTTGTCGATGATCACCTGGGTGAAGAGCGGCGTGGTGAGGCCGATGAGCTGGATGAAGAGCGAGGCAACGAGCACGTCGCGCCAGATCGAGCGGTGCTTAAGGAGCTCGGGCACGAACCAGCGAAATCCGAACGGCCTCTTCCGCTCATCGACCCCCGCGTGCGCCTGGTCCGCACCGCGCTCGTGAGACACGAGGATCGCCTCGGGCTCGAAGAACTCCTCGTAGTTGCGCGCGAGGCGCGTGCGCGGCAGCTCGCTCTCTGCCTCGACGTACAGGATGCGCTCGCCGTCGCACTTGAGGATCAACCCGGGCGTGGCCGGCTGCCGCAGGAACGCGATCGCCGGCAGCGGCGCGCGCGCCACGCGCCCGCCGCCGAGCGCGGCGTGCCCCGCGCGAAAGCCGAAGGCGCGCGCGGCTTCGACGAGCTGCGCGCGGTCATGCGGCGGCGGGAACTGCTGCACCAGGAGTGCCGCCTCGAACGGCACCCGGTGGATGCGGCACAGGTTGCCGATCAGCCAGACGAATTGCTCGGTGCTCAGCGCGGAGCCGCGCGGCTCCGCGCCCGGCGGCAACGCCGCGGCGGCCTGTCCCATGTGAACGTCCCCCCGTAAGGGAATCTACTCCGGCGTCAGGATTTTGTAATCAAGACAAAAGGATAAAAGTAGGGCCTGTGGTTCACCCCGAATCACTTATAGTCGCGCCCTCATGCTCGCCATATTCCAGGTCACCGCGCCGTTTTTTGCGCTCGTCCTGTGCGGCTATCTCGCCGCGCGCTTGCGGCTGCTGCCGGAGAACGCGGTGCCGGCGCTCAATACGTTCGTCCTGTATTTCGCGCTGCCGTGCCTGCTGTTCCGCTTCAGCGCGCGCACGCCGTTCGACGAGATCGTGAACGTCCCGGTGTTTTTCGCCTACCTGGTGACCGGGCTCGCGCTGTTCGGCGCCTTCGCCGCCGGGGTGCGCGCGCTCGCCGGCGAAAGCCTGCGCGACGCGGCGTTCGCGGCGCTCGCGGCATCGTGGTCGAACTGGGGCTACATGGGCTTCGCACTGCTGCCCGCGATCCTCGGCAAGGCTGCGCTCGCGCCGCTCATCGCCGCGGGCATGGCGGACCTGCTGGTGCTGGTGTCGCTCGCGCTCGCGCTTTCGGCGCTGCAGGATCACCACGGTGCGGATTTCGGCGTCGCGCTCGCCGGCGTGCTCGCGCGCGTGGCGAAGAACCCGATGATCTGGTCGGTGATCGCGGGCGGCGCGTTCTCGGCGACGCAACTGGAGCTGTGGCAGCCGGCGGACCACCTCACGCAGCTGCTCGGCGAAGCCGCGGTGCCGGTAGCGCTGTTCACCATCGGCGTGTCGCTCTACCGGCCGGGAACGCGCGCGGCGCGCGTCGACGTGCTGGTGATCGCGGCCGCGAAGCTGCTCGCGCACCCCTACATCGCCGCGCTGGTGGCGGTGTACCTGTTCCACCTGCCGCAGCTCGAGATGCGCACCCTGGTGCTCGCCGCCGCGCTGCCGGTGGCGGGCACGGTGTTCCTGTTCGCCGAGCGCCAGGGCGCGAACGCGGAGCGCATCGCGGCTTCGATCCTGGTGTCGACCGGTCTTGCGTTCTTCAGCTTTACCGCGCTGTGCTGGGCCTTCGGGCTGCGCGTCGGCGCCTAGCGCGAAGGCGGCCGCCCGGGCATCGCGACGATCACCTCGGGCTCGAAGAACTCCTCGAAGTTGCGCGTGAAGCGCGTGCGCGGCAGGTCGGTGCAGGCCTCGACGTGCAGCAGCCGGCCCGCCTCGCATTTCGCGATCAGCCCTGGAATCGGCGACGCGTCCGCCGCCGCGCCCTCGGCCGCGACCGGGCGCAGGAAGGCGATCGCCGGCAGCAGCAGCCCTTCCAGCTCGCTGCCGCGCGGCGACAGCACCTCGCTGCGCAAGCCGTGCGCGCGCACCGCGTCGACAAGCGCCGCGCGCAGGTGCGGCGGCGGGAACTGCTGCACCAGGCGCACCGCGTCGAACGGCAATCCGTGCACGCGGCACAGGCTGCCGATCAGCCAGATGAACTGCTTGGTGGTGAGTTTCTGGGGCGGCGCGAGCCTGTCGGCCGGACGCCCCACGTTGGAACCCGACATGATGATTGCTCCCGCGCGCACCAATCTACAGCACCGGCGGAATTCTGTAACCTAGACGAAAAGATAAGCGGGCGCGGCGCCCGCTCGCGCTAGCGGTCGGCGCGGTCGAGCTCGCGCTCCATCTCCTCGTCGCTCATCGGCTTGTCGCCGTCGGCTTCCTTGGCGCGCGCGGTGACGAAGCGCGCGAAGAACAGCCCCGCCTCGTACAGCAGGCACATCGGCAGCGCGAGCATGATCTGCGAGATGACGTCGGGCGGCGTGACGATCGCGGCAACGATGAAGGCGCCGACGATGACGTAGGGGCGAGCGGCGCGCAGCTTCTCGACCTCGACGATGCCCATCCTCACCAGCACGATGACGATGATCGGGATCTCGAAGGTGATGCCGAAGGCGATGAACATGGTGATCACGAAGCTGAAGTACGCCTCGATGTCCGGCGCCGGGGTGATCGATTTGGGCGCGAACTGGTGGATGAACGTGAACACCCGCACGAAGACGAAGAAGTAGCAGAACGCGACGCCGCCGAGGAACAGCAGCGTGCTGCCGATCACCAGTGGCAGGGCGAACTTCTTCTCGTGCTCGTACAGGCCCGGCGCGACGAACGCCCAGGCCTGGTACAGAACGTAGGGCAGCGCGACGAACAGGGCGACCATCGCGGTCACCTTCATCGGCACCAGGAACGGCGTCACCACGCCGGTGGCGATCATCTTCGTGCCCTCGGGCAGCGCCCTCATGAGCGGCAGCGCGAGCGCGTCGTAGATCGGCCCCGAGCCGGGCCAGATGAACAGCGCCACGAAAACCGCGAGCACGGCGAAGGTCGCGCGCACCAGACGCTGGCGCAGCTCGACCAGGTGCGAGATGAAGCTTTCCTGCGGGCTGCTCATCCGCGCGCCTCGGGCGGCGCGTCCTTGTCGGGCAGCTCCTTCTGCGCCTCGGGAGCCGCCACGGCAGCGACGTCGGAGACCGCTTTGTTGAGCTCCTGCTCGGTCTGGCTCATTTCCTTGCGCACCGAGGTTTCCATCTCGCTCGCGGCCTGCTGCATCTCGTCGCGCATCTTGCGCAGCTCGTCGAGCTCCATCTCGCGGTTGATGTCCGCCTTGACGTCGGCGACGTAGCGCTGCAGCCGCCCGGCGAGGTGGCCGACGGTGCGCGCCACGCGCGGCAGGCGTTCGGGCCCGATCACGATCAGCGCGACCAGGCCGATGACCATCAGCTCGGAGAAACCGATATCGAACACGTCAGCTTGGAGGATCCGGAGATGAAAAGGGCGCCCGCAAGGCGCCCGTCAGATGGATCGGCGGTGATCCGGCTCTAGGCCTTGGTCTCGGTCTTGCTCTTGACCTCGCCTTCGACGGTCTTGCCGGTGACCTGCGGCGCGGAGCCGCCCTCGCCACCTTTGTCGCTCGCGCCCTCACGCATGCCTTCCTTGAATCCGCGCACCGCGCCGCCGAGGTCCGCGCCCATATTGCGCAGCTTCTTGGTGCCGAAGATCAGCATCACGATGACGAGGACGATCAGCCAGTGCCAGATGCTGAACGAACCCATAAATTCCTCCTATTTCCGCTTCGAAATCATGGGGCCCAGCGTGTCCGGGCCGCCGATAACGTGCATGTGCAAATGATACACCTCCTGATGGCCCACCCGGCCGGTGTTGATGATGACGCGAAAACCGTCGTTCGCGCCTTCCTTGCGCGCCAGCTCACCGGCGATCGCCAGCATCTTGCCCAGCGCCCGGTGCTGGCGCATGTCGGCCTCGTAGAGCGAATCCACGTGCTCCTTGGGGATGATCATGAAGTGCACCGGCGCGAGCGGCCGGATATCGTGGAACGCGAACAGGTCCTCGTCCTCGTAGACCTTCTTCGACGGGATATCGCCGCGCACGATCCTGCAGAAGATGCAGTCGGCAGCGCTCATTTGCCCTCGTTGCCCTCGCCGTAGCGCGACGCCTTCTCGTCGATGCCCGAGATGCCCTCGCGCCGCTGCAGCTCGGCGAGCACGTCGGCCGGGCCGAGGCCGTGCTGCGCGAGCGCGATCATGCAGTGGAACCAGAGGTCGGCGGTCTCGCGCACCAGCTGCAGCCGGTCGCCGCCCTTCGCGGCGAGCACCGTCTCGGTGGCTTCCTCGCCGATCTTCTTCAGCACCGCGTCCTCGCCCTTCGCGGTGAGCCGCGCGACGTAGGATTTCTCCGGATCGCCGCCCCGGTGCGCGTTGATCACCGCGGCGATACGCTCCAGCGCTTCGTACATTCCTGGCTTCATTTTTTCCCGTAGATGAGCGAAGGATCCTTCTTCACCGGATCGGTCGTCACCCACCTCCCGTCTTCGAGTTTGCGGAAAAAGCACCTCTCGCGTCCCGTGTGGCAGGCGATGCCGCCGACCTGCTCGACGGTGAGCAGCACCGCGTCGGCGTCGCAGTCCACGCGCAGCTCGATCACCTTCTGCACGTGGCCCGACTCCTCGCCCTTGCGCCACAGCTTGCCGCGGGAGCGCGACCAGTACACCGCGCGGCCGGTGTTCGCGGTCTCGGCAAGCGCCTCGCGGTTCATCCAGGCAAGCGTCAGCACGCGGCCGCTCGCGGCATCCTGCGCGATCGCCGGAACGAGCCCGCGCTCGTCCCAGCACAGCTGATCCAACCACTCGTTCATAGCCGGACCTCGATGCCGCGCCCGCGCATGAATTCCTTCGCCTGGCGCACGGTGTAGTCGCCGAAGTGAAAGATGCTCGCCGCGAGCACGGCGTCCGCGCCGCCCTCGAGCACGCCATCGGCCATGTGCGCGAGCGTGCCGACGCCGCCCGAGGCGATCACCGGCACGCGCAGCGCGTCGCTTACCGCGCGCGTCAGCGCCAGGTCGAAGCCCTCGCGCGTGCCGTCCCGATCCATGCTGGTGAGCAGGATCTCGCCTGCGCCCGCGTCCTGCATGCGCCGCGCCCATTCGACGGCGTCGATCCCCGTGGGCCGGCGCCCGCCGTGCGTGTAGACCTCCCAGCCCGCGCCGTCGGCGCGCCGCTTGGCGTCGATCGCCACGACGATGCACTGGTTGCCAACCCTGCCCGAGGCCTCGCGCACCAGCTCCGGGTTCTGCACCGCCGCCGTATTGATGGACACCTTGTCGGCACCGGCGTTCAGCAGCCGGCGCACGTCCTCGACCTTGCGCACGCCGCCGCCGACCGTGAGCGGGATGAACACGCGCTCGGCCACCGCCTCGATCACGTGCACGATGATGTCGCGCTCGTCCGAGCTCGCGGTGATGTCGAGAAAGCACAGCTCGTCGGCGCCTTCCGCGTCGTAGCGCGCCGCGATCTCCACCGGGTCGCCGGCGTCGCGCAGCGCGACGAAATTGACGCCTTTCACCACGCGCCCCGCCGTGACGTCGAGGCACGGTATGACGCGCTTGGCGAGGCCCATGCGCTAGGCGTCCTTGCCGGTCGCCTTGTCCGCAGCGGCCTGCGCCTTCTTGAAGTCGAGCTTGCCCTCGTACAGCGCGCGGCCGGTGATCGCGCCGATGATGCCCTCGGGATGCAGCTTCGCGCACAGCGTTTCCACGTCCTTCAGGCTGCTGATGCCGCCCGAGGCGATGACCGGGGTCTTGATCGACTGCGCGAGCCTGAGAGTAGCCTCGATGTTGATGCCGCTCATCATGCCGTCGCGCCCGATATCGGTGTAGATCAGCGCCTCGATGCCGTAATCCTCGTATTTCTTCGCCAGGTCGACGACGTCGTGGCCGGTCATTTTCGACCAGCCCTCGACCGCGACCTTGCCGTCCTTCGCGTCGAGGCCGGCGATGATGCGCCCCGGGAAGGCGTAGCAGGCGTCCGACAGGAAGCCCGGGTTCTTGACCGCCGCCGTCCCGATCACCACGTAGGCGACGCCGGCGTCGATGTAGCTCTCGATGGTGTCGAGGTCGCGGATGCCGCCGCCGAGCTCGATCGGCAGCTTCTCGCCGACCGATTTGATCATCTCGCGGATCACCTTCTCGTTCTTCGGCCGGCCGGCGACCGCGCCGTTGAGATCGACGATGTGCAGCCGCCGCGCGCCCTCGGCGGCCCAGTGGCGCGCCATCGCCACCGGGTCGTCGGAGAACACGGTCGCGGTCTTCATGTCGCCCTGCTTCAGGCGCACGCAGCGCCCGTCCTTGAGGTCGATCGCGGGGATGATCAGCATGGTTTGATTAGCGGATGGTGCCTGGCCGATACGCGCTGGCGCGCACGCGGCCGTGAAAGTACGATCGGGGTTCGAATCCGGGAATGCGCGGGGCGTGCGCGAGAATCAGGGTCGCCAGTGTAGGAAGTTTTGCAGCAGCTGCAGTCCTGCGGCTTGGCTCTTTTCCGGATGGAACTGTACGGCAAAGATGTTATCGCGCGCAACCGCGCAGGTAAAGGCCACGCCGTAGCGCGTGCGCCCGCTGCGCACCGCCGGATCGGCTTCGTCGGCGTAATAGCTGTGCACGAAGTAAAAGCGCGCGCCGTCGGCGATTCCCCGCCACAACGCGTGAGATTTCGCCTGCGACACCTCGTTCCATCCCATGTGCGGCACCTTCAGCCGCGCGCCGCTCGCCGGATCGCGCAAATCCTCGGCAAAGCGCCGCACCGTCCCGCCCATGACGCCCAGCCCGCGCACGCCGCCCTCTTCGCTGCGCTCGAACAGCATCTGCAGTCCGATGCAGATGCCGAGGAACGGCTTGTCGCGCGATGCCTCGAGCACCGGCTCGACCAGACCGCGCGCGGCCAGCTCTCGCATGCAGTCGGGCATCGCGCCCTGCCCGGGCACGACGACGCGGTCCGCGGCGCGGATCGCCGCCGCGTCGGCGGTCACCAGCACCTCGGCTTCGGGCGCGACGTGCTCGAGCGCCTTCGACACGGAGCGCAGGTTCCCCATGCCGTAATCGACGACCGCGATTCTCAACTTATAAGGAACCCTTGGTGGAAGGAACCGTGCCCGCCGCGCGCGGATCGGCCTCGGCGGCCATGCGCAGCGCGCGCGCGAACGCCTTGAACAGCGTCTCGCACTGGTGGTGCGCGTTGTCGCCGCGCAGGTTGTCGATGTGCAGCGTCGCCAGCGCGTGGTTCACGAAGCCCTGGAAGAACTCGTGCACCAGGTCGACGTCGAACTCGCCGATCAGCGCACGCGCCCAGGCGACGTGGAACTCGAGCCCCGGGCGCCCCGAGAAGTCGATCACCACGCGCGACAGCGCCTCGTCGAGCGGCACATAGGCATGGCCGAAGCGCCGGATGCCGGCCTTGTCGCCGAGCGCCCTGGCGACGGCCTGCCCGAGGGTAATGCCGACGTCCTCGACGGTGTGGTGCGCGTCGATGTGCAGGTCGCCTTGCGCCTCGATCTCCAGGTCGAGCGCGCCGTGGCGCGCCACCTGGTCGAGCATGTGCTCGAGAAACGGGATGCCCGTGGCGAGCTTCGCCGCGCCGCGGCCGTCGAGGTTCAGCCTGACGCGGATCTGCGTTTCCCTGGTATTGCGGACGATCTCGGCGGTACGCATCGAGGTTCTCAAAGCGCTTCGCGCAGCGCAGTCAGCAGTATACGGTTTTCGTCGGGCGTACCCACGGTCACGCGCAGGCAGTTATCGAGCCGCGGGCCGCCCTGCAGATTCTTCACCAGCACGCCCTGGCGCCTTAGCGCCTCATAGGTCCGATTGCCGTCCCGCACGCGGATCATGAAGAAGTTCGCCTCGGAGGGAAACACCGTGACGCCCTCGAGCGCGGCGAGCGCCGCGCCCAGCACCGCCCGCTCGGCCCGGATGCGCGCCGCCTGCTCCTCGAGCACCTCGATGCGCCCGAGCACGTAGAGCGCCACCGCCTGCGTCAGCACGTTGACGTTGTAGGCCTGGCGCACCTTGTTGAACTGCTCGACCCATTCCGGGCGGGCGGCGAGGTAGCCGAGCCGGATCCCCGCGAGCCCGAGCTTCGACACGGTGCGCATCACCACCAGGTTCGGGAACTCGGCGAGCCGCGGCATGAAGCTCTTCTGCGCGAACACGTGGTAGGCCTCGTCCACCACCACCACGCCCCGGGTCGCGCGCAGGATCGCCAGCACGTCGTCCTCGCGGTACAGCACGCCGGTCGGGTTGTTCGGGTAGGCGATGAACACCAGCGCCGGGTCGTGCGCTTTCACCTGCGCGACGAAGGCGCCGCCGTCGAGTGTGAAGTCCTCGGCGAGCGGCACCGCGACCGGCTTCATGCCGGACAAGGTCGCGTCCATGCCGTACATCACGAAGGTGGGGGCCGGGTACATCATCACCGCCCCGGGGCGCGCGAGCGCGAAGGTCACGATCTGGATCAGATCGTCGGAGCCGTTGCCGAGCAGCAGCTCCATTCCGGCGGGCACCTGCATGACGCGCGCGAGCAGCTCGCGCAGCCGGCGCCCCGAGGGATCCGGGTAGCGGTTGAGATCGACCGCGGCGAGCACCTGCGCCAGCTCGCGGCGCATCTCTGCCGGCAGCGCGTAGGGGTTCTCCATCGCGTCGAGCTTGACCATGCCCTCGGACTCGGGGACATGGTAGGCCTTGAGCGCAAGGATCTCCGGCCGGATCAGCCGCTCGGGGGTCACTTGAACCTCATCTCCGCCGAGCGCGCGTGCGCGGCGAGGCCTTCGCCCTCGGCGAGCGTCGCCGCGAGGCGCCCGAGCGTGGCGGCGCCTTCGCGCGAAACCGAGATCAGGCTCGAGCGCTTCTGGAAGTCGTACACGCCGAGCGGCGAGGAAAAGCGCGCCGTACCGGCGGTGGGCAGCACGTGGTTCGGGCCGGCGCAGTAGTCGCCCACCGCCTCGGAGCTCCAGCGCCCGAGGAAGATCGCACCCGCATTGCGCAGCTTCCCAAGCCAGGCTTCGGGCTCGGCGAGCGAGAGCTCGAGGTGCTCGGGGGCGACGCGGTTGGCGAGCGCGCAGGCCTCGTCGAGATCGCGCGTCAGCACCAGCGCGCCGCGCGCGCCGAGTGAGGCCTCGATCACCGCGCGCCGGGGCATCGCGGGCAGCAGCCGGTCGATCGCCTGCTCGACTTCGTCGAGATGGCGGGCGCTCGGCGAGAGCAGCAGCGCCTGCGCCACCTCGTCGTGCTCGGCCTGAGAGAACAGGTCCATCGCCACCCAGTCGGCGCTGGTGGTGCCGTCGCTGATCACCAGGATCTCCGACGGCCCGGCGATCATGTCGATGCCGACCTGGCCGAAAACCTGGCGCTTGGCCGCCGCGACGTAGGCGTTGCCCGGACCGACGATCTTGTCGACGCGCGGCACGCTCCCGGTGCCATAGGCGAGCGCGGCCACGGCCTGCGCACCGCCGATCGCGAACACGCGGTCGACGCCGGCGAGCGCGGCGGCCGCGAGCACCAGCGGGTTCCTCTCGCCGCCGGGCGTCGGGCTCACCATGACGAGCTCGCCCACCCCCGCGACCTTGGCGGGAATCGCGTTCATCAGCACCGAAGAGGGGTAGGCCGCCTTGCCGCCGGGCACGTAGAGGCCGACGCGCTCGAGCGCGCTGACGCGCTGGCCGAGCACCGTGCCGTCGGCCTCGGCGTATTGCCAGGACTCCCCCAGCTGGCGCTCGTGGAAGCGCTGCACGCGCGCCGCCGCCTCGCCGAGCGCCGCGACTTCGCGCGCCGGCAGCGCGGCGAGCGCCGCCTCCATCTCGGCGCGCGGGATCTCGAGCTCGGACGCGGAGCGCACCGCGACGCGGTCGAGCTTGCGGGTGTACTCGAGGAGCGCGGCATCGCCGCGCGCGCGCACCTCGGTGATGATGGCGCGCACGGTGGCCTCGACCGCCTCGTCCTGCGCCGCCTCGTAGCGCGTGAGCCGCGCCAGCTCGGCGTCGAATCCCGCCGCGCGCGAATCGAGTCTGCGCAGCTTCATGGCTTTTCCTGCGCCGCCGCCGCGAACGCGTCGATCAGCTTCTGCAGCTCGGCGCGCTTGGTCTTGAGCGCGGCCTGGTTGACCACCAGGCGCGCCGACACCGGCATGATCTCCTCGACCGCCACCAGCCTGTTGGCGCGCAGCGTGTTGCCGCTGGACACCAGGTCGACGATCGCGTCGGCCAGGCCGACGATCGGCGCCAGCTCCATCGAGCCGTAGAGCTTGATCAGGTCGACGTGCACGCCCTTGGCGGCGAAGTGCTCGCGCGTGGCGCGCAGGTACTTGGTGGCCACGCGCAGCCGCGCGCCGCGCCGCACCGCGCCCTCGTAGTCGAAGCCGCTGGGCACCGCCACCATCATGCGGCAGCGCGCGATGCCCAGGTCGACGGGCTGGTAGAGGCCCTCGCCGCCGTGCTCGACCAGCACGTCCTTGCCCGCGATGCCGAGATCGGCGCCGCCGTACTGGACGTAGGTCGGCGTGTCGGAGGCGCGCACGATGATCAGCCGCACGTCCGGCCTGTTGGTGCCGATCACCAGCTTCCGGGAGGTCTCGGGGTCCTCCATGGGCCGGATGCCGACGCGCGCGAGCAGCGGCGCCGTCTCCTCGAAGATGCGCCCCTTGGACAGGGCGATGCTGATGGTCATGGAAGTGGAACCCGCGAGGCCAAGCGCGGGATTTTACCGCACTGCGTCAACGAACCCGTTCGATGCGCGCGCCGAGGCCCGCGAGCTTCTTCTCGAGCGACTCGTAGCCGCGGTCGAGGTGGTAGATGCGCTCGATCAGCGTTTCACCCTGCGCCACCAGCCCGGCGATCACCAGGCTCGCCGAGGCGCGCAGGTCGGTCGCCATGACGCTCGCGCCCTGCAGCCGCTCGACGCCCTGCACCACCGCCGTGTTGCCCTGGATGGTGATGTCCGCCCCCAGGCGCTGCAGCTCGAGCGCGTGCATGAAGCGGTTCTCGAAGATCGTCTCGGTGATCACCGCGGTACCCTCGGCGATCGTGTCGAGCGCCATGAACTGCGCCTGCATGTCGGTCGCGAATCCCGGGTAGGGCGCGGTGCGCAGGCCGACCGCGCGCGGCCGCACCGACATATCGATGTCGATGGTCGAGCCTCCGAGCTCGATCCGGGCCCCCGTTTCGCGCAGCTTCTCGAGCGTCGCCTCGAGCGTGCCGGGCGCAGCGCCGGTGAGGCGCACGCGGCCGCCGGCGGCGGCCGCCGCGGCGAGATAGGTGCCGGTCTCGATTCGATCGGGCATCACGCGGTGCGCCGCGCCGCCGAGCGCGCGTACGCCCTCGATGCGGATCACGTCGCCGCCCGCGCCCTCGATCCGCGCGCCCATCGCGGCGAGGCAGCGCGCCAGGTCCACCACTTCAGGCTCGCGCGCGGCGTTCTCGAGCAGCGTCGTGCCCTCGGCCAGCGCCGCGGCCATCATCAGGTTCTCGGTGCCGGTCACCGTCACGAGGTCCATCACGATGCGCGCGCCGTGCAGCCGCTTGGCGCGCGCGTTCATGTAGCCGTGCTCGATTTCGATCTCGGCGCCCATCGCCTCCAGCCCCTTCACGTGCTGGTCTACGGGACGCTGGCCGATCGCGCATCCCCCGGGCAGCGACACGCGCGCGCGGCCGCAGCGCGCGAGCAGCGGCCCGAGCACCAGCACCGAGGCGCGCATGGTCTTCACCATCTCGTAGGCGGCCACCGGCTCGCCGAGCCGCGCCGCGCGCAGCACGATGCGCCCGCCATCCCCGGCGTCGACCTCGACTCCCATCTGCGCCAGCAGCTTCGCCATGGTCGAGACGTCCATCAGCCGCGGGACGTTGTCGAGCGCGAGCGGCGCGTCTGTGAGCAGCGCGGCGCACATGATCGGCAGCGCGGCGTTCTTCGCGCCGGAGATGCGCGCCTCGCCTTCGAGCGGCCTGCCGCCCGTGATGCGCAGCTTATCCACCGGCCTGCCACTCCTCCGGCGTCACGGTGCGCATCGACAGCGCGTGGATCTCCTCGCGCATGCGCTCGCCGAGCGCCGCGTACACCAGCTGGTGGCGCTGCACCCGGCTGCGCCCCTCGAACGCGCGCGAAACGACGAGCGCCTGGAAGTGCTGTCCGTCGCCCGCCACCTCGACCCGCTCGCAGGCGAGCCCCGCTTCGATACCTTGCTTGACGCTCTCTACCGTGACCATGATCTATCCCCGCAACTTGTAGCCGCTTCTCAGCATCGCGAGCGCAGCGGCCGTAACCAGCGCGAAGCTTATACCGACCACCGCCAGGCTGATCGCCGGCGAGATGTCCGATACGCCGAAGAATCCGTAGCGAAAGCCGTCGATCATGTAGAAAAACGGGTTGGCGTGCGACAGCTTCTGCCAGAACGCGGGCAGCGAATGGATCGAGTAGAACACGCCCGAGAGGAAGGTGAGCGGCATGATGATGAAGTTCTGGAACCCTGCCAGCTGGTCGAAGCGGTCGGCCCAGATGCCGGCGATCAGCCCGAGCGCGCCGAGCAGCCCGCTGCCGAGCACCGCGAAGGCGAGCGCCCAGAGCGGCGCCGCGAGCCGCAGCTCGACGAACCACACGGTGACCAGCAGCACGCCGAGGCCCACCGCTACGGCGCGCACCATCGAGGCGAGCACGTAGGCGAGGAACAGCTCGAGGTACGAGATCGGCGTGAGCAGGATGAACACCAGGCTGCCGGTGATCTTCGACTGGATCAGGCTCGACGAGCTGTTGGCGAAGGAATTCTGCAGCACGCTCATCATGATCAGGCCCGGCACCAGGAACGCCGTGTAGCGCACGTCCTCGTAGACGCGCACCCGGTCCTCGAGCGCGTGCGCGAAGATCAGCAGATAAAGCAGCGCCGTCAGCACCGGCGCCGCCACCGTCTGGAAGCTCACCTTCCAGAAGCGCAGCAGCTCCTTGCGGAACAGCGTCGCGAACCCTTGCATCAGTGCCGCCCCATCACGCTTACGAACACTTCCTCCAGGTCCGGCTGCTGCAGCTCGAATTCCTTGATCGCGACCCCGGCCTGGCGCAGCTGCGCGAGCACCGTCTCGAGCTCCGCGTAGCCGTCGAGCCTGAGGGTGACGCGCGCGCCGTCGCGCGACACCACGCGCGAGGCGAAGGCCTCGGGCAGCTGCTCGCGGTCCATCCCGAGCCTCAGGTAGAGCCCGGGGAGCGTCGCGAGCAGGTTCCTCGTCGAGTCGAGCGCCACCACGCGTCCGGCCTTGAGCATCGCGATGCGCGTGCACAGCGACTCGGCCTCCTCCAGATAGTGGGTCGTCAGAACCACCGTATGGCCGTCGCGGTTCAGGCGCCGCACGAACTGCCACAGTCCCTGGCGCAGCTCGACGTCGACCCCGGCGGTCGGCTCGTCCAGGACGATGACCGGCGGCTTGTGCACCAGCGCCTGCGCCACCAGCACGCGGCGCTTCATGCCGCCGGAGAGCGCGCGCATGTTGACGTCGGCCTTGGCGTCGAGATCGAGGTGGTGCATCACCTCGTCGATCCAGGCGTCCTTGGCGCGCACGCCGAAGTAGCCGGCCTGGAAGCGCAGCGTCTCGCGCACCGTGAAGAAGGGATCGAATACCAGCTCCTGCGGCACCACGCCGAGCATGCGGCGCGCGCGCCGGTACTCGGCGCGGACGTCGGCGCCCATCACCGACGCGGAGCCGCTGTCGGCGCGTACCAGGCCCGCGACCACGCTGATCAGCGTCGTCTTGCCGGCGCCGTTCGGCCCCAGCAGCCCGAAAAACTCGCCCTGCGGGATCGACAGGCTCACGCCGGCGAGCGCCTTCAGCGCGCCGTAACGCTTCTCGACGTTGCGAATCTCGATTGCAGCCGTCAGTGTCGCGCGCTCGGCACCGGCAGCAGTCCGTCGACGCCGTACAGACGGGCGATGGTGGCGAGGCCTTCGGGGAGGTTGGCGAAGTCGATCTCGGCGCGCTGGCGCCGGGCTTCGCGAATCCAGGACAGCATCGCGGCGAGCAGCGAGGAGTCGATCTCGGTGACCTCGCCCAGGTCGAACGTACGCGCGCCGTCGCGCAGCTGGCGGGCGCCTTCGTCGAGCACGGCTCCGACGTTGGCGAGCGTCACCGGGCCGCTGATCACCACCCGCGCGCCGTCGCGCCGCATCATTTCTTCCCCGCGATGGGGGTGTCCTCGAGCGACTTGTTCTTCTCCCGCAGGCTCTTCAGCAGGCCGTCGATGCCGCCCTTGCGCACCTCGGCGTCGAACTCGGTGCGGTAGTTCGCTACCAGACTGACGCCGGCCACGTAAACGTTGTAGCACTTCCAGCCGTCGGCAGTCTTTTCCATGTCGTAGTCGATCGCCACCGGCTCCCGGCCCGACTGGATCACGCGCACGTTTACCGTGACGTCGGTGTCGTCCGCCTTGGCGCGCAGCGGCCGGAACTCGAATTTCTGGTCCTGGTAGGACGAGATCGCGCTCGAGTACGTGCGCACCAGCAGCGTCCTGAACTCGGCGACCAGGCGCTCTTTCTGCTCGGGCGAGGCCTGCCGCCAGTTGCGGCCCAACGCGATACGCGTCATGGTGGTGAAGTTGAAGTGCGGCAGCACTTTTTGATCGACGAGCGCGAGAATTTTCCGGTGATCGCCGGCCTGGATCTCCTTGTCGTGCCTGACGATGTCGAGCACCTCGAGGGTCACCTGCTTCACCAGCGCGTCGGGGGCCAAGTCGGCTCCTGCGCCGAACGCCGGCACGGCGAGCGCCGCGCATGCTACCCAGATCGCGACCCGTTCAATAACGCGCAACATGGCTCATTCCTCCGGCAGGCGCTCGCGCGGCGGACTTCCGTCGTAGATCAGGCTCCTGCGCCGCTGCAGGTAGAAATCGCGCCGGAAGGAGTATTCGTCGAGCGCCGCCTGCTCGACGATCGTGCTGGCTTCGAGCAGCTCGGAGCGCTCGCTGACGGTCCGCACCGCGGCCATTGAGTTGCGCACCGGGACGTTGTGGTAGGCGAGCAGGGGCGACGCGTAAAGGTCGAAGCCGAGCCCGATGCCGTCGCGCACGTCGCTCGGGCCGAACAACGGCAGCACCAGGTACGGTCCGCTGCCTGCGCCCCAGACCGCGAAGGTCTGCCCGAAATCCTCGTTGTGCTTTTCCAGGCCCATCTCGCTCGCCACGTCGTTGATTCCGGCAAGTCCGAAGGTCGTGTTGAAGGCGACGCGCGCCCAGTCGTTCACCGCCTCGAGCGGTTTGCCCTGCAGCATATTGTTGACCCCGATGAACACGTCCGAGATGTTGGAAAAGAAGTTTCGCACCATCACGCGCAGCGGCCCGGGCAGCGCGTCGTGGTAGACGGTGGCCACCGGCTTGAGCACCGCCTTGTCCAGGCCGTCGTTGAACGAGAACACGGCCCGATTGACGCTCTCGTAGGGATCGCGGGGATCGGGGTTCTGCACTGTGGCGCAACCCGAGGCGAGCGACACCGCGAGCGCAAGCGCCAGCCGGCGTCCCTGGGGCAAGCTGCCGAGGAACCTTGCGAGCGACTTCACTTGCTGTTGTCCTTGCCTTCCGCCGCCTTGTTGAACAGGAACTGGCTGATCAGGTTCTCCAGCACCACGGCCGACTGCGTCAGTCGCAGCCGGTCGCCGTTCGCCAGCATCTTGCTGTCGCCTCCGGCTTCGAGGCCGATGTACTGCTCGCCGAGCAGGCCCGAGGTGAGGATCTTCGCGATCGTGTCGCGCGGAAACTTGTACTGCGAGTCGACTCTCATGGTGACGATCGCCTCGTAGTTCTGGTCGTCGAATCGTATGTCCGTGACTCGGCCGACCACCACGCCGGCGCTCTTGATCGGGGCGCGAATTTTGAGCCCGCCAATGTTAGCAAAATTGGCTTGCACCTGATAAGTCTGGGAGGTCGAGAAGGCGGCCAGATTACCCACTTTGAGGGCGAGGAATAGCAGCGCGCCAAAGCCCGCGGCGACGAATATGCCAACCCAGAGATCAATGGTGGAGCGGTTCATCTTCCGTTACCTCCAGTGAACATGAGCGCCGTAAGAATGAAATCGAGCGCCAGGATTGCAAGCGACGAGGTGACCACGGTGCGCGTGGTCGCGCGCGACACGCCCTCCGCCGTGGGCGGCGCGTCGTAGCCCTCGAATACCGCAATCCACGATACCGCGATGCCGAACACAAAGCTCTTGATGACGCCGTTCAGGATGTCCTCGCGCAGGTCGACCGCGGCCTGCATCTGCGACCAGAACGCCCCTTCGTCGACGCCGATCAGTTTCACCCCGACCAGGTAGCCGCCGAAGATGCCCATCGCCGAGAACAGGCCCGCGAGCAGCGGCATCGAGATGACGCCGCCCCAGAAGCGCGGTGCAACGACGCGCGCGATCGGATCGACCGCCATCATCTCCATCGCCGAGATCTGCTCGGTCGCCTTCATCAGCCCGATCTCGGCGGTAATCGCCGATCCGGCCCGGCTGGCGAACAGCAGACCCGCCACGACCGGACCGAGCTCGCGCACCAGTGACAGCGCCACCAGCACGCCGAGCGCTTCCGAGGAGCCGTAGCGCTCGAGGGTGTTGTAGCCCTGCAGGCCGAGCACCATGCCGACGAACAGGCCGGAGACCAGGATGATGATCAGCGACAGCACCCCCGCGAAATAGACTTCGCGGATCGTCAGCCGGAAGCGTCGCAATGCGGTGCCCGAGTGAAGCAGCAGGTAGCCGAGGAAGCGGCTGGCGAAGCCGAGTCGCCAGATGCGCGCCGTCACCTGGGTACCCAGCCGCTCGAAGAATTCGCGCAGCGCGCCGCCCGTCATCTCAGGTCCCGGCCAGCTCGAGGTCGGCGTCGTATTGCGGCGCCGGGTAGTTGAATGGCACCGGGCCGTCCGGCTTGCCATGCACGAACTGGTCGACGAACGGTTCGCTAGATTCGCGCACCGACTGGGGCGTGCCCTCCGAGATCACGCGGCCATCGGCCATGAAGTAAAGATGATCGACGATGTCGAGGCACTCCTGAACGTCGTGGCTGACGATGATCGACGTCGCGCCGAGCGAGTCGTTCAGCTCGCGGATGAGGCGCGCAATCACGCCGAGCGAGATCGGATCGAGGCCGGCGAAGGGCTCGTCGTAGAGCATCAGCTGCGGGTCGAGGGCGATGGCGCGCGCCAGCGCCACCCGCCGAGCCATGCCGCCCGAGAGCTCCGAGGGCATGAGCTGCGCGGCGCCGCGCAGGCCGACCGCCTGCAGCTTCATCGTCACCAAGTCGTGGATCAGATCCTCGGGAAGGTCGGTGTGCTCGCGCATCTGGAAAGCCACGTTGTCGTAGACCGACATGTCGGTAAATAGCGCGCCGAACTGGAACAGCATGCCCATCTTGCGGCGCATGGCGTATAGCCCGTCGCGGTCGAGATCGCGCGTCGCCGCCCCGAGCACGCGCGCGCTGCCGCGCGTCGGCATGTACGCGCCGCCGATGATGCGCAGCAGCGTGGTTTTTCCGCAGCCCGACTGGCCCATGATGCCGACCACCTTGCCGCGCGGGATGGATATGCTCACCTCGCGCAGCACCGGCCGCGCCGGATCGTAGCCAAACCAGAGCTTCTCGACTTCGACGATATTGGAATCGGGCAAAGGGGGAGCAGCGTCGCCGTGAAAACGCGGATTTTACTCGACGCACCGGGATGCTGCCCGAAGCGTCGCACCGCATTGAATCGCGTTTCGCCTATATATTAGCGGCATGCTGGCATCCGAAGTCGGCCCCGTGGTGCGCGTCACCGGGCTCGAAAAACGCTACGGCGAGCACGCGGTGCTCGGCGGCATCGACCTCGAGCTCGCCGCGGGCGAGGCGCTCGGCCTGGTGGGAGTGAACGGCGCCGGCAAGACGACGCTCATCAAGTGCATGCTCGACTTGTGCGGCCACGACGCCGGCGGCGTCGAGCTGTTCGGGATACCGGGCGGCGAGCCGCGCGCGCGGCGCCGCCTCGCTTACGTGCCCGAGCGTTTCATGCCGCCGCACTACCTGCTGTGCAGCGAGTTCCTCGACCTGGTCCTGTCGCTCGCAGGCAGCCGCTACGAGCGCGGCCGTGCGCGCGCCGCGCTCGCCGAGCTCGAACTGGACGCCGGGGTGCTCGGGCAGCCGGTGCGCCAGCTTTCCAAGGGAATGACCCAGAAGCTGGGGCTCGCGGCCTGCTTTCTCCTGGAGCGCGACCTGTACGTGCTCGACGAGCCGATGAGCGGCCTTGACCCCGCGAGCCGGGTCGCGGTCAAATCGGTGCTCCGGCGCCTTACACGCGAGGGTCGGGCGCTGCTCATCACCTCGCACGTCCTTTCGGACGTCGAGGAGTTGTGCTCGTCGGTGGCGGTACTCGACGCGGGGCGGATCAGGTTCCGCGGCACGCCGGCCGAGCTTTGCGGCCGCTATTCCGAGACCCAGCTCGAGCGGGCCTTTCTGAGGTGCATACGCAGCCATGGCGACCGACCTGCACGAAACGCGTGAGGGCAAGCCCGCGCTGCTGATCGTCGACGACGACGCGCTGATCACGGACTCGCTCGCGTTCGCGCTGGGGGCCGACTTCGAGGTGTACACCTGCGACTCGCGTCCAAGCACGATCGAGCTGCTGCGCCAGCTGCCGCACGCGCCGCAGCTGGCGCTCGTCGATCTCGGGCTGCCGCCGACGCCGCACGCCCCGGACCAAGGCTTCCAGCTGATCGGCGACCTGCTCGCGCACTCGCGCAGCATGAAGATCTTCGTGCTGTCGGGTCAGAACGACGCTGCCAACGCCCGCCACGCGCGCACGCTGGGCGCGATCGAGTTCATCGCCAAGCCCTGCGACCCGGCCACGCTCAAGCGCACGCTGTCGCGCGCGCTCGAAATGCACGCCGCCGAGATCGGCGCGCGCCCGGATGACACGGCAGCGCTGATCGGCGAGAGCCCTGCGCTCGCCAAGCTGAAGAGCCAGCTCGCGCAGTTCGCCGACTCGCCGTTTCCCGTGCTGATCGAAGGGGAGTCGGGCAGCGGCAAGGACCTGGTGGCGCAGAGCCTGCACCGCCGCTCCGTCCGGGCAGCGAGGCCCTACTTGGCGCTGAACTGCGCGGCGATCTCGCCGACACTGGTCGAGCCCACGCTGTTCGGGTACGTCAAGGGGGCCTTCACCGGGGCCACGGCGAACAAGTCCGGCTACTTCGAGGACGCGCAGGACGGCACGCTGTTCCTCGACGAGATCGGCGAGCTGCCGCTCGAGATGCAGGCAAAGCTGCTGCGCGTGCTC
>Ga0153916_10000375_pt1 | contig 29326 bp, 28 predicted proteins | sample Opewatmetagenome_FD_109642 | JGI IMG/M metagenome (GOLD analysis project Ga0153916, IMG submission 109642) | Freshwater wetland microbial communities from Ohio, USA - Open water 3 Core 3 Depth 4 metaG | ecosystem: Environmental > Aquatic > Freshwater > Wetlands | place: USA: Ohio, Lake Erie...
CAGAAAGTGACGATCGAGAACCTCGAAAACTACATCATGGGGAAGTATCAATAGGAGGGAGTATCCCTTTCCGCGGAGCGGCTCGGAGCTTCACTTCTGGGAAATATCCGGAACGACGGTATTACCTCTGCGCCGCGCCACCCGCCCAATTTGTTAGAATTCCATAAGGCCCATTTCGCGGAGGCCGAGGTAGGCCGCGCCGAGGACACCTGCCGAGTCGCCCAGGACGGCCTTCATGATGGGGATTTTGCGGCCGGGGATGCCGAAGATGGACTCGTCCATGTAGGGCGGGACACCTTCATACCAGAGAGGGATGTTCGAGACTCCGCCGCCGAGGATAATGGCCTGAAGGTCCAGGACGTTAACGCAGTTGGCGAAGAGCTCGCCCATGATCCGGCAGGACTCGGCGAAGAGGACGAGGGCTTGGGGCTCCCCTTTCTGGTAACGCCCGAAGATGTCCTGCGGAGCCAGAGTCTCTCCCGTCATGTCCTTGTACCGGCGCGTCAGGCTGGGCCCGGACAGATAGGCTTCGCCGCAACCCCTCCGGCCGCATTCGCAGGGTCGGCCGTTGATGTCGATCGAAGCGTGGCCGATTTCCCCTGCGTTTCCGTTCGGGCCGCGGTGGAGCCTGTTGCCAAGTATGAGGCCCGAGCCCATGCCGGTGCCCAGGATGACGGCCATAACCGTATCGTATTTCCCGTGGCACTGGGCGAAGAACTCGGCCAAGGCCAGGCAATTGGCATCGTTTTCGACGATGAGGGGAACCGAGAGCTTCGACCGGAGGAGGCTGACGAGGCCGGGCTTCTCGTAGAGCGGAGTATGGGGCGCCCCGTACATGATATCGTCGGCAGGGTCGTACGTGCCTGGTGTTCCCATGCCGACGGCTTCGTAGGCCGCGGACTCGGCCGTCTCGGCGACGAGGTCGAGGATGTTGGTGACGACTTTTTCCCGGCCCGAGCGAGGCTCAGAAGGCCGGCGCTTGCGAGCCAGGATCTTCCGAGTTTCGTCCACGAGACAAACCTCGACTTTCGTCCCGCCCAGGTCGACGCCGACGGCATTCCGGCTCATTCGCATATCTCCCGCGATATTTTATGAAAAAGAGAGTCTCCCTGCCAATCTCTTTCCCGTCCGGTCAAAAGCTTACTCTCTCTCCTCCAATGTCGGTGGTTCCCGCTCGAATTCCTCCGGACTACCGGTCCCACTTGAACGGTGTTTTGAGCCGTTCCTCAACCCAGGCCTTGTCGATGTGCAGGCTGTACTGATCGTGCTGCAAGGTCCACCCTGGGTCGTTTTTCAACGCCTCCCGGAAATAGCCCACTGCCGACTTCCGGTCACCCAAGAGGTCCTTGATGTTTCCCATCCAGACCAGGGCCCCGAAGAGGTTACCCTTGGAGCGGTCGAGCTCGCCGCATTTCTTGAAGGCCTCGAACGATTCGGGATAATGCCGGCCGTCGAAAAGAAGGAGGCCCAGTTTGAACCAGGCATGGGCGTCCTTGATACCTCCCGCCTCCGGCCTCTTGAAAATCGCCAGGGCGGCCTCCCCCGTTCCCGTCCATTCCAGGCTGTCGATGGCCTCGGTCAATTCGGCTCCGGATCGCGCGAGTGGCTCGCTGACGATCGCCAGCCGGCCTTCGGAGTCGATCTGGGCCTCCTTCAGTTTCGACCGGCCCTCGAACTTGAGCATGTTTGTCCGGGCGAAGCGGTCCGTCCAGCGGACATCGCTCGTCCCGTCCTCGAAAAGGGCCCGGACGGGAACTGGCATCCGGATCGAATCCAGCCCGTACTCGACCCGCACCTCGCTCACGAATCCGCTATCCCGAGGGGCCGACGACTGGGACACGATCCGGCACTCAAGGATTTTGCCCGACCGGACCCAATCCTCGAAAAACCAGCCGAGGTCTTCGCCGGTCTCCTCTTCGCACACCTTGCGGAATTCCCGCCAGCCGAGGCGCTTTCCGGCGAAGGCCGCGACCGTCCGGCGGTAGATCCGCTCGAACGTCTCCCTCCCGATGAGCGTCTCCAGAGCGCTGAGGACGGCGAATCCCTTTCCATGGATGATGATATTGTTCGTGTCGAACTTCTGGGTTTTGGCGAGGGACGGCGGGGCGTCCATGGTCGTATCCAGTTTTCCCTTCGCCCCCACCAGGTATCGGTCGATGAAGGCCCGATGTCGGTCCCAACCATAGCCTCGGCCGAGCATGTAGGCCTTGTCCGCCGAGATGCCCATCCCGATCATGAACCAGGACTCCGTGTATGGCCCGCGAACGTCGTCGGGCATGACGAACTCTCCCCAGTACTGGTGGCCGATCTCGTGGGCCGTAATCCATTTCCACCAAGTCTGCTCCTTTTCGCCCTTTTTCGCGTCGTACGTCTCCTCCCCGTGGATGACCACGATCGCCGAGGCAAATGGATAGCCGCCCCAGGGCTGCGGCCCGCCGGGGATGATGCATAGGGACTTGTGGGGATAAACCCCGAGCCATCTCTTGTAGAAGGCGACGATGTCCGCCGCGGCGTCGAGGCAGACCCGGGCGCAGTTTTTTCCTTTCTCGGTGAACAGTGCGGTGATGAGGACGCCCTCCGATTCGCGCGTGTCAAACTGCAGCGTGTTCGACAGAACAAGCCCAAAGCGTGTGGTTACGGAATCGTTTTCGTAATAGCCGGTCCTTCGGTTGAGGCGACCGCTCGCGGCCACGACAAACCCATTCGGGATCTCAACCTTGACCTTGAAGGAATCGCGGACGGGAATGCCTTCCCACCAGAGGCGAGGATGCCAGGACTTGAGGGAGATCTGGCCGCCGCTTACTGCGCCCCTTGACGAGAAGACCAGGTCGATCCGGAGCGTCCGGCCGGGCCGGAGAGGGGCCGGCAGCTCATAGAAAAGGGGCGTCGACGGAGGAAGCCCCATGGCTTCGTTGAGGCGGCGGAGAGGTCGACCTTCCACCTTCAAGTCGAGGGCCTGGGCGGGGCTGACTGTTCCCTCGAAAGCCAAAACGGTCAAGGGCCGCGAAGCGCTGTTGACCAAGGTCATCGTTTCCTTCCCGCTGACAACCGCCGTCTCGCCCTCGACAACGATTTTCGCCTCGATCCGGTAATCGGCGCCGGGCGGGTCCCGTGGAATCCAGAACCCCGGAGCGGCATAAGAGCTTTGGTCCGCCGCGGGAAGGTGCGCCGCCAGGACCAGACCCGTCGCGAGAAGGGCGTAGAAGAATCCATATTGACTGAGGGATTTCATCATCGGCCGGCCTCCTGCAAAGGATTATACTCAAAACGGCGTGACAATGTCGGCATTGCAATTTTCTCCGGACTCAAATAAAGTGATCATGATGGGGCGGCGCTCGCCGCTGCGTGGGTGGGACAACGGGGGTGTTGAGACCAAAGCTCGCAGGCTTCGGACCGGACGCCGTGGTGTGCCGAATTCACGAAGGGCCTCAGGCCCGCCGGGAGTTGGGGCGTGTACAGAGAGAAGATGAAAGTCCTTATCTGGTTCCGGAGCATCCTCGGCGTGACGGCTCTGGTCGTCCTGCTCCTTCTCTCTGGAGGCCGCCTGGACTACTGGCAGGCCTGGGTCTATATCGTGCTCAACGTCCTCTTCATCGGCTTGACCAACTGGGTCCTGCGGGACAATCCGTCTCTCCGCCGCGAGCGCATGTTCCCTGGGCACGGAGCGAAGCCGTGGGACAGAGTCTACTGGGCCGTCACGGCACCCGTCTATTTACTGTCTCTCGTCCTGGCGGGCCTGGACGCCGGACGGAAGCACTGGACGCACCCCCTGCCTCCTCTGTTGTATGTCGCCGTCATTGTGGTCTATTGCCTGGGCCAGTCCATCGTGCTTTGGGCCAAGAAGGTCAACAGTTTCTTTTCGAGCGTCGTCCGGATCCAGGCGGACCGTGGGCAAGTCGTGTGCTGCGAGGGTCCCTATCGCTACGTCCGTCATCCCGGCTACCTCGGGGGGTTGACGTTCGGGATGAGCGCGCCGCTTCTGCTCGGCTCGGCGGTGGCTCTTATTCCCGCGACGCTCGCCGCCCTGCTGCTCGTCGCCCGGACCGTCCTCGAAGACAATACCCTGCTCACTGAGCTCGAAGGCTACAAGCAGTACGCGAACATGGTGAAGTTCCGGCTGCTGCCGCATATCTGGTGAGCCAGCCGGAGTGAAGCGCTTCCGACTTCTGGCCTCGATCGAACACGGAGGGTCGCCGGGCCGAAGAAGAGGAGTCTCATGAAACGCCGGGACGTCTTGAAGATCGCCCCCCTCACCCTGCTCGGGCTCTCGGCCGGTAGCTGCGACTTGGGCCGCGCCTTGCATCCGTCGAACCCGGGTTCGGCGGCCGGCATCGGCCGGGCCGAAGTCAGATCTCTCAACGGCAACCCGGCCCTTTTCCTCGACGGGAAGCCGGTCCTCGCAGCCATCAACTGGGTTTCGGGCCCGCAGCGAGATCAGTGGGACTTTGAGGACCAGGCCGTCGCGAAAGGCGTCTCCGAGTTCAAGGCCGTTCTCGAGCCGCAATCCACGAAGCTCTATATTATCTCCAGGGCATGATCGCGGGTCCATGGACATCGTTCTCGCCTCGAAGTCGCCCCGCCGCCGGGAGCTCATGGCCCGCGTGGCGACCCACTTCCATGTGTTTCCTGTCGACGTCGACGAGTCCGCCATTCCGGAAATCGACCCGGTGAGGTTTGCTGTTCGGGCCGCCGTCCTCAAGACGAAGGTGGCGGCGGAATCGTTTCCGTCGTCGATCATCATCGGCGCCGACACGGTCGTGGCCCTGGGCCGGCGGATTCTCGGGAAGCCGGCCGGCCGGGAGGAAGCCCGGGCCATGCTCAAGCTCCTGTCAGGCCAAAGGCACAGGGTGATCACGGGGCTGGCCTTTTACAGGAAGGACGAAGACCGCCTCCTCACGGGTTACGAGCTGACCTACGTGACGTTTCGTCCCCTGTCCGATGAGATGATCGAAACCTACCTCGACCAGGACGACTATCTGGACAAGGCCGGTGCCTACGCCGTCCAGGACGTCGGCGACGCCTTCGTCCGGCGCCTCAAGGGCGATTATGACAACGTCGTCGGATTCCCGGCAAAAAAGGTGGCGACGCTCCTGGCCCGGTTCGCAGACCCTCCCTTGACGCTCGAAGTCAAAGACTTGAATTTTCCTGGAAATTTCGGCGTTGCCGCGGCCGGGGGCCGGAAAGTTCTCATCCCGGACGCGGTCCCGGGCGATACCGTCCGGGTCCAGGTCGTGGGCGAAACGCGCGGCATCCTCCGGGCAGAGATTCTGCGCCTGGAGAAGCCTTCGCCCGAGCGGGCCGAGGCTCGTTGCCCCCACTTTGGAACCTGCGGAGGATGCCTATTTCAGAACGTGAACTACGAAAATCAGCTCGAGCTCAAGAGGAGATACCTCGAACGGGTCCTGGAAACAGGGGGTGTCGTCGAGCCCGGCCGGGCCGAGGTTCGGCCGGTCACGCCGTCAGCCGACGTCTATTATTACCGGAACAAGATGGAGTTCGCCTTCGCCGAGCGTTGGGGAGAGCTGGTCATCGGGCTGCGCGAAAGAGGGGACCCGGCGCGCAAGTCCCGCGGCCGGACGGTCGCCGTTTCGCAATGCCCCATCTTCAGCCCCTCGGTCGATGAGATCTTCCCGGTCGTGCTCGAGTTCGCCAGGGAAGAGGGGCTTTCGCCGCACAACACAAGGACAAAACGCGGAGCTTTGCGCCACCTGGTTCTGCGCGAGGGCAAGAGGACTGGCGATCTCATGGCCCTCCTGGTGACGGTGCCGCTCGAGGGCGTCGATTTCATGCCTCTCGCCTTGAGGCTCGCTGCGGTCCTTCCACGGCTGAAGAGCTTTTATCATGTCTCAAACCGCCGCGTCTCGGACACCGTAGGCTTCGAGGAAGCGCGGCTTCTTTACGGCTCTCCATCGATCGAGGAAAAGCTCGGCGGGTTGACCTTTCGAATCCGCCCGCAGGCTTTTTTCCAGACGAACACTGCCGCGGCCGAAGCCCTGTACGGAAAGATCGCGGAGCTCGCCGGGATCGGCGCCGAGGGCCGCGTCCTCGGGCTCTACTGCGGATCCGGGGCCATCGAATTGTCCCTGGCCCGCACGGTCCGGCAGGTAACGGGCGTCGACTTGCTCCCGGAGAATATCCGCAGCGCCGAAGAGAACGCCGCAGTAAACGGGATCACGAACGCCTCGTTTATTCACGGGACGGTCGAGGATTTTTTGGACACGCCCTCCGGTGAGCCGCCCGAAGCACTGATTCTGGACCCGCCGAGGCCGGGGTTGACGCCGAAGGCCCGGAAGAGCATCCTGGCCCTCGACGTGCCTAAGATCGTCTACGTCTCCTGCAACCCGGAGGCCCTGGCTAGGGACCTGAAAGGTTTCCTGGCCCGTGGCTATAGGGTAGAGACGATCGTCCCCTTCGATTTCTTCCCCCATACGCCCCACCTCGAAACGTTAGCCATCCTGGCCCGCTAGGCCGAAGCGCTTTACTTTCCCCGGGCCAGGATGTACAACCATGACCGACGAAAGGAGACGCTGATGAACGACGCCAAATCCGCCCCTCCGGCCGTCACCCGCCCGCGCTGTTGTCCTTGCGGGGAAAAGCCCGGACTCGGAGCCGCATCCTTTTCGCGCCGCGGCTTTCTCAAGGGCGCCGGTTTGACGGCACTCGGGAGCGTGGCCTCGACAGGTCTAACCTGGCCCCTTCTCGCGGGCCAGACGGAGGCGGCCGGCGAGACGTTCCGTCCGGCGCCGCTCAGGGTAAAACCTCTCTTTCTCTATGAGATACCCGAACGAAGATCCCAAACGAGCTGGCGCTCCTGGGGAGGCATCCAGACCGAGGCAGACGCCCGGGAGGAGGCCGCACGGATCCGGGGCGAGCTCGAAGCTTTGGGCCGGAGGGCAGACTTTGCCGTCGAGTTCCTGCCCGTCGCCCCCGTCCGCAAAGCCGCCGACCTGTCCGCCGCCAGGGACATCGCCGATGCCCATGTCCTTCTCGTCTACGCTGCCGGAGGTTGGCTCGACATCTTCGACGCCCTCGACAAGACGGGCAAGGACCGCATCCTCTTCTGCCGGCACAAGTCCGGCCCCGTCTATCTGTGGTACGAGATCATCAGCCCGAGATACCTGAGGCGGCATACAGACGCCCTGGCCGTCCAGGGCGTCGACGATGACGACGTCGTCATCGACAGCCAGGAGGAGCTCCTCTGGCGCCTCCGGGCCCTGGCCGGGCTCCACAACGCTTTGGGCACCCGGATCCTGGCCGTCGGCGGCCCGGACGCCTGGGCCCAGCCGGCCGATGTCGTGCCCAAGCTCGTCGTCGATAAGTGGAAGTTCGATATCGTCACGGTCTCTTACGACGATCTGGGGAAACTCATCCGCCAGGCCAGGGCCGACGCGTCTGCAGGCCGCCGGGCCAGGGCCCGGGCCAACGCGTACCTGCGCCAAGCCGGGACGCGCCTGGAGACGGAGAGGGTCTTCGTCGACAACGCCATGCTCCTCGACGAGGTCTTCCGGTCCGTGATGAAGAAGGCCGGATGCCGGGCCCTGACCATCAACGGCTGCATGGGGACCATCATGCCGCTGGCCGAGACCTCGGCCTGCCTGACCCTGAGCATGCTCAACGACGACGGCTACCTCGCCTTCTGCGAGTCGGACTTCGTCGTCATCCCCTCGGGTGTCCTCCTGGCGAACATCAGCGGACGTCCGGTGTTCCTCAACGACCCGACCTACCCGCATGACGGAATCATCACCCTCGCCCACTGCACGGCCCCCCGGAAGATGGACGGCCTGACGAGCGAGCCCGCCCGGGTCCTGACGCATTTCGAGTCTGACTACGGAGCGGCGCCCAAGGTCGAGATGACCAAGGGCCGGCTGACGACCAACGTCGCCCCTGACTTCGGCTCCAAACGCTGGGTCGGCCTGCGCGCAGAGATCGTCGACGCGCCTTTCCTTCCCATTTGCCGCTCGCAGATCGACATCGGCTTCAAGTGCGACGGCCGGACGCTGGCCAAGAGGATGCCGGGATTCCACTGGATGACAGGCTACGGGGATTATTCCCGGGAGCTCGGCTACGCCATCAAGCGAGTCGGCATAGAGTGGGACTTCCTGGGCTGATCAGTCGACCGTCCGGGTGGCGATGACATCAACGCCGGTGCCGAGGACGTCCGCGATCAGGACCTGGCCGCGCCTGACCGGAGGTTCGGGCCTGAGCTTGGCGATCTCCCGGAGGATCGGGAAAATCTTTTCCCGCGGCACCCGGTCGCTCAGGCGGACGGAAACGAGTCTCGTCTCCGATCCCTTGACCGGCACGGAGGTGGCCAGGTTGCGCTTGGGATAGAGGACCTCCTCGGTCGCGAAACCGATCCCCTTTTCGCACTGGTGGCCTTGGACATCCAAGCCGCGTTCCGTCCGACGGACCTCGAGCTCACAGCCGACCGGACAGAGGACGCAGGTCAGGCTGTCGAGGGAGGAACGGTTACTCATGGCAATCGATCTCCAGGTCTTCGTCGAGGGGCGGCCGGATTCTGATTTTTTGGAGCCCCGAGGGCAGGAGCCGGCCGTATTTTTTCCGGAAATAGACCTTGTCCGAACTCTTGCCCCGGACTGTCACCCGGCAGGCCCTCAGCGGCCGCGTCACCCGGAAGTTCAGGTCCACGTCCGCCGTCCCTGGCCGGATGAGCTGGGGCAGGACGTAGCGGATATTCGGGCCGGGCCAAAGGCGGGCCTTCGTCCCGGCCGGGAACTCCCCGCGCGCAAATCTGCCGGCGGACTCGCCCGCCCGGAACCCCTCGTGCGAGGCGAAATCCGCGACATCGTGAATCTGGAGGACGTTCCCGCAGGAGAAAATGCCGGGGACCGAGGTCATCAAGGTCTCGTCCACGACCGCGCCCCCCGTCAGCGGCGACAGCTCGACGCCGGCCCTTTTCGAAAGCTCGTTCTCCGGGATGAGGCCCACGGACAAGAGGAGAGTGTCGCAGGGGACCTCGCGCTCGGAGCCGGCGATGGGCTTGAGCCCTCTGTCCACCGCGGCGACGACAACGCTCTCCACTCTGTCCCGGCCCTTGATTTCGACAATCGTCGTCGAAAGCTCGAGCGGGATCCAGAAGTCCATCAGGCACTGCCGGACGTTGCGTTCGAGACCGCTCGTCCAGGGCATGATCTCGAAGACCCCTTTTACGGCGATCCCTTCAAACGTCAGACGGCGGGCCATGATGAGCCCGATGTCCCCGGATCCGAGGATGACGGTTTCGTTTCCGATCCGGATGTTCTGGAGGTTGACGAGGTTCTGGGCCGCTCCGGCAGTGAAAATGCCAGCCGGCCTGGTGCCGGGGATTTCGATCATCTCGCGGGTTCGCTCGCGGCAGCCCATCGCCAGGATGACGCTCTTGGCCCTGATGAGCCGGTAGCCGGAGCGGGAGTTGACGCGGAGGACGAGGTCGGAGGTGAGGTCGAGGACCATGGCCCCGGTTTCCGCCCGAATCCCCTCCTTGTCGACGTCCTCGACGAGGCGCTCGGCGTATTCCGGCCCGGTGATCGTCTCGTTGTAGAGGAAGAGGCCGAAGCCGTCATGGATGCACTGGTTGAGGATGCCGCCGAGCCGCCTTTCGCGCTCGATGATGAGGACGTTATCGGCCCCGGCCCTTTTAGCGCCCAGGGCCGCGGCCAAGCCGGCCGGGCCGCCGCCGATGACGACGACGTCGCGCGTTTCCATGTCTTCCATCATTCAGCTCTTGATCCGTCCGTAGAACAGGCGCGAGCCGCCGCCCCGCTTGGTGATCCCGTCAAGGGGTATCCCCTCTTCCTGCATGATCTCGACGATCCGGGGCGTGCAGAACCCTCCCTGGCACCGGCCCATGCCGCAGCGCGTCCGGCGCTTGAGGGCGTCCATGGTCCGGGCGCCGAAGGAATTGCGGAGGGCGGCCGCGACCTCTGCCCGCGGAACGTGTTCGCAGCGGCAGACCATCTCGCCACAGTCGGGATTCCCGGCGACCTTGGCGGCCCGTTCCCCGTCCGCAAGCGCGGCGAACCGGGGATTTTCCGGAAGTCCGGGATCGAAGCCGGTCTTCAGCCGTAGGTCTTCCTTTGCGCCGATCATTTCAACGACCATTTCGGCGATGGCCGGAGCCGACGTCAGTCCGGGGGATTCGATCCCCAGGATATTGATCCAGCCTGGACGCGCGCCGCTTTCCTCGACCACAAAGTCCCGGAATTTTTCCCGTCCCTGAGGGTCGACGAGCTTGGGCCGGATGCCGGAGTAGGCGTGGATGAACGGCGCGCGGCGGAGCTCGGGCATGAGCCGGCCGGCCTCGTCCTTGAGCCGTTCCATGACGGAACGCGTCGAGGCGATGTCCGTCTTGTCACGAATGTCCTCAGCGCTCGGGCCGAGGAGGATATTGCCTTCCATGGTCGGCGTGATATGGATGCCCAGTCCGGGGTCGTCCTTGGGCGGGACGGGATAGAGGGGAAGCCGGAGCTTGAACCCGGGGTCCTTGTCGGTGACGAGGTATTCGCCGCGATAGGGGTAGATCCGGAAGTCGCTGATCCCGGCCAGCCGGGCGACCTCGTCGGCAAAGAGCCCGGCGCTGTTGACCACCCGGCGGGCGGCGAAGGCCCCCTTGGGCGTTCCCAGGCGGAAGAGGCCGGCGCGCAATTCGACGGACAAGACCGGGGCATCGAGGAGAACCCGGGCCGCGTTCCTGCGGGCGCACTCGGCCAGGGCGATCGTGAACTCATAGGGAGAGATGATGCCCGTGTGAGGCGAATAGAGCGCCCAGCGTCCCCGGGCCAGGGGCTCGATGTTGCGGATTTCGCTTTCGCCGACGATCTCGAGGTCGGGGGAGCCGCTTCGGTCGCCGTCGGCCTTGAGCTCCTCGAGGCGGGGCCGCTCGTCGTCCGTCAGCGCGATGACGAGCTTGCCGGTCTTGCGGTGGGGGACGTGGAGCTCCGAGGCGAGCCCATAGATTTTTCGCAGGCCGGCGACGTTGGTCCTGGCCTTGAGCGATCCGGGGGGGACGTTGAAGCCGCCGTGGATGACGCCGCTATTGGCCTTGCTGATGCCCTCGGCGAGGTCGGACTCTTTTTCGAGGAGGAGGATTTCGAGGTCATACCGGGAAAGCTCCCGCGCGACGGCGCAGCCGACGACGCCGCCCCCGACGACGATCACATCATATTCGGCAGCCGGTTGCCGCGGTGATTCTCCCGGATTCCAGGGCCCCGGTTTTTCCATGCTCCCTCGAGCCCTCCATCATATCAGAACGGGGCGGATTCATGAAAATCCGCGAAGCCGCCCGGAGGAACCGGTTACTTGAGTCGAGTCCGGGCCGGTCAGGCCAGATAGACAGACTCGAGCTCTTCGAGGAGGCGGTGGTACTCTTCGTGCTTCCCCTCGCCGACGATATCCCGCTCGACCCGGGCGAAGCCGGCCTCGAGCTCGTCCTGCTTGGCGGCGGACAGCCGCTTGTCGGCCATCGGATAGAGGACGTGATCTTCCTTGAAGATGTGCTGGGAGAGGAGGGAGCCGTAATCCCGGGCGTTCTCGGCAAAGAGGGTTGCCGACCGGCGGTCCCCCTTCTTGATTCCAGCCAAGGCCTCGGTCATGGCTTTGACATAGGCCCGGCCCTCGGTATGCTCATGGAGCATCACCCCCAGGGGCCCGCCGTCTCGGGGAATTCCGGCCTCCTCCATTGCCGGGAAGAGCAGGTCCTCTTCCTTGCCGTGGTGGCACTTGTCGGCGAAGATCTTAATGAAGTCTACGGCCCGCTCGAGGTGGAGGGGGTCGACTTTTTCGCCGCTCCTGAGCCTGTCACTCATCTTCTCCAGGATCCTAATCATCAGCAAAATGGCCTGGTGCTCGTGGCTGAGCTCTTCCGTCGGTTTCATGGCTCTCTCCTTTTCATTCGGGGCTCCAGAGAACCCTCGCCTTGGACACGTGCCTTTTGAATATCATTCCGGCCTTTATCCTCCTCGACGAGCGAGGCGATAGACAAGGCCTCGAGCTCGCCGGCCAGCCGGTCTTCCAGCCGGCCGATCGCTTTCCGCAGCGGGCAGGTCCGGACATCCGGACAGATCCTTGCTTTGAAGAGGCAGTCCTTGAAGCTCGTCGGTCCCTGGAATACGCGGATGACCTCGGCCAGGGAGATCTTTCCGGCCGGCCGGCCGAGAATAAATCCGCCGCCCCGGCCCTTGAAGGACCGAACGATCCCTTCCCGGGCCAGGCGCTGCATGATCTTGCGGAGATAAGGGCGGGGGATGCCAAGCGGCCCGACAAGCGCGGCGACGGACGTGACGTTGCCGTCCCGGCCGGCGATTGTCAGGAGGGCCTTGAGGGCGAAATCGGCGTCCTGGTTGATCAGCTTCATGACCGCAGCTTTCCTTATAATGATACATTATTGGTATCATTTGTCAAGCGTTTTTTGGGATGTTGACAAGCTCTCGATGATGACGATATAAGGGGCGTGAATCATGACCGCAAAGATCATCGTCATTTCGGCCTATGCCCTGGTGACGCTCGTCATCGGCTATCTCGGGCTGAAAAAGGCCCGGACCTTCAACGACTATTTCCTCGGCGGCCGGGCGATTGGGCCATGGATGACGGCCTTCACCTACGCCGCCGCCTACTTCTCAGCCGTCCTCTTCATCGGCTTTGCCGGCAAGGTCGGCTGGGGCTTCGGCCTCTCGGGCCTCTGGATCGCCGCCGGCAACGCGCTCGTCGGCGTCCTCGGGGTTTGGGGACTCCTCGGCGACCGCATCCGCCGGATGTCGGTCGAACACCAAGTCTCGACCATGCCCGAGTTCCTGGAGAAACGCTACGGGAGCCGGTTCTTCAAGCTCCTCTCCTCGGTTGCCATCTTCGTCTTCCTCGTCCCCTACTCGGCCGCCGTCTTCATCGGCCTGGCCTATCTCTTCAAGGCCAACTTCAACCTGTCCTATACCGCGGCCCTGGCTTTCATGGGCGTTTTCACCGCGTTCTACCTCGTCCTCGGCGGCTACAAGTCCATGACGATGATCGACGTCTTCTTCGGCATGATCATGTGCGCCGGTTCGGTCATCCTCATCGCCAGCGCACTCCAGAAGAGCGGCGGCTTCCCGGTCCTGACGGACGGTCTCGCCCGGATCGACCCCAAGCTCACGGCCGCGGTCGGCCCCGGAGGTCTCTGGCCGCTCTTTTGTCTTGTCTTTCTGACGAGCGTCGCTCCTTTCGGCATGCCCCAGCTCGTTCAGAAGTTCTACGCCATCCGGGACAGGAAGGCCATCCGCCGCGGGATGATCGCCTCGACCTTTTTTGCGGCCCTGATCGCGGGCGCCGCCTATTTCACCGGCGCGGCCGCGCGACTCTTCCTGTCCCCCGGGAGCGCGCCAAGCGCCTTCCGGGAGGGTAAGCCTATTTTCGACGTCCTCATGCCGGAATTCCTGGCCAAGATCATCCCCGGGTCGCTCTCCATCGTTATGATGCTCCTTATCCTGGCCGCGTCCATGTCCACCCTGGCCGCGCTGGTCCTTATCTCCAGCTCGTCGGTGGCCAAGGACCTCTACGCCGGCTTCATCAACCCGGCGGTCTCCGACCGGCGATTGACCCTGATGATGCGGGTCCTCGGCGCGGTCTTTGTCCTCCTTTCCGTCATCCTAGCCTATTTCAGGCCCGCGACCATAGTCTCCATCCTTTCAGTCTCGTGGGGGGCGGTCGGCTCGTTCTTCCTCGGGCCCTTCGTCTGGGGAATCCTCAGCCGGAAGGTCACCAGGTTCGGCGCACTTTCGTCCTCGATCCTCGGTCTAGGGGCCTGCCTCGGGCTTTCAGTCGCCGGCCTGGCGGCCCCGGAGGCAGGGACGATCGGGATGGTCGTGTCGCTCGTCGTCAATCCTCTTTTCAGCCTGTTCAAATAAACCCGGCCGTCACGGGCGGGGCGAAGCATTCCCTTTTTTGATGGGAGAGGGCGTGGTTTTTTCCGCCAGGTTGCGAAAAACGACAGAGCCCGTTCAGTTGCGGAACATCAGCTCGAACCGGAGCCAATTGAAGCCGCTCGCCCCCGGCGCGTAGAAATCGCCCGGCTCGAAATGATCCCACTGGAAATGCCCGGAAAGGATCTTGCTGATCGTGAAGTTCAGCCGGCCGACGAAGAGCATCCCGCGCCGAAGGCCCGTTCCCCCGGGAAATTCCCCCGTTAGAGCGTCCTCGGCGCCAAGACGATGGAGCGTCAGTGTCCCGTTGGCCCGGGTGCCGAAATCGAAGGCCAGGGCGCCGTAAACGGAATTGAAATTGCTCCAGTAGGCGATCCGGCTTTCCCGGATAAACGTGTAAATATAGCCCTCGCTCCACTTTGGCCAGCGGCTGAAAAGCGGGTCCCAGCCCTCCATCTTCGCTGTGGCCGGGTCGTCGCCGCTGAGATAAATGCCGCCGAGCGTCAGCGTCTTGAGGTAAGGCACGCGCCATTCGGGAGTGAAATCGAGGTGGGCAATTCCGCCGAAGGCCGAGCGCCCGGCATCGCCGTAGGACCCGGTCTGGAGAGCCGCCTCGGCCGTCAGGGCGAGCGGTCCGAAGATTGGCACCTGGGCTCGGGCGCCCCAAGTGTTGATCCGGGAACGGATATTCCCCGGGTCCGGGGCATTGACGTATTTCCGGATGAAGTAGGCGTCGAGCTTGACCTTCCTCATCCCGCCGGCGTAGTAAAGGGCCACGGCCCTCTCCGGTTGCTCGACCAACGCTTGGGTCCGGTCGTGGACGACGGGCAGGAATCTGTCGGTCGTGTCCATGGCGTGGAGGAAGAAGGTCAACCTGTGGCTCTTAAGGACATCGTAGTCGAGGCGGACGGCGTTGAAGTAAAAGGAGCGGGAGCCGTCGAGAGGGGTTCCGTCGGCGATGACGAACCCTTCGCCGAGAAAGATGTCCTGACGGCCGGCCGTGACCGTCAGGGGCAACCGGCCGGGGATCCTCCATTTCACGTAAAGGCTGTCAAAAAAGATTTCGTGCCAGCCGAAGGCCCTGTCCTTGGGCGCGATGTAAACCCGGAATTCGTTGGTGACCTTGCCCAAGACCTCAAGGTCTTTGGCCGCCTGCCAGCGGAGCCCGAGTGTCGTCTTGTTCCTTGTGTAGGCGAATCCTTCGGGGGAGGCGTCATCGAGGTTGATGGCGTTGTCCCAGGCCTCGAAGCGGAACCGCTCGGCGAGAATGAGCGTGAAGCGGGCCGGGGCCTTTTCTTCGGCAAAGCCGAGCGTCGGGATGAGGACGAGCGCCATCAACGCTGCGAGCCCCGCTGTCTTTGTTTTAATGACCATCCTCCTCAGCGGATTTCCCGGACATCTTAGCACATCGAGCGGTCAATGAGGAGGCCGAGTCCCCGGAGCCGCGCCGTCGGGCCTGGTCTCCAGGCCTCCGATCAAGGACGGCGCGGCGGGGTCGTGTTTCAGCCGGATCGCCGCGCCGTCGCCCACGTCCCTGGTCGCATAGCAATAGACACAACCATACGCGCACGTATCATACGCGCCGATGTCTTTGCTGACGACGCAGCCGCAGGCCGGGCGCTGAGAAGGATCCTTTTGATGGGTCACGCGGATCCCAAAGACCTTCTCGATCAAATGATCGTCGACGCATTTGCCGGGGCGGATGACATTCCTCACGGCCTCCTTGTCCTCGGCGCAACTTGAAGCCTCCATAGCGTTCGCCGCGGCGATTTGGGCGATCGACCTGACCGAATCAGTGGTCAAGGGATCTTTCAAGAGCCTGACCGCCGCCCTTTGTTCTTCGAGGCGGCGGAAGCGGGCTTCGACATGCCGGTACATGTCGCAGATGCTGACGACCAGACGTTTCGTATACCCCCTGAGCGACCAGGCGAGCGCGGCGATCTTCTCCAGGTGATAGGCCTCCGGCGTCCGGTCCGTGATGAGGATGGGGTCATATCGCCAGATCACTCTGTCCGGTCCTATCCGGTCGGCCAGGGACTTGAATGTGCGTACGGCCGCATGAAGGGGCGGAGATTTGGGGTCGAGGATCCTCGGGTTGGCGAGGATCGTGTACTGAAAATAGTAGTGGAATCCACGTTCATCCAGTTCCGCGAGCCGCCCTAGGAAGGGCTTGGCGTTTCTCGTCCAAAAAACGAGCACGTCGACGTCCTCCGGGCGGAGCGAAACGCGGGTCACCTGTTTGGGCCGCGCGGGATTGGCCACGGTGCAAAACCCTGCCCGGATCCGGTTCATGAGCCAGTCAGCATAAAAGGCGGGGATGTCGGTTCGCCGGCTGGCGCTGATGATCACGATCTCTATTATGGCTCAAAGCACGGGCCAAAAGCGACCCCGCGCAGCAGGTTGGGGATTGATCAGTAAAGCCCTGTCGAGCCGAAGCCGCCCTGGCCGCGCGAGGTGTCGTCGAGGGTCTCCGACTCGACGATGGTGACCGTGGCCACCGGCTGGATGAGCATCTGGGCGATCTTCATCCCCTTTTTAAGGGCGAAGGGCTCTTTCCCAAGATTGATCATGACGACCTGAACTTCACCCCGGTAGCCCGCGTCGACGACGCCGGCCAGCCGGTGGACGCCCTTGAGCGAAATGCCGCTCTTGTCCCAGATAAGACCGACGAACCCCGCCGGGATGGCCACCTGGATCCCCGTCGGGATGGCAAAGACCTCACCGGGCGCGAGGACGCGGTCGACGACGGCGAAAAGATCCATGCCGGCGTCTCCGGGATGCCCGTAGGCCGGAATCTTCGCGTCGGGGTGGATCCGCTTGACCTTGAGTTCCATCAACATCACTCTTTCTTAAAACAAGAGGGAAAGTCCCATGCGGGGACAGCCCCCACCTATTCCGGGCCCTCGATCGTGGCCTCCTTGTAAAACGGCTTGGCCGCCTCGAGCAGGGCTTCGAGCTCTTCTTTAGGATACGGCCTCTTCTCGAGATAGGCCGGGTCGATCGTGGTGTGAGGAACGAACTGCTGGATGAGATAGCTCTCGGCCCCCTTGAGCCACTCGCCGATTTTGATGATGTCCTCGCGGCCGACAAGGCCCGGCACGACCGTCGTCCGAAACGTCGCCCGGACACCCGAATGCCGGATGATATCCGCGCTCCGGACGATGGACTCAACGTCAACCTCCGACCGGGTAACCTCCCGGTAGCGCTCGAGCGGCGCCTTGACGTCCAGGGCCACCCAGTCGAGCAGCCCCTCCCGAAGCAGCTTCTCCAGCCGCTCCGGGAAGGAGCCGTTGGTGTCCAGCTTGACGAGGAGGCCGCGGTCCCGGATGACCCGGACGAGGTCCTCGATGTCTTCGTGGAGCAGAGGCTCCCCTCCCGAGATGCAGATCCCCTCGAGCCAGCCTTTCCGGCCGTCGAGATAGGACAGGAAGATGTCGATCGGCGTCGTCTGGATTTGGTCCGGCCGCAGGACGAGGTCGGCGTTGTGGCAGTAGGGGCAGCGGAACGTGCAGCCGCCGAGGAAGACCGTCGACGAGATGTGGCCCGGGAAGTCGCGGCTCGAGAACTTCTCTAGGCCTTTGATTTCAACCACTGGTCCAGGTCCTCGGCGGAGTTCAGGACCGCCCGGACGATGCCCTGGTCGTTGAGGAGGAGGGTGGGCAGGATGATCGCCCCCTTGTCGTCGCGCTTGACGTGCCGGATGAACTCTCGGATCTTGGCCTTGCCCGGCGGCTGGACCAGGCTGTACTCGCCGTACGCGATCCCTCTCTCCGCGAGGGACCTCTTCAGGCTCTCGCACTTCTGGCAGTTGGGATAAGTGAACAGATAGTAATCCATCCGCTTCTCACGCGAGCTTGGTGTACGTGGCCCGGTCGCTGAACTCCTGCTGCTTGCCGTCGTTCCAGGTCCGGACCGGTCGTAGGTAGCCGACGATGCGGCTGTAGACCTCGGTCTCGTCGCCACAGTCCGGGCAGTTGACGTGCTTGCCCTTAATATAGCCGTGGTTCATGCAAACGCTGAAGGTCGGAGTGATGGAGAAATACGGGAGCTTGGTCTGGGCGATCCGCTGCACGAGCTTCTTGCAGGTCTCCCCGTCGATGGCCTCGGGCAGGAAGGCGTGGAAGATCGTCCCGCCGGTGTAGAGGGCCTGGATCTCGGCCTGGTGCTGGATGGCCTCAAAGACGTCCCGCGTGGAGTCGACGTTGAGCTGAGTGGAGTTCGTAAGGTACGGATGTTTTTCGGTGCCGGAGGTGTAGATCCGGGGATATTTCTGTCGATCGAGCCGGGCCAGGCGATAGGACGTGGACTCGGCCGGCGTCGCCTCGAGGTTGTAGAGGCTCCCGGTCTCCTCCTGGAACTGACGGAGGACTTCCCGCATGAACATCAGCGTCTCGATGGCGAACTCGCGGCCCTCGGGGGTGCCGATGCCCCTCTTGAGGAAGTTCATACAGGCCTCGTGCATGCCGCAGACGCCGATCGTCGAAAAGTGGTTGTCGAAATGGCCGAGGTAGACCTTGGTGTACGGCATCATGCCCCGCTCGAGGATGTTGTTGACGATCTCGCGCTTGGCCTCCAGGCTGTCCTTGGCCAGGACCATGAGCTCTTTGAGCCGGGCGAAGAAATCTTCCTTGGAGGAGGCCTCGAAGCCGAGGCGGTTGAGGTTGACGGTGACAACGCCGATCGACCCGGTCGAGTCACCCGGCCCCCAGATGTTCCCCGGCCGGCGCATGAGCTCCCGCTGGTCGAGGTTCAGGCGGCAGCACATCGCCCGGATATCGCCCGGGCTCATGTTCGTACCAATGTAGTTCTGGAAGTACGGGATGCCGTACTTGGCCGTGGCGTCGAACAGGAGCTTGGCTTTGGGGGAGTCCCAATCGAACTCCTGGCTGAGGTTGTAGGTCGGGATGGGGAAGGTGAAGACCCGCCCCTTGAGGTCGCCCTCGATCATGATCTCAAGAAAGGCCTGGTTGATCCAGTCGACCTCCTTCTGGTATTCACCGTAGCAGGAATCGAGCTCCTCGCCGCCGATGACGACCTTCTTTCCCTTCATGTCGTCGGGGATGGTCCAATCGAACGTCAGGTTGGAGAAGGGCGTTTGCCAGCCCCAGCGGCAGGGGACGTTGAGCCCGAAGATGAGCTTCTGGATGTCCTGCTTGACGTCCTCGTAGCTCAACTTGTCGTGCCTGATGAAGGGCGCGAGGAGCGTATCGACGCTCGAGAAGGCCTGGGCGCCGGCGAATTCGGCCTGCATGGTCCCGATGTAGTTGACCATGTGGAGGGTCAGGGTGTCGAGATGCCTGGCCGGATTCGAGTGGACCTGGTTGGGCACGTGGCCGAAGCCCCGGCGGATGAGGTTCTCGAGCGACCAGCCGGCGCAGTAGCCGACGATCGGGTAGCTCAGGTCATGGATGTGGAACGCGCCCTCTTCATGGGCCCGCTTCATGGATTCGGTATAGATCTGGTTGAGGGCGAAGTTCGAGAGGACCTCGCCCGAGACCCGGGCGTTGAGGCCTGAGAAGCTGGTCACGCCCTCGTTCGAGTTCTCCCGGACCTTCCAGTCGGCGTTGTTGATATAGTCCTTGATCAGGCGCTCGAGGTTGATCCCGGTCTTCTTGGCCTCCCGGATGCCTTTGTGCTTTTCACGGTAGAGGATGTACGCCTTGGCGACCTCATGGTAGCCCTGTTTCATCAGGACCATTTCCACGATGTCCTGGATCTGCTCGACCGACGGAACGGTATAGCCCCCGAACTTCTCTTCGATCATGAAGGTCACGATGTCGGATGCAGTCTTGGCGATGGCCCGGTCCTTGATGCCCTGGCCCTGCATGGCCTTGAAGATCGCGGTCGTGATCTTGTCCTGGTTGAAATCGGTGACGGTCCCATCCCTCTTCTTGATCCGGCCGATCGTGCTCACCATGAAAACCTCCTTCTATTTGTTCCCAGGAAGCCTGTGATTTTCGCGGGGGACGTGCTAAAATCGAGCCGTTTCAAAGTCATGATCAAAAACCGATACCTTCCAAACCCTATCCCATATCTTGTGTGAGGGAGTGAAGAAAAATACCAAATGTTGTATTTTTCAGGCTCGAATTTACTCTTAACAATAGGGCTTGTCAAGCCCTTTTTTGGACTTTTTTTAAGTTGTTGAGGTCGCTATGGATAGCATCGAAATCAGAACCAAGAAAAGCGAAGAACTCATCGATCTGACCGGCGAGATCGGGAGGGTCGTGGCCATGTCCGGACGCGCAGATGGGGTCTGCGTGATCTATGTCCCACACACGACCGCCGGGGTCACGATCAACGAAAACGCCGACCCCGACGTCAAGGCCGATATCCTGATGACCCTCCGGAAGCTCGTCCCCGGCTCTCTCCCCTACGCCCATTCCGAGGGCAACTCACCGGCCCATGTGAAGGCCAGCCTCATCGGGTCATCGGTGAGCGCCATTGTCGAAGACGGCCGGCTCCGGCTCGGCACCTGGCAGGGGATCTGTCTCTGCGAGTTCGACGGGCCCCGGACGAGGCAGGTCTGGGTGAAGATGATCTAGTTCCGGTCGGGCGGAGGTCGTCAATAACTCTGACCCATGTCCTTCAGTTGCCCGGCAAAAGGCTGCCCTAAAAGCTGAGCCCAAATCTCCTTAGCTCGGCTTCAAGATTCGTCTCCGGCCGGTAGTGGATGCCTTGGAGTCCCGTCTCCACGGCGCTTTTTACGTTCTCTTCCATATCGTCGATGAAGACGCACTCGGACGGTGAACAGCCGGCGCGCTGCGCCGCCGCGAGGTAGATAGCGGGGTCCGGCTTGATGAGCCGAAGCTCGTAGGACAGGACATAGTCGTCGAAGAAGAGGATCTCGGGGAACCTCTTCCGGACGAAGCCGAAGCGCTCGGGGTCGGTATTCGAGAGGAGGGCGGTCCAGTACCCCGCCGCTTTGACCCGCCGCAGGGTGGCCACCACGGGGGGGTTCAGCTGGAAGATATCGCTGTAAATGCCGTAAAAAGTGCCATAGTCCACCTCGGCTCCGGTGGCGCTGCAGACGGCCCGGCGAAAGTTCTCGGGCGTGAGAAGGCCTTCGTCGAAGCGATGGACGAGCTCGAGGTTGCCGTGGACCACCGTCTTGACCTGGTCGAATGGCTGCCCAATGAGGTCAGCCAGCTTGCGCAAGAAAATGTTGTTGTCGAACCAGAGGACGACGCGTCCCAAATCGGAAATGACGGCGCGGATCATCGGCGGACCCAACTCCATTTCAAAAAAGGAGGGGACTTTATACCAGAAATCCGCCGCCGGGGCAAACGATGCTCTTTCAGGAAGCCAAATCGGGTTGACATGCGCAGGCTTATCCCGTAGACTAGGGCCGGGTTGAACAATCATTCATTCGCTGTCGTGCTATCGATGGGAGTCCGAAGCCCAAAGTCGGTCGAATAACAACGTGAGGAGGTATTATGGGAAGTCTTGTTCAGTTGATCATCCAACTGGTCAGCGGTGCCTTGGGCGGAAACGCGGCGGGGGCTCTGCTGAAAAAACTCTCTCTTGGCACTGTCCTGAATTCGGTCGTCGGCATCGTGGGAGGGGGCCTGGGCGGGCAGCTGCTGAAGCTGCTGGGTGTCGCCACGGCGGGCGGAGGGGGGGCTGACCTGGGCGGCATCGTTGGGAACATCTTGGGCGGCGGCGTGGGCGGCGGCGTCTTGATGGCCATCATCGGGGCGATCAAGAACGCCATCAGCAAGAAATAAATCCAAGGAGGAATCAATGCCGATCAAGAGAACGACTCATCGCAGCGTTAAGGGCACGAAGCTTTATGCCGTGCGCGACAGCAAGGGACGCTTCAAAGACATCCAGACCTACAAGCGTGCCCATGCCGCAGACATGAGGCGCAAGAGCAAGGCCGAAAAAGCCAAGTAGACAACTTCAAGGCGCTCATTAACCCGGACGGATTGTCCCTCGGCCACGGGGGGGGCGCGTCCGGGTTTATTTTTTTTGCCGGCCCCCAGATGATTATCCCGCCGGGTGAAGTCTCCCTCAGGACTTGCAGGATTTTTGGCGACCCGGGCTCACGCAGCCGCCGCTTTCTGCGGAACGTCGAGGCCCCGGTTCTCCCTTCGGTCGGCGCGTTTGAGGAGCACGGCGAAGACGAGCCCGATAACGCCCAGGCTGGCGAACATGACCTGGCTCGCGACGTAATTTCCGGTCTTGTCGCGCAGGAGCCCGTTGAGCAGCGGGAAGAGTCCCAGTCCGATATTCTGGATGGCCGTCATCAGCCCGAAGGCCGTCCCGACCCTCTGCGACCGGACGATGAGCGGCACCGACGGCCACATGGCGGCCGGGACAAGGACGAAGGAGAAACCAAGGAGGATCATCGGGTAGGCCGGGTAGATCGTGGTCAGGCCCATGGCCAGATGGCAAGGGATCATGAGGAGCGAGCCGGCGATCATGAACGTCGCTCGCCTCCCTACCCGGTCAACCAGCCGGCCGGCGAACGGGGCCAGCAGCATGGAGGCGAAGATGATGATGCTGGTGATGCCGCCGGCGGTGCTGAAAATGTGAAGGAGATTGTTGAAGACCCGGGCCAGGAAGCCGCCGCTCGCCGCCGCCGTGCGGGCGATCCCCCACTTGTCCACGAAGAAGTCCGTCGACAGGCTCTGGAATGGGAAGATGGCCGCGTAAAAAGTCAGGCAGAGGAAGGTGACGTACCAGAACGTCGGCTTGAATTCCTTGATGTCCTTGAAGACGATCTTGTCGCCGGCGCTCTCATCCCGGAGGTTGAGGACCTTCTCGCCGCGCCTGTCCATGGCGATATAGCAAAGGTTTCCAATGAGGGATAGGGCGCAGGCGCCGACGGCGGCCATAAGAGCGTAACGGTAGCTGCCGAAGTAGCTCGAGAAAAGCTCGCCGGTATTGAAGGCAAAGAGCGAGCCGAGACGGCTGAAGGTGAGCTGGATGCCGAAGGCCATGGCCAGCTCCTTGCTTTTGAACCAGCGGGCCAGCATGGCGCTCTGAGCGACGACCAGGGGCTCGGAGCCGGCCCCGAAGATGAACCGGCCGAGAAACATGAGGGGGATCGACCTCGCCTGCCAGACGATCGCGGCGCCCGTGAAGACCAGGGCCGAGAAGATGATGCTCGCCTTCCGCGTCCCGAGCCGGTCGATCAGCATCCCGCCGAAGAGGACGACCAGGATGGCCGCGATGCTGTACATCGTGTTCATCGTGCCGACGGTCGCCCGGGCCGCCTTGAGCTCCTCAATGAGGGACGGCGCGATGGCCCCGATGATATCATAGGCGAAGTAGCTCCCGAACGAGAGGGAGGAGATGAAGAGGAGGTTCGTGAAGCGGTAGATGGGCCGCGTCGGGTGGAAGAAGCCGGCCGGCTCCGTGAGTCCGTTGGTCATGGTCGCCTGTCCTTTTAGGGAACCGGCGTCAGGTCTATTTTTTCACCCGCTTGCCGGCTATCGCGGCGGACATGCCCGTGTCGGCATTGGCAATCGACCCGTCGACGGTCTCCTCGCCGACGTTGAGCCTGATCGCCCAGACCTTGACGGCGCCATCAGGGGGGCTGGGAACGGAAATCTCGCCTGATAGCTCGGCTCCGGTATATTCGAGGTTGTTGAGGGCCGCGTCCGTGAACATGCCGTTCTGCTCGCTCACCTTGCCGGAGAGCTTGCCCTCGGTTTCTCCGATGACCATGGCCAGGCTGACGATCATCCCGCCGGCGTCGATCTCGAGGCTCCAGTCCCCCAGGATCTTGGCCTTATCGGGTTTTGGGGCCGCATTCTGCTGCGGCTCCGCCAGGCAGACGCCGGCCAATAGGGCCACGGCCAGGCCCAGGGTCACGGTCGCTTTCTTCATGTCAACCTCCTTGGACGACATCTCGTGAGAGGCCCAAAAAAGAGTCTATCTTGCGCCGTCCGCCGGGAATAATCAAGAAGTTTTTTCCCACCGGATCTCCCGTGAGAAGCAAAAAAAAGGGCAGCCCCTCGACGGGACTGCCCCCGCTTCGATCGGTCGAAAATCAGAAGAGGCCGGCGAACAGGACGTCGGCGTGGAACAGCTCTTTGGTCCGGGGACGGATTTTCTTGTCCACGCTGTCCTTGACGTTCAGGTAGAACCAGAACTTGTCAAAGAGCCGCAGCTTCTTCAAATAATATTGGGAGAACTCGGAGACCTTGTCGACGATGATCTTGCCGATTTCCTTGCCTTTGTCGTCCGTCAGCACGATGTACGTGACGGCCTTATCCAGTCCGCCCTCCTTCACCGTCGCTTCCTGGAGTTTGCCGTAGACCTTGCCCTTCCCCTTATATTCCCATTCTTCGGGCTTATTGACGCCGGTGATGACTAGGACCGGATAAGCTTCCCTGGCCTTGACGTCGATGAAGTCTTCTATGGTCAGGTCTTGCGTCCGGGTGAAAACGTTAGAATAGGCGCCCGAGGCGTCTTTCACGTCCACCGTGTCGGCCCGGAAGATCGACGGCTTGTCGAGAAGGAGCTCGCCCTTCACCCGGATGTCCTTGCCGATCAGGCTGGCCGCGTTAAAGCCCTGGAGGACGATGTCAAAACCCTGGGCGGTGGGAAGATAGAGGTATTTCCCGAGAGCCGTCTTGACCGTGCCTGGGAACTCATTGGACGGTTTCTGCGGCTGGGGGGCGGCGGCGGTTTCGGCCGCCTTTTGCTGACAGGCCGTCGACCGCGCGAGGACGAAGACCAGGCCCAGGCTTAAGAGGAAAATCCCGGTTTTTTTTGCGGAAGTCATGACTCTTACCTCCATCCTTTCATCAATCGTCCATCCACTCAAACAGGACCGACGTCTCGCTGGACGGCGGGAATTGGCCTTCCCGGCAAGACCCATTTTATACCACTCCGATTCTCAAAAGTAAAGCAGAAATTAACGCCGTTCCGGCGCGGATCGGTAGAAAAGAGGGACAGTCCCTCGGGGGGGACTGTCCCTCTTTTCTATTCTTAATGTGTCCGCGTCAACCCTTCTTCCGGGCCCCGCTTGAACGGCCGGAAGAAGACGAAGACCGGGACGGAGAGGACGAACGAGAGGACGACGACCCGCTGGACCTCGGGGCGCTGTAGGACCGGCCCGAAGAGCCGCTCGACCGGGACGGGGAGGAATAGGAGCTTCGCGACTGGGAGGGAGCGGAATAGCGCGGCGCGCTCGATCTCGAATAGGAGGAAGAGCTCGGGCGGGAGTAAGAATAGGTGCGCGGGTTATACCTCGGCGCCGACTGGGAAACCGAAGAGCGGGAGGCCGTGACGGAACTCCTGGAAGGCGCCGCAGAACTTGAATAGGAAGATGCGCGCCCGGAATTTCTCGTCACTCGGGATGGGGCCTGGTACGTCCGGGCAGAGCGGTCGGTTCCGACGGCCGGTGAGGCCGAGCGGCTGGGATACGCTGCTGTCGGCCGCGAACCCTGGACATTGTCCTGCCTCAACCGAGATGGGAATGTCCGCGAGGACGACGAGGAGGCAGACCTGACCGTCCTCGCAGAAGATGATGAACGGGCAGTCCCGGAGGAGGACGTCTCCCGTGAGCTCGAGGGATACTGCCTGATGCGTTCACTGGAATTCACTTTGGCCTCGGAAGACGATTCTTCCCTCCTCTGGCGCTCAACTCCCTTCGTGGACTCCTGCCTGGCGGCGCCGCCGGATGTTTGCGTACGCGAAGGGTAAACGCGGGCTGAAGAACCGCCGGCCGCGGATCCCGCGGACCGCGGCGACCTGGAAATCCCCTCTGACCTCACTTGAGAGGTGGAATCCTGCCGGGACTGGGTGGCACTTCTATCCCGCGAATAGACTCGAATCCCTCGATCGGCGGGCACGGTTTCGGATGACGCCGGCCGGCCAACGGAAGGGCGCCCGGTCACGGCTCCCCGTCTCTCGACGGCGGACGAAACGCCGGACCTGCTGTCCGTGGCCTTCGCGCCCCCGTCCCTCAGCCGCGAGGCGGAGACGGAGTTTCCGGGAGAATAGCTTTTCGCCTCACTTCGGATCCCGGGACGAGCGGAGAAGATCCTCTGGGCTTCGGGGGACTGGAGGCTCGTGCGCCCGATCCCCGGCCTGCCCGCGGGCTGCTCAGCCCGGAGAGAAACCCGGCTGATGCGGTTGAGCTCGCCGCCCCTTAGAACGTGACGGCCGAGGTCGCGCGACTGGAGCTGGTCCCTGCGAATGACCGACATGGCCCGGTTGTTGCCGGGAAAATAGTGGTCGCGGTACCGGTCGTAGAAGTGATTGTTGACGATGACCACGGGCCGGTTGTACCAGCTCAGCGGGCACCAGCCGATGTAATCGTTATCCCACCACCAATGAACCCACGCGGGGCCCCAGATATTGTGGGGGATCCAGTACCAGCCAAGGCCGAACCTCCAGTGCCAGCGGCCGTAATGATAGACCGACCAGCCCCAGGGCTCGGAAGAGATACAGTTCCAGCCGAGGCCGGCGTACCAGGACCAGTGACCGTACATATAAGGCCGCCAGTCGTCATCGATCCCGTAGGGGACCCAGACGTACCCGTAGGGCTGTTCGTAGGTCCAGTGGCCGTTCTGGTCGAGCTCCTCTTCATAGTCTCCGAGGTCGGACGGCAGGTAGCGGCTGGTGCTCCTCTGGGCGAACAGGGCGTCCCGGGACGCGTTCCACTGGTCGAACGCGTCGGACCGGGAGTAGGAGTTGCCGGGGTCGCCGACGAGACGTCCGTCCGTGGCGACGAGCGATTGCCGGCTGTGGACGACGACCGAGCCCTCCTCTCCGGCGGCCTCAAGGCTGCCTTCAAGGACGATGAACTCGGTCTGACCGTTGACGCTCACATTGAACCGGTACAGGCCTTCCTCCAGGATGTAGCTGGACGCGTCGGGAGTATGGACTTCGATCGCCTTGTCACCGGCGAGCGAGCTAACCCTCAAATAAGCGCTCCCTTCGAGAACGTGGATCTTGATCCGGTCATCCCCCTCAACGGGCAGGAGGGCGAATTCGACCTTGGTGTTGTCATCGAGCCGCAGGTAGTTCCGGCGGCCGAAGTAGACTTCGGCCTGTCCCACGCCCGTCCCGAGCTTGTCCCCGCGGACCAGGGCCAGGTTCACTTCGGCCTTTTCCGTGCCGAGGTCCGAGGCTTTCTGGACGAAGACGTCCCCGCTGACATAGGTCAGGCGGGCGAAGCTCGGGGCATAATAGCCCTCTGACGGGGTGTCCGACTGGGCCATCAGGCCGAGAGGAATGGAAACGAGGAAAGCGACCGCTAGAAGCAATGCTTTCTTCATCTTCTTTCTCCTTCCACGATTAGCTGAGTGCAACTAACGTGCCATCCCTTTACCCCCAGGGCAGGCCACGTCGTCGTCCCCAAAAAAGGACAGTTTAAAAGAAGAGGGACAACCCCTCTGTCATAATCGTGGGGGGGCGTCGCGGCTGCGTCCGAGGAGCGGAGTCAGGGAGCCGATCGGGCGACCGTTGGAAGGGGGAAGGCGGAGCGGATTCTGCGAAGCGACCAACAGAAGTGCGGCGGAGCGGCCCGGAACCGTACTTCTGGGAGATATCTGAATTAACTCTCCGCTTCGATTTCTCAGAAAATTCGCTTAAGCTTTTTTATGCAGGAAGGTCCACGGAGATGTCTTTCCCCAAGATATTCCGCTCTATTTAAAAATGCCGCCAGAAAAAGTGCCGGCGCCAGAACCGGCCCGGACGTTCCATGCGCTCTCCCCAGCCTCGGGGGCCCATCCCCATTCCTCCCCGCCCCATGAACCTGCCCATCCCTGGCCTGCCGAAACCCAGCCGGCCGGCAAAGTCCCCGCGGTACTTCTTCACCTTTTCGAGCTGCTCCGGGGTGAAGATCTTCTCCCATTGGCCGCGGTCCCGGAAGGCCGCCTTGGTCCGGTCGGCCCTGAGCTTGGCCATCCGGTCGATGACCCCGTCAATTTTGGCCTCGTTGGCCTTGGGATCTTTCATGAGGTCCCGCATCTCTTCGCGCACTTTGGCCATCTGGTCGCGGAAGGCCTGCCGGTCCTTCATCCGCGCCTCCCTGAACTCCTGGATCTTCTTTTCCTGTTCGGGGGTGATGTTGAACGGGTCCTTGGCCATGTCCCTCAGGCGGGATTTCTCCTGCGGCTGGGGCTTATCCTGGGACGCCTGTTGGCCGGAAACCGGTCCGGGCCAGAGCAAGGCCGCGACCAGACAGGCCGCCGCGAGGGCCGTGAGGATATGATTTTTTCTGCTTTTGTTCATGGTTATCATCCTTTCTCACTGATATAGACAACCTTCCGGCGGAAACCTTGGCTCCGGCGAAGCCCGTCCGCGGCCCCTAGCTTTCCCTCCGGTGGCGCAGCCGGTCCAGGGTCACGGCCACGACGATGATGACTCCGATGATGATCTCCTGGATGTAGTTCGGCCAGCCCATCATGGTGCAGCCGTTCCTGAGGAAGGACATGATGAGGACGCCGATCATAGACCCCAGGATGCTCCCCTCCCCGCCGCTTAGACTGCCGCCGCCGATGACCACGGCCGCGATGATGTCGAGTTCGAGGCCGACGGCCACTGTCGGGTCGCCGACCGTCAGCCGGGAGAATTCCATGACCCCGCTCAGTCCGCAGAACAGGCCGGCGATCATGTAGATGACGATTTTGGCCCGGTTGGTCCGGATGCCGCAGAGCCGGGCCGTCGATTCGTTCGAGCCGATGGCGAACACATGCCGGCCGAACACCGTATACCGGAGGACGACGGCCATCGTGACGGCGAAGACGATGACGACCCAGACCCCGGGCGCCATGAGGAGCCAGGAGGGCCGGGGGCTCTTGGCCATCAGCTCGTTGACCCAGGTCATAGGGGCGTCGATCTTCTGGTTGCCGGCGATCCACTTGGCCATCCCCCGAGCGATGCCCATGGTGCCCAAAGTGACGATGAAGGGAACAAGACGCAGGCGCGTGACCAGGGTGCCGTTGAACAGGCCGACGAGTCCGCCGGTGAGGACGCCCAGGACAAGGGCCGGGAGGGGGGCCACGCCGGCATTGATGGCGTAGGCCGTGATGACACTCGAGAGGGCGATATTCGAGGCGGCCGAGAGGTCGATCCCGCCGCTGATGATGATCAGGGTCATGCCCAACGCCCCCAGGGCGACGATGACGGACTGGGTGGCAACGCTCTTGAGATTTCCAATCCTCAAGAAACGGTCCCGGACCTCGGGGAGCAGGGCGAAAATGGCAATGACAAAAATGAGCCCGATGAACGGGCCGAGGACGTTGAGGGCTTTTTGGAGGTTGCCTTTGCGTTGTCCGTTCATCCCGGCCGTCCTTATCTCGATCTTTATCCGCCGGAGGGCCGGCCCACCGTGGCCGCCGCCATCAGCTCATGCGCGTCCCATTGGGACGCCTGCCGGTCATCCACCAGCCCGCCGCGATGGAAGACGGCGATCCGGTCACATACCCCCAGCAGCTCGGGGAGGTAGGAGCTGACGAAGAGGACCGCCTTCC
>Ga0153916_10000376_pt1 | contig 29283 bp, 20 predicted proteins | sample Opewatmetagenome_FD_109642 | JGI IMG/M metagenome (GOLD analysis project Ga0153916, IMG submission 109642) | Freshwater wetland microbial communities from Ohio, USA - Open water 3 Core 3 Depth 4 metaG | ecosystem: Environmental > Aquatic > Freshwater > Wetlands | place: USA: Ohio, Lake Erie...
AGCCTCTAGATCAAAAGCTCCAACGAACCCCGATCCTGAAGGAACGGACGCCATAAACGCTGAGGACATTCCCGTAGGTTGGTGAAACCTCGTAACTTGCGGGCGTCTGGTCGAAACGCAGCCGGGGGGAGGGGTCGTTGTCCACGATGACGCCGCTGCGGCCCCCGACGTTAAAAATATCGATATAGAATTCCAGCTTGGTCCGGCCTTTGAACGAGAATCCTTTTTCAATGCGCAAGTCGAAGTTGGTGTAGGAGGCCCTTCGCTCCGAACCGGGCGCCTCCGCATTCAGGGAGACATAAGTCTCCTGGACGGCGGGAAAATCGGCCGGGAAATAAACCCGGGAGATCGTCCGTCCCCAGGGGATCCCCGAATAGTGCTGCACGTAAACGCTGGCGATGATATCCCAGGGGAGGATATACGTCGCCATGACCTTGATCTGTAGCGGCCGGTCGAAGAAGAGGGAGCCGTAGGCATTGACCATGGTGTTGGGGTCGTTGAAGACCGGGCTCTCCCCCTCGGTCGGGTCGTAGGTCGCTTCCACGTTGCCCTTGAACGAGCTGTAGAGGATAGACCCCTTGAGCTGCCATTTTTTCGACATCCTTTTGTCGAAAGTCAGAGCCACGGCCCAGTATTCCCTTTTGGCCTCGGGCGGGTTCGTCCCCATCCAAGTGGGGACCGGCCGGTCGGCCCTAAGCCCGTAGGCGGTGAGTTTCTGGTCATCGGCGGTTCCCCAATTCCCGTCCCAGCCCGGGTCATCGAACTCGAAGGGGATCCAGATAGGGCCCGTCTCGTCCTTGGCGGCGGGATCATAGCCGTTGTTCACATCGATATCCTCGACGATGTTGCGGTTCTTCTTCCAGATGAACTGGAGGCCGAGCTTGAAATCCTTGAAAAGCTCCTGCTCGACTCCCGCCAGGTACTCGGTCACATAAGGGGCTTTGAGATTCTCGGCATAATAAGAAAAGCCCAGGTCTTGCCTGGGATAAGACTGGAGGACGTAAGAATCGGTCGACGGCAGGTCCATCAGCAGGTTCCCGTTGAGGTCGTTCCAGTAGTAATCGATGGAACCGGGGGCGAAGATCTGGCCGGCGTTGTACTTGGCCGCCCAGACGGGCTCATAGTAGCGACTGAACGACAGTTTGAGGGCCGTTTTGCCTTTGCCGAAAAGATCGTACACCAGTCCCACCCGGGGCGAGAGGGTGAGAAAGCTGACGACAGTTTCGTTGGGGGTGACCAGCAGGTCGAAAGGCGAGACCAGACCGATATCTTCATGCCATTGATCGACCAGCGCATTGAGCAGGGCATTGGCGTCCGTTATGGCCGGGTTGAGCTGAGGTGGGCCATAGGCGTAGCTGAGCTTCGGGCGCCCCTGCCTGGGCCGGTACTGATAGGAATAATCGAGACGCAGGCCCAGGTTGAGTGACAGCCGCCCTTTGGTCACGTTGTCCTGGAGATAACCGGAGAACCGCCTGATGTGATCCTGGACCTTCCAATACCCGGCCGCGGGCGGGGAGTTATGGATACGCAGCCGCCCCTGCTTCAAGGCGGTGGAATAGTAGTAGGGATTCCCGGCGGCATAGTCCTCCCAATAGGAGTAATAGGGATTGCCCCGGTACCAGTCCTGCTGGTCCTCCGACTGCTCGAACTCCGCCCCCGCTTTGAACTCGTGGCTCGCGGTCAGGAGGTCGTCCTGGAACCTGGTCGCTGCCGCCGAGACCATGATCCTTTTGCGGACGTGGTCGTCGTTATAGGCGGAGGCCCCCCAGAAGACATCCTCCTTGTAGTCGTAATAGGTGGGCTGGTTCTGGGTGCGCGAGCGGAGCGGGAAGTTCCGCTGGATGAAGGTGCCGCGGACGTCGATGAACGTATTTTGGTTCATGGCATAATTGATCTGGTGGGTGGTCGTGTAGTCGTTCTCGTGGCCCCAGATCTCCGTCGCCGGGTACGAGATGTTTGCCCCGGCGCTGCTCAGGTAAACCGGCTCATAGACTTTGTTGTAATGGAACATCCCCATGTAGCGGATGTTCTTGGTGGCTTGGACGGTGAGCTTGGCGAACCCGAACCATTCATCATGTTTGTAATCATAATGGCCAAATTCGATCTCCCGGAACCCCAAGTTGGCCATCCGGGCCTCTGGGGTGGCGGAGGTGGTCTGTGTCCAGGTGTTCCAGCGGCCGTTCAGGTAGAACCAGGCCCGGTCGGCCATGATCGGCCCGCCGACGTTCGCTGAAAGGTCGCTGTAGCCGGCGAATTTTCCGGGAGGATCGACCTGGTAGGCGGCCGTATCACTCTTTGGGATCAAGTCGTTGCTCAAGGAGTCGCCCGTGAAATAGCCGGCCAGCCCTCCGGCGAAGGTGTTGCCGCCGCTCTTGGAAACGATATTGATATAGGCGGAATCGGTCTGGCCGACCTCTGCCGGGTGGGCGCCGAGCTCGAACTCGATCTCCTCATAGATATCGACGTTGATGTTGACCAGGGAGAAAGAGGTCACCGGGTCGTTCAGCGGCATCCCGTCGAGGGCGTAGAGCTGGCTGCGGACCGTTCCGCCGAGGATGGACGATGTCCGGCGGTAGTCCACGCCTTCGGAGACGGCTCCGGGAACGGAATTCTGGATATCATAAAGGTCACGGTTCATGGGTATGCTGGCCAGGAACCGGGCGCTGTAGTTGACGCTGACCTTGGAGGATTCGACATCGACGACCGGAGAAGCGGCCGTCAGCGTGACCTCTTCTTCGGCGGGAGCCTCTTCGAGCCGGACGACAAGCTCGGTCGTCTTCCCCACGTCAACGATGACCGCCTGAAAGATATAGGTCTTGAACCCCGGCATCTCGGCTCGTAACTCATATTCTCCGGGATTCAGGGAGGCAAAGCGGAAGGTGCCGGTGTCCGCCGTTACGTAGCTGCTGATGCCCATGAGCGCCAGGCCGGAGATGCTCACCGTTGCGCCCGTCAGCGGCTTGCCTGCCGTGTCCAGGACGCGGCCGGAGATCGTCCCCGATTGTTTCTGGGGGAAAGCCGGAAGGACCAGGGCAGCGACCAGGACCAACTTCAGGAACGGCCTCAGGGCGCGTTTCTTCATTTTCCCCTCCTTATGGGGTCAGAAGCATATCCATTGGGCTAAGGGATATTATGCAATTCCCGTGCCAGACCGTCAACTGGGCGCATCAACTGGGGACGTTCCCCAAAGTACCACCCTGCTGAACTCCGAAAAAGAGTTTGGCCCTGTAGGGTGGTACTTTGGGGAACGTCCCCTAGAGTCGGTCGCGGGCGAAGGCGGCTGCGCCCATGAAGCCAGCATCGTTGCCCAGGCTTGCCTTGACGATCGAGCAGCAGGCAAACGATGCCTTGTAGGACCGGCGGCCGGCTTCGGCCACGGCATGGGGCAGGATCAGCGCGCTGCTTTCCATGACCCCGCCGCCGATGAGGATCTTCTCCGGGTTGAGAAGGTTTATGGCTATCCCCAGGCCGATTCCGAGGTAGTACCCGGCACGCTCGAAGCTCTTTCGCGCCGCGGAATCTCCCTTATTGGCCCTTTTGGCGACCTCTTCCGCCGTCAGGCTGTCCCCGGTGGGTGCAAGCTTGCGGTAGTTGCGGACGATGGGTCCCGCCGCCGCCTCGGTCTCCAGACAGCCGCGCGAGCCGCAGTTGCAGCGTTCGCCGTCCGGGTTGACGACGATATGCCCCATCTCGGCGGCGTAACCGCACGACCCGTGGAGGAGTTCACCCTCGATGATGATTCCCGAGCCGACGCCGGTACCCAGCGTCAGGAGAAGGAGATGCCGGACGCCCTTGCCTGCGCCGCAGCGGTATTCGCCGTAGGCAGCGATGTTGGCGTCATTGTCGATCCAAAACGGGGCTTTGATGTGATGGGCGATCGCCGGCCGCAGGTCGAACCCGTCGAGGTCGGAGTAATTCGGCGACTGGTAGATCTTCTGCTCTTTAAGGTTGAAGATACCCGGGATGCCGAAGCCGACCGCCTTGATCGTCCGCCGCTCACTTCGCCTCATCTCTTCCCAGAGCCGGCCAAAAAGGTCCAGGAGACCGGTCATCGTCGGCGGAGTCGGCGCCTTGTTCTTGAAGACCGGGTGGAGACGTTCGTCAAGGAGTCCGTACTTGAGCTGGGTCCCTCCCAGATCGAACCCGGCATAAAGGGGCATTTTTATTTCCTTCTGGCGATGGCGGCGTAATGGACGGGGGCGAAGAGGAGATCATTCAGGCGGTCAAGATTCCGGTTAAGGATGGCCGTGCGCTCATCGGCCCCGGGCAGGGTCTGGAGCTTCTCTCTCTCCAGCGGAGAGGAGTACTGGATCTCCACCTCATCGAACCCCGACGCCTCGAGCATGAATTTCAGGGCCTGGGGATGGACGGGGCTGCGGTGGGAAGGGTCAAGATAATAGACCTGGACAAGGGCGAACACGGAGAGCGGGTTGATCGTCTCGAAGACAAGAGTCCCGCCCGGAGCGATCTTGCCGCGGCTGAATTCAACCAGCTTCTTAAGGTAGGGGGGCGGGAGATGCTCGATCACCTGGGACGAGAAGATGCCGCCCAACGAGCCATCGGGCCGCTCGGCCAGCTTCTCCAGGAGGTCGCCCTTCTCGCAGCGGAGGCCTTTATCCAGGCAGATATCGACCATCAGGACGTTGTCGTCCACGCCGGCTGCTGCCATCCCTTCCTCCCCCAGGAGTTCGAGGAATTCGCCCCGGCCGCAGCCGAGGTCGAGGATCATCTTATCCTTAGGGAAGTAGGAGACGTAGCGGCGAAGCTGTTTCTTGACATCCTCATCCCGGCCCCGGAAGCGGTTCTCGAACCCGGCGTACCGCCAGTCCTCCAGAGGCTCGAGAAGAGCCCGGACTTCCCCCGGCTGCGGGTTTTTTTTCTCTTCGAGGGCGGCCAGGAGGTTATCTAGTTTTTCCCTGAGCAGGATGAATTTCTTCATCAGGAGTTTCGCGTCCTCGGTCTCTGCAGCAAGCTGGTCGACCCGCCATTCGAGGCTCTTGAAGATCAGGCCGACATGGTTGTTCCCGAGGGCGTCCCACTCCTTGTCCTTGGCATCGACAAGGTCGGCGAGTTGGCGGATGACCCCTTCGAACGAAGCGGCGAGGTCCTTTTTCCCCTTCTGCTTTATTTCGTCAAGCCGGCAGGCGAATTCCTGTTCTTTTTCCTGGCGCTCCTGGGCGAGCTTTTCCAGCGTCCGGCGCATTATTTGTTATCGGGAGGGGCGGTTTTTTCAGAATCGGGCTTTTTCTCGTCGGATTCCTTGGTGCTAAAACCTTTCTTGAAGTTCCGTATTCCTTCGCCGAGGCCTTTCCCGAGATCGGGCAGTCGGCGCGCGCCGAAGATGATGACGACGATGAGCAGGATGAGCAGGAGCTCGGTCGGTCCGATCGGTCCAAAGAGAAACATCTGAGCCTCCTCCGGGGTTTGATTCCCGGTCAACGGGCGAGCATTTGGATGAACAAACCATAATTACTTCAGTCAGGCCGAAAAGTCAAGGAAACGGCGGCTCGCCGGCTTTATCTTCCCGGCAGATTCCGCTACAATCAGCGCCGTGATCAAGGTCATCCTGGCCCTTGGTGGGCTTGACTAGACCGTTTCTGAGATCTTCCTTTTTCGCTAGAATAGAGACAGAAAATACGGAATGGCGAGGTGAGCATTGAGGCCGACGATTGAATGGCAGGACGATCGAGTGGTCATGATCGACCAGCGGAGGCTTCCTCTTGAAGAGGTCTATGTCGAATGCCGGAGTGATGAGGAAGTGGCCCTGGCTATCGAGACAATGGTCATCCGAGGGGCCCCGGCCATCGGGGTCGCGGCCGCCTATGGCGTGGCGCTGGGCGTCATGGATGCCGACTTGGCCGGGGATACCGACCGGCAGCTGGATCGCAGTATCAAAAGACTCTCCCGGACAAGGCCCACCGCGCGTAACCTGTTCTGGGCTTTGGAGAGGATGAAACGTGTCTATGAGGAGAATAAGCTCCTTCCCTGCGGAGCGCTCGGACTTCGATTGGTCCGGGAGGCCCAAATGATCGAAGCGGAGGACCTCGAGACCAACCGGAAGATCGGTTTCTTCGGGAAGGACCTGGTCGCCGACGGCGATTCCGTGCTCACCCACTGCAACGCCGGTGGCCTGGCCACGTCCGGGTACGGCACCGCGGTCGGCGTCATCCGGGCGGCCTTCGAGGAGGGCAAGAGGATTCACGTCTTCGTGGATGAGACGCGGCCGTTCCTGCAAGGGGCGCGCCTGACCGTGTGGGAGCTCCAGAAGCTCGGCATTCCGCTGACGCTGATCACCGACAACATGGCCGGCTGGCTGATGAAAAAGGGAGAGATCTGCCTGGTCATCACTGGTGCCGACCGCGTCGCCCGGAACGGCGACGCCGCCAACAAGATCGGGACGTATTCCCTGGCCGTGCTGGCCAGACATCATGGACTTCCTTTCTATATTGCGGCGCCTCTCAGCACCTTTGATTTCCACCTCCGGAGCGGGGAGGAGATCCCGATCGAGGAGCGGCCTGCCGATGAAGTCCGCCGGGTAGGGAGTTGCGCCGTCACTCTGCCTGACGTCCCGGTGCGCAACCCGGCCTTCGATGTCGTCCCAGCCAAGCTCATCAGCGCTATCATCAGCGAGCGGGGCATCGCCCGCCCGCCATACTCCAGACGCTTGGCCGCTTGGCGGAGAGCGGGATGAACCTTCCTTGCCTGTCCTTTGCTGGGGGACGAGGGAGGGGTTGATGAATATACTGGCGATCGAGACGTCCTGCGACGAGACGGCGGCGGCCGTTGTCACTGCCGAACGAAGGGTCCTGAGCAGCGTCGTCCTTTCCCAGGACGAGGTCCACGCCCCCTTCGGCGGCGTCGTCCCTGAGCTGGCCTCGCGGCAGCACCTCCGGTCGATCGGCTATATCGTCGCCGAGAGCCTGCAAAGGGCTTCACTTTCGACGGGGGATATCGATGTCTTTGCTGTCACGCAGGGTCCCGGCCTCATCGGCTCGCTCCTCGTCGGCCTGTCCTTTGCCAAAGGTCTGGCCTATTACTACCGGAAGCCGCTGCTCGGGATCGACCATCTCGAGGCCCATATGGAGGCTGCCTTTCTCGAGAATCCGGACATCCCTTTTCCCGCCCTGGCCCTGCTCGTTTCAGGCGGACACACTTCCTTATTTCTCCTGAAAAAGCGACTCCAATCCCGTCTCCTGGGGAGGACCCGGGACGACGCGGCCGGTGAGGCGCTGGACAAGATCGCCAAATTCCTCGACCTGGGCTATCCGGGGGGACCGGTGATCGAAAAGCTGGCGCACGGAGGAGACTCCGGGAAGTTCGCTTTCGCGCTTCCCCGGATGAAGGACGGGAGCCTGGACTTCAGCTTCAGCGGCCTCAAGACGGCCGGTCTGAAATGGATCGGCGAGACGAAGATGTCATCCCGGCACCCGGAGCTTCCCGACTTCCTGGCGAGTTTCGAGGCCGCCGTCGTCCGGGCTCTCCTGGAGAATGTGATTCGGGCGGCTGAACGATTCCTTCCCGAATCCCTCATTCTTTGCGGCGGTGTCGCCCGCAACAGGCGGCTGAGGGACGGGTTTGAGGACCTCGCCCGGACTTCCGGACTCAAAGCCTTCATTCCCTCTCCCCAGTTCTGCACCGATAACGCCGCCATGGTGGCCGCGCTGGCCGCAGAGAAAATGAGGTGCAGGAAAAGGCCGCCGCTTTCCCTCGACCTTGACGCTTACCCGCGCTTCAGTCGGGCGAGGGAATGACCTGGAAAAGGAAGGGCTCCAGGAGCATCGATTCGTCGGAGAGATGGCTCAGACGAAGGTCGATCTCGTAAAGGAAGAGCTGCTTGAATTCATAGAACGCAGCCGGCTCAAAGTCCAGTTCCTTGACCTCCCGGCTCAGGTTCCCCTTCCAAAGCGGGAGGTCGAACTGCCGCATCTCCAGGTCGTAATCACCCTTGGTCGACCCCAAGCGGAGCTTCACCCTCTCCAACTTTTTGCGGGATCCGAAGAGGAAGCGGTAGGGTTTTTCGAAATGAAGATAGAAGTCCCCGCTCTCCTTGGCAATGACCCCTTTTCCCATCGGAAAAGTGTAGAATCCGAGCGCCGATTGGGGGGAATATTCGACGGTCTTTACGGGATAGAGAGGGCTGCGGGGAAAGAGCGCCCAGAGAAAGAAGGCCGCGGCGAGCGCGCCGTAGGCGAACAGGGATGGGAGCGCCCGGCCCAGCGGTTTCGCCTTCCTGGAGAAGGCATAGGCCGTAACAAAGACAAAGAGCGCAGCCAGCCAGAGATAGTTGGGAATATAGCGGGCATTGTCCACTTTTATGAACGAAGGCAGATACGGGGGCAGGAAGAAATGCAGATTGCTGAGGTAGACGAAGAGCTCTCCCGGCCGCGTCGTGACCTCATGGGTCGTCGGCTGGTAAAGGAAGGAGGGATTGAGGAGGAGGACTCCGGCGATAAGGAAACCGGCTCCGGCAGCCGCGCCGAAGGCGAAAGAGAAGGCCTTCCTGCGGTTGTGGAAGATGAAGCTCCCGACGGCGATGATCAGGATCCAGGAGAGCGGCGCCAGGACGCGGCCCTGGGGCGAGTTGCCTTGACGGTGGGTAAATAGAGCGTAATTGAGAAGAAAAGGAAGTCCGATAACGAGCAGGGCCCAGAAGTCCCTCTTTGTCCGGCGGTAGATCTCCAGCAATCCCAGGAAGGCGAAAAAGTAGAGGGGGGAATAGAGGAGCAATCCGTCCCTCTGGTCGAGGAAATAGTCCAGGAAGGCGTCGATACGCGCGCGGAGGGGGATGCCCAGAAAGAGCTGTCGAAATGCTTCCGTCTTCTCGGCAGACATCACGCCTTCATAGACGGCGATCGGCGAGAATGTCCCGTAGAGGGAATAGACGAAGACATAGAAGAGGGCCATGGAGATGAGGGGCGGCACGGCGAAGGCAAGGGCTCTGAGCCGGGCCCTGCGCTCCTTGAGCAGAAAATACAAGGACACCAGGAAGAGCGGATAGAAAATGAAGCTGTACTTCAACCCGAACCAGGGGAAAAGCCCCAGGAGGCAGCCGCATAGGATCATCCCGGAGGTCGAAAGGGCCTGGCGGCCTGAGACTTTCCGGAAAACATAAAAGGCGAACAGAGCGATCGGGACCTCAGGATAGAGATGGACCGCGTAAAACAGGAGGGGAGCGCTGAAGGCATAGAGCGCCCAAAGACCGAGCGAGAGACGTTCCCTCTCCCAGCGTTCACGGGCGTAGAGATAGACTTGGAGACCCAGGAGCGATGCCCAAAGCGACAGGCTGGTCTTAAGGATAAAGGTCAGCCACTTGCCGGAGAAGAATTGACCCAGCCAGTAGAAGGGGAGCATCAGGACCGAAACCCCAGGCAGGTTGATGGGGTAGATGGTGCCCTTTCCCTCCCTGCCCCGCCGGCCATAGACGCCGAGCTTCAGCCGCGGATGGTCTTTTTTTGAGTAAAAATGGAAGTAGTCCTGCTGGGCATAATTGTTGGCCAGGTTGATATCGCCGTCCCGGAGAAGACTGTGGGCCGTGAGGAGGTAATAGGGTTCGTCCCCGGAGAAGGATGCGCCCTTGAAAACGAGGATCAGGGCGGCGGCCTGGTATACCAGAAACGAGGCGATAAAGAGGATAATGACCCGGCGGCGTGGGCTGAGGGACGAGAACCTGAGGATAGTCCGGTCGAAAAAGGATCCGCGTTTAGCGAGGAAACGGATGAACCCTGAGATCTTGAGGTAAAGGGAGGCTGAGACGGCCAGGATGGCCAGGAGGCGGAGCCGGACCCGGAGGTCGCCGCTCGTCATATAAAAACGCAGGAGCCAGAGGCTCAGGAACAGGAAGCCGAGCGGGAGCAGGGCGAAGGCCCCGCGTCGGCTCCAGAATGCCGGGTCGGCGCCGAAATAGGAGGCTTCCCAGCGAGTCAACAGGGAGCAGAAGAGATAAACGGCCCCTGATGCCGCAGCCCAAAAGAGGAAAAGCATCCAGCCGGGCCGGTAGGCGTGGTCGAGGATGGTCATCCTGAAGCTTTGAATGTATACGTCGAGGGAGATCGCGATGCCGAACGACAAGAGGATAAGGATGGCGTGGGCGGGGCTGTGGGGGCGTCTCTTCATCGCCTTGAGTATGGGGAAATGGTGCCTGCGGTGTCAAGCGGATCGAGGCCAGAACATCTCCGGGATTAAGCCTGAGGCTTGACTCCTTCTATTTTCAGGGAAGAAAATCGGCGGAAGTCCGTCTAAAGGACTGATAGGGTTTTATGTAGGAGTTTGGATATTGCCGCTGCCAAGTCGCCTCTCTACAGCTTGCCTGGTCTTTCTCGCGCTCTTTATCGGTCTCGGAGGATCGCCGTCCGCTCAGGAGCGGTCGAAGAGGCTTGATGTCGAATGTATCGTAACGCCTCCGCCCCGGATCGATGGCCTTATCGACGACGAGTGCTGGCAAAGCCTGCAGCCCGTCGGTGACTTTTTCCAGTACGATCCGATTAACGGGGCGAAGGCTTCCGAGGAGACCTTCGTTTGGGCCGCCTTCGACCAGGATTACCTCTACTTCGCTTTCCTGATGAAGGACTCCCAGCCGGACAAGATCTGGGCCGAGCTGACCCCGCGCAACGAGTTCGAGAACAACGATTCGATCACCCTGATCCTGGATGCCTACAACGACAAACGGACGAGCATCAGCTTCTCCCTCAACCCTAAGGGCGTCCAGAAGAACTCCGTCGAGACGATCTGGAGGTCCGGAGCGGTCATGCGTGAGGACGGCTGGAGCGCCGAAATGGCCATCCCGTTCAAGTCTCTGCGCTTTTCCTCCCAGAAGCTCAAGGTCTGGGGGGTCAATTTTGAGAGATACATCCACCGGCTCAACGAGACCGACTACTGGACCGATGTCGACCGGGACCTGCCGAAGCTCCAGCAGACCGGAGAGCTGTGCGGCCTGACCGGGCTCCGGCCCGGCTATAACCTGGAGTTCTTTCCCTACGCGGGCGTCCGGGCGTCGCGATGGGAGGACGAGGAGGACAACAAGGCGGCCCTCGGGCTTGACGTTAAGTGGGGCATCCGGCCTAACCTCTACCTGGACGCGACGGCCGCTCCCGACTTCAGCGAGGTGGAATCCGACCCCTTCATCTACCAGCTTTCGCCCTACGAGAACTACCTCCAGGAGAACCGTCCCTTCTTCACCGAAGGCAGCCGCTATTTCACCCTGAACCCGGAAGGCGAAGACTATCATGAGGAAGGCCTCAGCCTCTTTTACTCCCGCCGGATCCGTGATCCCAAGTTCGCGGCCAAGCTCACGGGCAAAATGGGAGGATTCGGTTTCGGGATCCTGGGCGCGCTCAACAAGGAAGAGGAAGGGGATTCTGTCTTCAGCGTCGTGCGCGTGCAAAAAGACATTTTCAAGAACTCGCAGGTCGGGATCTACTATGCCGGGATCCATGACGGGGCGGACCGCAACCAGAACATCTCCCTGGACTACAACTTCAACTTCAAGGATTTCTATTATATCCGGGGGATGAGCGCTTTCACCTTCAACGAAGGGGTCTCCAACGAGCGGAACGGCATCCACCAGCTTTATTTCCAGAGGGAGCCGGACGCCGGCCTGCAGGTCATGTCGGGCTTCCAGAGGATCGAGGACGATGTCTCAATCCGGACTGGTTTTCTCGACAAGGTGGACATCCAGTCCTTCGATCTCATGACCGGCTATGCCTGGCGCTATAACGAGGGAGCCCTCAAGCGGTTCAGCCTGGACATCGGCGGCCGCGTCGACCAGGATTCCCGCGGGAACCTGACCGGGAACAACCTGGGGCTTTTCGTCTGGACGGAATTCCTCAATCGCCTGGAAATTCACGGCGGCCTGGAGCTCGGCAAGAGCAAATACCAGATCGTCGACGAGAATGACGATCTTTTCTGGACGCAGGATTTCATCGACACCTACGGAGGGAACCTTGACTTCAATTGGGAGCGCGGAGGCTTCCTCAAAGAGGTCAGCCTGGAAGGAGGCTGGGAAAAACGCGGCGTTTATAACGAGGAATTCACCGCCGTCGTCCCCGGTTCCCAGTCCAACGTGGAAGGCCAGCTAACCCTGCGTCCCCGGAGCAATTTCGAGCTGTCGTTCGAGGGCGACTGGATCCGTCAGGTCGAGGACGGCAGCGGAGAGGAAGTCTTCAAGGGACTCGCTTATGAGACCGCCCTCCACTACCAGGTGACCCGCAGCCTCTTTCTCAATGCCCGGCTCCTTGGGGAAACCAGGGAAGACCAGTACAGCCTCGATTTCCTCGTTGGGTATTACTTCGGGGCCGGGAACATCGTCCAGCTTTCCTTGAAGAAGAGCGAGCGGAACGAGGCCCTCGGCTGGGTGGGAGGCTACTCCGTCACCCTGAAAGTCTCCTACCTTCTCCGCATTTAAACCCCCCAAGGCCGATCATCCTCGAGCCCCTGCACGCCGACGCGCCTGATCCTCCTCTCCCTTCGGGCTTGACTGACTCTTCCGCTGTCCATTATGATTTGGACCAAAGAGGAATGAGGGAAGGAAGGCCGCAAAATGAGGTCGATCGTCCGATTGGCATCCTGGCTGCTTTTCGCGGTTATGACGGTTTCCTGCAGCCGGTCGCAGGATAGACGCGCGATGAGCCTTCCCGATAGCGAAGATGGCGGAGTCAAAACAGGAGGCGTTAAAATGATCCCCGTCAGGACTCCGAAAGGGACATTCCGGGTTTGGACCAAACGGGTGGGGAACAACCCACGGATGAAACTCCTGTTGCTCCATGGCGGACCGGCTGCGACCCACGAGTATTTCGAGTGCTTCGAAAGCTTCCTGCCTTCCGCGGACATCGAGTTCATCTACTATGACCAGCTGGGGTCGGCCTATTCCGACCAACCCAAGGACCCTGACCTGTGGACGGTGGAACGGTTCGTCGAGGAGGTGGAGCAGGTGCGGAGGGCCCTCGGGCTCAACAGGGACAACTTCTACCTTCTGGGACACTCCTGGGGCGGCATTCTGGCCATGGAGTATGCCTTGAAATACCAGGAGCACATCAAGGGCCTGGTCATCTCCAACATGATGGCCAGCGGACCCGACTACGACGCCTATGTAGAGAACGTGCTGGCCAAACAGATGGAACCGGCCGTCTTGGCCGAGATCAAAGCGCTCGAAGAGGCAGCGGATTTCGGGAACCCGCGCTACATGGAGCTGCTCGTTCCGAACTACTATATGAAGCATATCTGCCGCCTTCCGGAATGGCCCGACCCCGTCAACCGCGCCTTTGCCAGGATAAACCAGGAGATTTACGTCACCATGCAGGGGCCTAGCGAGTTCGGCATCTCCGGCCGGCTGGAAAAGTGGGATAGAAAGGCGGACCTGAAGAATATCTCCGTCCCGACCCTGGTGGTCGGGTCGAAGCACGACACCATGGACCCCGCGCACATGCAGTGGATCTCAAAACAGGTGCCGAACGGAAGCTATCTGTACTGTCCGGACGGCAGCCACATGTGCATGTGGGATGACCAGGAAACCTACATGAAGGGGCTCATCCAGTTCATCAAGTCCGTCGATGCGGGGGAGAAATAGGGCCTTCCCGCATCCTTCTCAGCCTACTTTATCGCCACCCCCATTGTGTCCCGGTGCATGTCGATCAACGTTCTCAGGTAGGGTCCGATCTCGTCGGAGTTGTTGAACCCGGCCTGTCGGGCCGCCAGATCGCGCTGCTCTTTGGTCAAGTCGGGGCTCGAGGCCCAGTGTTTGAGATCCCGGTAGCAGCCGAGGGTGTACAGGTCCCACGTGGCACCCTGGTCGCGCACGAAGATCATGGTCTCCGGCCGCCCGGAGGCGACTGAATAGGCGTTTTCCATCTCCCGTTCCTTGTACAGCTCCGCCTGCTTTCCCGGAAGCGCGACGCACATCTCGACGTGGTAATAGGCGGTCCCGGTGAAGCCCTTCTTCACCGTTTCGAGCGGAGGCCCCAGCACGAAGAGGTCTTCCTGCCAGGACGAACAGGCATTGAGCTTTTTGGCGAACTCCTCCGCAGAGAGGGCGGAGGCAGCGCCGGTTTTCTTCCGCCGGGCTATTCTGTCCGCCGAATAAAATTCCCTGTAGCTTCCCAGCGGAAAGAGGAGCATCAGGTCCCATTGGTCGCCTTGGGTGTGACGCCACCAGAAAGGACGCGCGTCTCCTGAAGCCTCATAAACGGCCATCCGCCCCTTGTACAGCTCGATCAGTTCGAGAAGCTTTCCCGGCGCCGCCCGCACAAATGTGGTCTTGTACAGGTAGGCGGGCTCGGCTGGCTTGGGTCCCTCTTCTGCCCAGGCGGAAGCGGAAAAAAGGGCAGCGAGCGTTAGGAGTGCCGGGAAAATCGCCGCTCTTCTAGAATGATTCCTCATGTGTTCTCCTTCAATCAGTTGGCAAGACTGGCTTATTGGCCCATTATAATATCAAAACCGGTGGCTCAGTCCACTGGTGAATAGGAGAGGCCCATGACGACAGCTCTCAATTTAGGTGAAAAGTTTTCCCTGTTCTCCGAGCAGTGGTCCCCGAAGATCATCGCCCGGATGAACGACTGCCACTTCAAGCTTGTCAGGTTGCAGGGAGAATTCATCTGGCATGAGCACGACGATACGGACGAGGCCTTTATCGTCTGGGATGGCGAGATGATCGTTCACCTCCGGAATGGGGATGTCCCCCTCAGGAAGGGCGAGATGATCGTCGTCCCGAAGGGCGTTCCACATAAGACATCGGCCCAAAAGGAATGCTTGCTCTTGCTGGTCGAGGCTGCCGGGACCGTGAACACGGGCGATGCCGGCGGGGACAAGACCGCCCCGGCAGACGTTTGGATTTGACCGGCCGCTTCCAGGGCGGTCTTTTTTCTAGGCGCTCTCGATCAGGGCGTCTTTGTCCGGGCGGGCGGAGTCGTCAGCATATAGGATAGGAAGCGCATCTCGCGCAGCCCGAGGGAGACCCGGGCCCGGACCTCGATCGTGTCACCACCGGCATTTGTGCGCCTGAAGGGGACGAGCATATCCGCCTTCAGCTCGACTGGGGGAACGGGTTCGACCTCGTCCTTTTTCTTCAAGGCTTTGATGGCCTCGAGGATGGCTGCCGGGACGGCCATGATCGGAATCGAGTTCGGGATTCTCGGTTCGTTTTGATATCCGGGACCGAAGGGATCATACTTGCCGGTGGGCGGCGGGGCTTTGATCCCCAGGTCTTCGATTGAGATCACGGTTTTGCGGCTCGAGGCGAGCAGCTCCTCACCAAAGAACATCTCCAGGACGAACTCGTCGCTCCGGGAAGCGCTGGCGGGCCCGCCCAGAACGCCCTGGTATTCCATCTGGACCCCGACCACGAGCTCGCGGCGGACGATAAGGTCCCCGGCCTTGAGCTCCAGAACATAGGGAAAGGCTCCGGGCTCCAGGAAGAGCTTCTTGGCCTGCAGGCTGACGGTGTTGAAGCCGCGATGGAATTGCCCTCCTTTGAGAGTCTTTTCCCCATCCGTCAGCTTATAGTAGACGTCGCCGGCCATCTCGACGCCGAGGAGGACCGTTTCGGGAGGATGGGCCAGGGGAGCCGGCTCAGCCGAACCGCCCGGCAACACAAACCCCATCTTTAGGACCCATGGGTAGCGCAACTGCCATTCCCGGAGATACCTCAGCACGTTGTTCCGCGTGGCCAGAGGAAGGAAGTGGAAACCGAGGCCTATGGCGCCGTATTTCTCGAAATATTCCCCCAGCCTCCGGTATTCGTTCTCCCTTTCCTGGAGACAGTTATAAAGGTAGGCCAGCAGTCCGCAGGCAACGGGTTTATCTTCATCGGTGAGTGAGTCGAATTGGCCCGTGAGGAAACTGACGGCCCCTCGATAATCAAGAGCCTTTTCTTCGCCGAAGGAGTTGGCCACCTCGGTCCGCCAGTCGAATGGGGTCTGCGCGGCGCCGAGGGCGGCCAGGAGCACAAGGCAAGCGGTTCTCTTTATCATTCTACCGAAAAGAGGAGCGCGATCTCCAGGCTGGCGGCGGGGAAATCATCGGGCAATGGGGGGAGCGGTGAGCTCAACTCCACAGCGAATCGTGCCGCCTGGTCGAAGGCCCGGTCATTGGAGGAGGCCACGACTTCCGTGCTCGAAACCTGGCCGCTCTTCTGGAGGACGATAACGATCTCGACGGCAGCGTCCGGGTTGTCCGGACGTGTGGGTGGGATGTCCCAGTTCTTCTGGATGACTTCTACGGCCTTGCTGGCCCAGGGCGCGAGGTTGTATCTCTTGACGGATGAGGAGGTTGTCGTCCGGCCGCGGAGGGCCCCCCGGACGCGCCTCCCGCCAGGCGCCCCGCTATAGGAGGACCAGCCTGCTCCCGCGGAGCCTGACGCAAGATATTTTCGCCAGTCCACGGCTTTAGGCGGTTCCGGCGTCCGGCCGAGACCGCTTGCAGCGCCCTTCTTGCGGTCCTGGATGGGGAGCCGTAGCCTGTCGGCGGACGCGATTCCCGGCTTTTGCGGCGGGGTCCTGTCCAGCTCGAACCCCGCGCTAAACTTGGGTTCAAACGCTTCAACGGCGGCGGTCTCTGAAGGTTCCTCCAAGGCGGGGGGCTGCGAAGGCTGAACTGCCCCCTCGCGGGGAAGCGTCCGGCTGGGAAGAAAGTCGGGGAAACCTTCAACTACCGCCGGCAGGTTGGCCGGGTTGCGGGCCTTTCCGGGAAGCTCCAGAGGCGGGGGAGGGACGATGACCACCGGGGTGACCTGCTCCCTGAACTGGATGATCTTGACCGAGACAAGGTGGGTCGCCAGAAGGTAAAGAATGCCGGCGTGGACGAGGAGGGAAACGAGCAAAGCCAAGCCGTGATAGAGGATTTCAGGCCTTTTCCTGAAGATATTCATCCTCATTACTCAATTATAATACACATCTTCCCTTTATAGAAACCGAGCGGGGCGGAGAACGTTGCGTCTACACGGCCGGCGCGCCGGCGCCGTTTTCCCGGCCTAGGGCGATCGGCCAGATAAGGGGGGACAGGTAATAGACGAATTCGAGGGCATACGAGTAGCGCAGGATGGGAAGGCCCAGGACTGCCACGAGGAGCCCGTAGAGAAGCGGCGCTGATGTCAGGGTGAAAACCGTAAACGCCCCGCGGTGGCGAAACCCCGTCCGGACGACGCGTATGAACGAAAAAAGCCAGGCAGCGAGAAGCGCGAATGTCCAGCCCGGGTTGCGCAAGAGCGCGCCATGAATGGAGATCAGGCGCTGGTGCAGGCGTTCGGGGAAAGAGGCGGCGTGCCCCTCCCCGCGCTTGGACCGCGCCGGCGCCAGAACGCGGGGACGCCCGTCCGGGCCATAGAGCTCGGGTAGCATGGCGCGGGCGAAGCCGTCGGGTGTCAAGGTCGAGGCGTAGGCCCGAGTGTTGAAACGCCGGCTGAAGCTCGAGTGGGGCTTTCCGAATTGACGGACGAGCTTGATCTTGGACATGTCGTTCAGGCGTGAATGATGCAGGACCCGGTAAAGGTTGACATCTCTCCCGATATTCGACACGAAAAGCCTATACAGGCTGGAATAAATGTATTTCAGTGCGGTGCCGGTGTGTTTGCGCAGGGCGTCGCTTGACATGCGGCGCCACAGCGGCCGCCATTCGACATAGAGGTTGTACTTATCCTTGGGTTCCGCCGCCAGGAACGTGGCGGAGATTTGGTAACGGTTGGAGTCGAAGTATCGGCTGAAAACACGGTTGATCGCCCGCGGATTCAGGGATGTCTTGAGGACGCGCCGGTCCCTGTCTTTGAACGCCGCTCGGCAACGCTCGATGGCCAGGTTGGCCGTCGGACCGTAGGAAGGGTCCGGCTCCAGAAACGTGGAAGTCATGGAAATCAAGGCGTGCTCCGTAAAGCCCGAAAGCGCGAAAGACCTGATGACCAGGGCGTTGTAAGCCATCTGAGAAAGGAGGACGGCCGTGCAGGGCAGGATGACTGCGATCAAGGGGCCCCGGCCGAACTTGTTCCGTATCATGAAGACAACCGCCAGGCCAAGGATAGGGACCAGGAAGAGACCGGCCGGCCGGACAAGGACGGCAAAGGCCGCGGACAGGGATGCCCAGACGAAATGGGATTTTTTCCGTCCTGCGAGGCCCAGAACCAACAGTCCGAGGGTTACGATGATCGCGCTGATGAACAGGCTGTCGGTCATGTAAGAGGAATCAGAGAGCACCTGCCACGAAATCGCGGCGTGGCCAGCGAGGCCAAGAGAAACGGCGATGGGCAGGAAGGGATGCCGTGGGAAAGACCTGGCCATCGCCCGGATGAAGAAGAGGCGCGAAACGAGGGTGATCGCGTGCTGGGCTAAGGCCACGGCGGAGCTGGTGGAAAAGAGAAGGTAAACGATCTTGAGAAAGAGCGGATAGCCGATCGTCCGGATCGCGAGGTTCGGCCAGAACCCCTTGTTCATCTGGTCCACGATCATGAAATACCCCGAGCTGTCGCGGTTGATGGCCGTGCCTGCGTAGTAGAGGAAATAAGGGAGGCGTGTGATCAGGAAAATGACCAGGAAGATCGCTGCGCCGACCCAAAATGGTCGGTTGCCGGTCAACCATGCGCGGAGCCGCCCAAAGCCCGAGAGGGCCGGCGGATGTTCAGCAGCGCCCGGATGGGTCGCTGCCGAATGAGATCCTTCGTCTTCTTTCCTCATGGGATCTTCAAGGATTATAGAAGGCAGTCTAAGGGGAAGTCAACTGAGGCGGACGTAAGCTTTTGGAGTTGGGCCTGCGTTTCAGTATAATGGTCCAATGAGCTCCCCGAGATGGGGATGGAGCGTCCTCCTTCTGCTCGTCCTAACGTCCGTCGTCTATCCGCAGGCCGAGCCATGGGAACCCGTGGCGTTCACCTGCGGCGAACAAGCGTACCAGCTAATCGTCCGCTGCTTGCCGTCCGGGGAGAGCTTTATCGTCCTTTCTGACGGGAAGAAGGAAACAGTCCTGGGTGACGCGGGAGGCGAGAGTCTTTTCCCGGTCGCCCAAGTCTCCGGAGAGCGCTTTCATGTCCTCTGGGTCCATTACCGGGACGGGTTTACGGGTCTCGGGTTTTACGATTCCGGGACAGGGTCTTCCCGCACCATCCCCCTCCCGGGATTGAAATTCGCCGGCTCGCCCGTTCTCGTCGAACGGGCCGGCTGGCCTTTGGGCTTGGTCTTTCTGGGAAACGATTCCGACAATGATGATGTCTTCTTTTTTGACTTCATGGCGGACAGCCTGACGAATGTCACCCGGACAGCTTGGTCCGAGAAGGGATTCGCGACGGAGTCCCGTCCGGATGGGGTCCTCCTGCGGGCCGTCAGCCTGAGGGACCGGGCCCGATACTTGCTTGCGCCCGGCGAGAGGGCTTTCCGCCTGCTGGGCCGCGAATCGATCGGGAACCCGCGGACGAGGGCGGACGTCCCGGAGGCCGAAGCGGAGGACTGCCGGCCGGAGAATACCTGTGTCGCTTTTGGAGACAGCATCACCTACGGGAAAATGCGCATGGCGGACTTGGAAGGAGAGATCCACCCCGAACTGGCCTACCCGGAGCGCATGCGGGAGGTGCTATCTGCCTTCTACGGTCCGGCCTATCCCATCAACCTGGGCGTCCTTGGGGATTCAACATATGATGGGGCCCTGCGGGTTGATCGGGACCTCGCCGGGCTGAGCGCCCTATACTTTGTGCTGATGCTTGGCACGAACGACTGCGCCAGCAACCAGTTCTCCGTGGATTCCAGCATGGAGAACCTCGCCTCCATCATAGACTCGGCCGTCGTCCGGCATATGCGGGTCATCGTCTCGACAATCCCGCCCCGTAAAGATAGTATCGGAGAGCGTCCCTTCGTCCAGAGCAATATCGCCGAGTTCAACCTGGCGACCGCTGCCCTGGCGACCGACAGGGGAATCGGTTTCATCGACACCCACGGGGCCTTCATGGCGACGGATCCCCCCGATGGATGGAAGGCTCTCCTCGAGGACATCGGAGGCAATCATCCGAGTCCGGCAGGCCATATCGTCATCGCCGGCCTGTTTGCGGGCGTTCTGGCCGACTTTTCTCCGCTCCGGCCCAGCGGGGTCGAGAACATCTCAGCGGAGTCTTCTAATATCTGGCAGTTCCGCTGGGATCGGGGCTGCGAATCTGACCTCTCGCACTATCGGGTGGAATTCGGGAACTCCCCGAGGGCCCTCGTTCATGAGGCTGTCACGAGCGCTCCCTGGATGGACTTTCGGGGATATTCCTCTGACGATGTCTATTTCCGCGTCCAGGCTGTCGACTCGGCGGGAAACCAAGGCTCTTTCACTCGGATCTATAGCACCGCCGGGAGCCCCGGAGCCCCGCACCAGGTCGGCCGTCCCCCGGCTGACCGTCGGCCTCCGCACTGATTATCTGATGTACCCCAGGGACCGGAGGTTCTCCAGCTCGTTTTTGGGGAGTGACCGGAGGTCGATCTGGAGCGAACGGTCATCGGTTTCGGCAAATCGGCCGAGCCACTCGAGAAACCTGACCTTGAACAGAAGCCGGACGTCGTTCTCGGCCTCGAGCCCGATCTCCGCGAAGACGGGTCTGGCACGTTCGTAGAGCGTCTCCGTGCCTGATGCCGGGTTCAGGATGGCGTAACGGTCGCGCCAGCGGATCCCGAAGTCGCCGACATTGGAGAACGAGCGGGCGACGGCCAGGGAGTCGTCCGGTCCGGCGGCGGAGATCTCCGGAAGCCAGCTCTTTCCATCCAACTCCAGTTCCTGGCCGAAGAGGTCCAGCAGAGTGGGGAACGCGCCGGCCAGCTCGACAACGGCTTCGACCCTTCCCTTAAGGCCCATCGATGCGGGGAACTTGACAAGGAGAGGCACGCGGGCGGTCTCCTCGTAAACCTTGGCCCCGTGTCCCCAGTATTGCCTCTCGTACAGGGATTCGCCATGGTCGGACAGGATGATGACCAGGCTCTCGTCGTAGATCCCCCGGTCCTTCAGGCTCTTAAGGAGTTTCCCGAGCTCTCCGTCAATATAGGCGACCGCTGCATCGTAGTTGTCAACCACAGCCCGGACCTCGTCGGGAGTGAAGGCGACTTCGGCGTTGATCTTTTTCTGAAACTCCTCGAGGACGCTATGGACGAAGGTCCGGTCCTTCGGAGCGGAGAACATGTCCAGGAAGGGAGGAGGCGGGACGATGGGAAGGTGCGGCTCCATGAAGTGCACATAGCTGAAGAGAGGGCCCTCTTTCTTTAGCCAGCCTTCGAAATTGCGGGGCAGGCTTCTTTCTTTCCCTCGGCGCCATTCCCCGATATGGGAGAAATAGTCGTCCACTCCGCGGGCAAAGCCCATGGCCTCCGAGATGTTGCCCGTGGCCGTGAAGAGGGACGTCCTGTAGCCCTTGCCCTTTAGATAAACGGGAATGGTCAGGAGTCGTTCGGACAGTTTGTTCGTCAAGATCCTGACCTTGTGACTCTCGGGATACAGACCTGTGAACAAAGTGGCTACGCTGGAGCGGGTGAAGGACGCATTGGCGTAGGCGTTCGCGAAGACAACGGCGTCGGCGGCAAAGCGGTCGAGGTTCGGCGAGGTCGGTCGCGCATAGCCATAGACCCCGAGATGGTCCGGACGGCAGGCATCGATCAGGAAGATGAAGATGTCCGGAGAGCGGGTGAAGCGCCAGTCCTTTCCCGCCGGGGGATCGGCTGTGGTCCGGACGATTGAATTCTCAATGATGTCGAATCCCCCTGACTTCGCCGTGAACGTGACGAATCCGGGAGACGGATCTCCCAAGGCGTGGACTATCCTCCTAGAAAAAAGGCCGGGCTTCCGGTCGAGAGTCCTGGCCGTTCCGCGGCCCTCGTGGAACCTGACTTCGGCGACCCCGAGGACGCCGTGTCCCCGGAAGACAAGTCGGCCTGAGGCCCGTTCTGTCCCCACGGTCAAGGCTTCGCCCTGCTCGAGATGGTGGCGGCGGCCGGGCTCCGGGGGGCCGGCGAGGACCGTGTGGACCGTCAGAGTATCGTCGGTCGTCTTGTCAAATTCCAGGAAATTGAACCCGGCGTTCAGCCGGACGCTGAACCCGGCAGCCGTGCGTTGCCTCGACGGGGCAAGCTCGCCGAGGGCAACTCCATTGACCAGGAAGCGGCAGGGCTTCCCCCGCAGCGAGTATTCAACCGTCATGGGCGTTTCGGCCCCGGCCGTCCTCCAGAGGATGAAGCGGGCCGTGTTCCGGACGGCGGTAAAGGCGCCGTTCTTAACCTCGAACCCCCCCCAGATGTTGGTCCGGCCGGAAGCGGGATCGATCACGGATTGGTCCTTGGCCCAGACGAACGTCGCCGGCAGGTCCCGCGATGGAGCCTTGTTGCCGCAACCGTACGCTCCTAGGAGGATCGAGGCGATCACGAACGCGCCGAGGGCTTTTCTCGCGACCGCGATCACTTTGAAAACAGGCATTTCGCTATTTCGCTTACACCATCGCCGGGGATGATAATGCGCAGTCGTCCGGCCCTTAGCGGACGTAGCCGAGCGAGCGCAGGTGTTCAAGGGTCTTCTTATCGAGCTCAATGTCCACATAATCGGGATTGTAGCGGGGGCAGGCCTTTTCGTAGGCGAAAAGAGTCTTCGCCAGGTCGTCAGCCCTCTCCTGCCGTTCGCCATAGATATTCCGCTCCTCGCCCGGGTCGCGCTTCAGGTCGAACAGAGAATGGCTGCTGGGGGAGGCGAAGATGTACTTCAAGTCGCCGTAGATAGAGGCCTTCTGCACATCCGCTTTAGGAGTGTTCGCTTTATGATGCAGGTGGGAATAGATGTAACGCTTCTCGAAGGCCCTGGTCTTACCCTTGATCAATGGCGTGAGGTCCTGTCCAGCCAGGTCTTTCAGCCGGTCAAAGCGCAGGAGGGAAACGAGGGTAGGCAGGATGTCCATCGTCGAGACGTTGACCGTCGGACGCTTCCCGTCGAAGAGCCCCCGTTCGGGCCAGGAAAAGACCAGGGGCACGTGGATGACGGTGTTGTACAAGGACCTTCCGTGTCCGTAGAAGCCTTTCTCCTGCTGCTCTTCCCCATGGTCTGCGGTGATGACGAGGATCGTGTTCTGCGACCAGTTGAACCGGCTGTAGAGTTCTTCCAGGCAGGAATCGACCAGCCGGGTCTCCTTGTCGTACATGATCTTCATATCCGTGAAGTTGTCGCCTGTTCTTTCGCTCTCCTCCAGCGGGACCTTGTAGGGCAGATGATTGTCGTTATAATGAAGATAGAGGAAGTAGGGATTTGCGGCCCGGATTTCTTTTTCCAGGCTGAGGGCTTTCTTGTTGATGAACCGCGCGCCATTGTGCGAGTAGGACAAAAGGCGGTCGAACCCCTGCTCGAACCCCTGCTTGTCTGAGATATTCACATTGTCCGAAATCCCGAAGGTCCGGTAGCCGGCCCGGCGGAAGACCTCGGGCAGGGTTGTGATCTCTTCGGGTATCCGGTTGATCTTGATGTGGGGGTACTTCTTGATAAGCCTCACCTGGGCAAACAGGCCCATGACGACACCGTGCTGGAACGGGTACAGGCCCGTGAAGATCGAGGCTGTGGCCGGAGCGGTCCAGGAGGAGGCGGCATAGGCCTTTTCGAACACAACCCCCCCGGCCGCCAGTTTCGTGAGGAACGGCGCGGTCTCTTTGGGATAGCCGTAGAAAGGCAGGCGATCGGCCCGCAGGGTGTCGATCACCACAACGACCACGTTGGGCCTTGGCGGGCTTTTGCGCAGCAACAGATGGGCGGCGAACAGGGCCGCGGCAAGGAACAGTGAGGCGAAGAGGATCGTTCTGAGTTTCATCGGATAAGCTCTAATTTAGCAGAAGGGGCAGTTATCCGTCAATCCGCCTCGCCTTAATCCGGCGGACAGTCCAGCTCATTGGAGCTTGAAAAAAGGCCCGCGGTCATTCCAGTGAATAGAGACTTGTCCCCTCGGTTTTTTTGACGAGTTTCAGGGCGGAGGGGGCAGGCATTCTCTCGGCCTCCCTCGCTCCGAAAAAGACGTGGGTCAGTCCGTTTTTGCGGAGATATTCCCGGCCTTCCGACCGGTCGATGCGGACGAGCGCCTGTTCAGTCTCCCGGCGGCGGCGCTCATAGGCTACGGGTGCCACCTGGAAGGCGATGCCGTGCATGGAGTCCCCGACCAGCATATCACGGCCGGCAAAGACCGGGACGATCGAAAAGAACCATTCCCTGGCCGCCGGATATGTCTGGACCACGGCGCGCCTGTCCAGATTGCGGTCGATCCAGCGGGCCATGTTCATTTCCCCGACAGGGACTTTCAGCGTGTGGCTGCTGGAGATGTCCTGGGCGCAGTAGATGTCTCCCAGGAAGGTCGGAAGGCCGGCGACGATGACGACAAGGGCGGCGGCCCCGAAAAGCTTCCGGAACCGGCCAAGGGGCGCCAGCCCGGCGACTAGAAGCAGCTGCAGGATGAGGCTCAGCTTCAGGGGGAATTCAGCTCCCAAAGGTTCGATCCGCAGGAAGAAAGCAAGAATAAGGGTCAGGATTAGGGCAATGAACAGCGCGGCCGCAAAAACGTCCCGGCTCTTTTTCCATTCAAGCAGGTAGCCGACTAAGGCCAGGATGAACACTGGGCCGAAGTTGAGTCCGATGATCCAGAGCAGTTTTGAGGCCTGCGGGAGAACCAGGGAGATGTTCGAAGGGACCGAGCCGAGCATGGCGGTGACCTTAACGAACGCCAGCGAAAGGATGGCAGAGGCAGCCAGGGAAATCAGCCAGGAGCGAGAGAACCGACCGGAGAGCAGGGTTAACAGCAGGTAGATCCCCAGAATAAGAAAGCCCGCTCCGCCGATGAAAAAGCTCGACAGGAAAGAAAAGGCCATGGCTGCCGAGGCGAGCGCGAACCGGCTCCGCCTGACCAGGATGAGACTCAGCATCAGGAAGGTAAGAGCCTCCAAGTGCATGGGGGTGAACAGGATGGCGCGGTGCAAAGTGTCCATCGGGGGCTGGGAAAAAAGCACGTTCGAAACCCCGTCGAAATGCACCAGGTTTTTAAAAAACAGGGGATTCTCGAGGAACCGGGAGAAGTGCCGGCAGATGTAGTACAGGCCCTCGACGCTGACCGAGAAGATCAGGATGAACGTCAGCAGAAAAGGCTGTCCCTTCTTTTCGCTCCGCCGTTGAAAGAAGAAAAAACAGAGCAGGACGAAAAGGTACGCCTGCACGGCCTGGTATCCAAAAAGGGCGTCCTGGGTACTCAGTCCGTCTTCCTTGAGGGCCGCAGGGAAAGCATAGGACAGATAATAATAATGAAGGGGTTCCCCGCGGAAATAGGGGTTCATGAAGGGGGCGTCGCGGCTCAGGGTATTGATCACGGCCAGATGCTTCATGGAGACCGCCCAGAACGAAGCCCGGTAATGATAGAAGCCTTCCGCCTCCTTCCCGAAATTCTTAAAGGGGAAATAGGTGATGGCCGCGCCAAGGAGCAGAGCGGCGACGACCCAAGTGCTTCCTCGCCTCCGGTCGCCAGCCTCAGGCCCGGTCCGGGGCCGGATCTTGAGCGCGGCCGCCGTGGAGAGAACCGCCAGCGGGACCGTCAGGATAAGGTGATGGAGGTGGATGATCTTGGCCAGATACCAGATCAGCTGGAACAGCCCCAGGCCGCTCAGGGCGGGGAACAGCCACGCCCGGAATAGGTGGCCTTCCCCTTCCGGCAGGAAGACGCGCGCTGCCTGGCCGAGCATGATCACCAGAATGAAGGTGGCGGAAGTCAGCCAGACGGCGGTCGGAGGGAGGCGGAACGTGATCAGATAGACGGCGAACAGGGCGACAAAGAGAGTTCCGGCGACAGGGAGCCTGGTGCCACGCATCAACCTACTTCACGAAGCCGGTCGCTTTTTGAAAACGGTACAACAAAGCCAATAGTATCAGTTCTCCGAGGAGAAGGTAAGACTGGAGAAAATTCCACCGCGTTTCGGCGAAGGCCGTATTAAGGAAATGAAGAAAATGGCTGGAGAGGAGATAGGAAATCGCGACGGCTCCGACCCAAATGCCCTTGTTCTCGATCTCTCCCCCGAAGATCGCCAGCCACAGCAGGGCGAAGATGATGAAGGTGAATCCGTAGGTGTGCTCCCAGGCGATCGGGGAGGCGATCGTGATGCTCAACAAGATGATCAGATAATGCAGGAGATTCAACCGCTTCCGGTTCTTCCAGCCGCAGCCCAGCGCCAGGCCCAGGATGAGCAGTGAGGTCGCGCTCGTCCCCCAGCGGACCACGGCGTTCTCCAGCGGATACCTATCGGCCACCCAACGCAGGTTGTTGCCGTTGTGGAGAAGCCGGTTGAGAAAGCCGTTGATCGATTGGTTGGGATAATAGCCCTCTCCGTGGCTGCCGACATAGCTCAGCGCCCGGGCGTAGTCCAGGTGATTCTGCCAGCCGTAGAGGGCGACGGACGCCGCCAGTCCGCAGAGAACCACGATGAGGAACGCGGCTACGAAGCGCCGGCGCTTGGCCAGGAGTCCCCAGAGAAGGACCAGTCCGTAGGACGGCTTGATCAGCGTGCACAATCCCATGGCGGCGCCGGACAGCCTCTCCTTGCGGCGGTAGAGCATCAACATGGAAAAGAGCATCAGGGAATTGATCCAGATCTGCGCCTGTCCAAGGGTGAAGGCCTTGAAATAAGGATAGAAGGTGAAGAGAAGAAAGGCGAGGGCCACATTCTGCAGGACGATTTCTCCGGCCGTCCTCCTAGAACGTCTGGCCAAGTCATTGAAGAACCAAAAGATACAGATGATGCCGAAAAGCAGGAAGAGCCTGTTGATGATGGAGGTCACGACAAAGATGAAGCGGTCGCGGTCGAGACCCGCGAGCGGCCGGAAAAAGACCAGGGCCGTGGGAGGGTAGATGAACTTCAGGTGGCGCTTAAAGAAATTCTCGGCGTAAATCAGGGAGGAGCCGTATTTTTTTTCGGTCTGAAGGACATCATAGATCGGGATGATGTCCCCAGGCGCCTTGATCCTCGACAGTTCGAGGAATCTCAGACCATGGCTGGTCAGTGGAGATTCCCGCGCGACGGTTAGAGAGACCGCCACGTTGAGCGCCGCAAAGGCGGCCAGAAAGAGCGTGAAGCGCCTCGGTCCCGAAAACCAGCCTTTTCTCCCTGCCATGGCTTGATGGCAGAATTGCGGGCTCCAGCCCGCCTAATATTCGATCTTGCTCTCGACCTGCTCGCCGTTGACCGTCGTGACACACGTCACATAATAGTCGTAGGGCTGGGTCGCTTCGATCCCGAACTTGTCTTCGAAATACAACTGGGTCGGCGGGATCGAAGGCTGGTAAGGAGTGGTGCCGTACTCCGCTTCCGTCTTGAGCTTCCGGTAGAGGTTGAAGGAGTCGATCACGACTTCTCGCTCGATGTTGTAGGGGTTGTTCTCCCAGGTGACGCGGTTGATATAGTACCCGCTGAAGAAAGACCTCTCCAGCTTGGTTTCCACCTGGACGTTGACCGCCGACTTGACCCTGATCTTGGGCTCCTCGTACGAGCCGACCATGGAGGTGAAATAGACTTGAGTGGGCACCTCTCGCGTGCAGAAGGTGATGAGGATCTTCCCGTCGGACGGGTAGAGGTCGAAGTACACGGTGCCCTTATTATAGACTTTGATTGGCTCTTCCCAAGCCCGGGTTTCCCCGTTCCATTTGACGATGTACGGAATATGCCAGTTATTCTTCGCTATGCAATAGAAATCCTTGCCCTGGGCGACGACCTTGTTCCACATGGAGAAATCGGGGTGCCGGCCGGAAACAACGCCGATTTGCTTGATCGCCGACCATTTTTTCGTGGCCTGGTCGTACCACCTCGACCAGAAAGAGCCGCGCAGCCACCAGGTCGCCATTATCACGCCCGTGTTCTTGTTCGCGGCGTCCCATTGCAGGAATGCATAGCTGTCTTGCTCTTCCGAGGGTTGCCAGAAGTCGACCAACTCGTTCTCTTCATCAAGATGGGCCATGCAGGTCCGGAGAACTTCTTTTCCCTGCCCGAAAACTTCGCCCTTGTAAGTGACCCAGAGATGGTCGTTTTCATCGACAGCCAAGGCGGGGGAGGAAGTCGATTCCCTGTCGCTGGTCAGATTGAAGAAGTGGCCAAACTTGGTTTCGCCCTTCCTCAGAAAGCCGAGGAAGACGTCTTTCAGATGCGGGGGCCTGGCGCACAGCGCGACGACCACCTCGTCGTTGGAACGGACGTCCGCGGATACCTGGAAGCCCTCGTATCGGACGGGGATGCCCATCCTGGACACGCTTGACCAAACACCGTCTTTGAAGCTCGCATAAAAGGCGTCCTCGTCCATCAGCTCCCAGATGCAGTGAAAGCGGTCATCGCTCGTGACGACGATGTCCGAGCCGAGGTACTCGCCGTCCGTTTCCAGCTGATGGGGAATGACCGCCGGCTTGGACCAGACGCCGTCCTTGAAATACGTGTACAGCATGCCGCGGCTCATGCTGCCGCTCCGGAAGATCACTAGGCGTCTGCCCATGCTGTCGGCGGCGATACCGGGATAGCGATTGTTCCCGGACAAATTTTTCGAGAGGAGGGTGTAAGTGAAATCTGCTGAGAAGGCCGCGACGGTGAAGACCAAGGATAGAATGAATAAGCCGAGTTTTCTCATTTTTCCTCCAGGGAGCGATTTTTGTATGTTTTGCCAGGGTTGGCCGAAGTCTTCAATTCTCTATTCTCAAGCCGGACTGTCCAAGCGCTGCAATCAGAACTTGACGACCAGTCCCGCGCCGAACTCCGTTCCGCCCAGGTCGAGCTCCGTCGACCCGTCGGGCATGGCATTGGCCAGGGTGTCCTTGACGAAGTTTTGGCGGACGAAGACCTTGGCGGCGAGGAACTTGTAGATGTTGATGTACGTCCCGCCCTGGATGTGGAGGCCCACGGCGTTCCCGGTCGTTTCGGGGAGGGTGACGGTCCCCCCCGTAACCTTCTCCGAGTATGAATAGATCTCCAGGCCCGCTCCGACGAACGGCTCGAGCACCTTCCAGACGATCGGCCGGTAGACGGCGCCGATAGATGTCTGATTGAGCCGGAACTTGTCCTGCTGCCCATAATAGGTTGTTATCGTTTCGTCGGTGTAGAGACGGTACGAGGCCCAGACGTCGATGTTGTACATGACGTGGACGGAGCCCTCGAAGCCGAACATATTCCTCTGGGAGTGTTTGAAGAATTCGGTCAGGTTTTTGTCATTGAGCCAGGAGCCTTGAAAGTAGACCCCGACCCGGAACCTGGGCTGCGGCGTGGGTTGCTGCGTTTCCTGGGCTCTCAGGGCGGCCGCCGTCCCCGCTGTCATGAAGAGGAGAGC